>Ga0074199_1000622_pt1 | contig 49270 bp, 38 predicted proteins | sample EPASupsiteSAE347_FD_64528 | JGI IMG/M metagenome (GOLD analysis project Ga0074199, IMG submission 64528) | Bioremediated contaminated groundwater from EPA Superfund site, New Mexico - Sample SAE3-47 | ecosystem: Environmental > Aquatic > Deep subsurface > Groundwater > Contaminated ... | reverse complement strand
CGGGATGTCGAACCCGGCAGCCTGGTTTCCGGTTTTCCCCTCAAACCTCACGGTGAGGAAAAAAGAATACTTGCGTCTTTGCCGAAATTACCCGATCTGTTAAGAAGAGTTAGAGAATTGGAAGAGCAAGTTAAAACAATGAGGCAAACCGAATGAAATCTTTTACATCGGGAAAGACATTTTTGGTCTTTGTTCTCTTGGTTATCGTTTCCTCGCCTTTGTTTGGCGATAATTTGCGATTTCGCTACATGGGTTCCTCCTGCTTGTCATATCCGACCGGATACACGGGCTCCGAAAGCGCATATATCGTGGATGACACCCATCAGATGGCCCTGATTTGCCAACCGTTTCTCGGATCGTTTTTGGAATTTTCCTATTTGAAACACCTCAACGATGCTCAGAGCGGAAAAGGAATCATCAATCTCAAGGTCAATATACTCGAAGAAGATCAGTATCTTCCCAACATCGTTTGGGGACTCTCCGACTTCCAGAAGAAATTGGGCTCAAGGATTTTTTACTTCGCCGGATCGAAAACAATCGAATCTTTCGGCCTCACGGTTCATGTGGGAACATATAAAGATCCGATTACCACCAATCGCGAATTCTACTGTGGAGCGGAAAAAACGATTCTACCCTTGGTGGCCGTAGCCGCCGAATACGCCGATGGTAAGAATACGATCGGATTCAAATTGCGACCGTATCCGGGTGTAAGCATCGAATATGGTCGACGTGCTACCGGCTCCGACGATGAGAAATCAATTTACAAGCTGCTTTACATGAAATCGTTTTAATGAATCAAAATACGAACCAATATACTATCATAGAACCGGTTGCCATCGAAGGCAAGGGGTTGCATACCGGCAACTTCGCCAAAGTCGTCTTTAAACCGGCGGCCCCGAATTCCGGGATCGTCTTCAAGCGCGCCGATCTTCCTGAAGCGCCATTGATTCCCGCGAAGATCGATCACGTCGTCGAAGTTTTCCGCGGCACGGCACTCGGGCTGGGAGCCGCGAAAGTTCATACCGTAGAGCATGTGGTATCGGCGGTCTTCGGGCTCGGAATAAGCAATATCCTGATAGAAATTCAAGGGGAAGAACCTCCGGCGTGTGACGGCAGCGCCAAGCCTTTTGCCGACGCCCTGCAAAGAGCCGGAAAAGCCGCGCAGCCTTTTCCCGCAGAAACATGCAGTTTGTCCGAACCTTTTTGGATAGAAGAAAGCGATAGATTCATCGGATATCTGCCATCCGATAAATTCGAAATATCTTATTCTCTCGAATACGCGAATTCAATCATTCCCAAACAGACTATTACCTTGTGCATCGACGAAGCCAATTATCTCAATCGTATTTGTTCGGCCCGCACATTCGGCTTTATTCACGAATACGAGATGCTCAAGGCCAAGGGATTGGCGCTCGGGTCAAGTTTCGACAACTCCCTGGTCATCGCTCCCGACGGATCCCTTATGAATTCCTGCGGAACCCGTGACGACAAGGAATTCGCTCTTCACAAGATACTCGATTTAACGGGCGATTTGGGGCTCATCGGTCGACGGGTGAAGGGACGCATCATCGCGCATAAAACCGGCCACTCGTTCAACGTCAGATTTGCCCGCAGACTTTGCGAACTGTTCGCAGCCGAACAGGAAAGGAAGGCGCAAAAAAGCATGAACATTGAGGAAATTAAGCAAATTCTACCTCACCGGTATCCTTTTTTGCTTATCGATAAAATCATCTCCCTCGAACCGGGAAAATCGATCATCGGAATAAAAAACGTAACGGCCAACGAAGAATTCTTTACCGGACATTACCCGGAACGCTCCATGATGCCCGGAGTTTTGATTGTCGAAGCAATGGCACAGGCTGCGGGGGTTCTTTTTCTTTCACAACCCGAACATAAAGGAAAATTGCCTTTTTTCGTAGGAATAGATAAAATTAGATTCAGACGCCCGGTTGTCCCAGGTGATCGCCTGCAGATTTTCGTTACGGTCATAAAAATCAGGGGAAATACAGGCAAAGTCGCCGTCGAAGCGCAGGTCGAAGGGGAAAGGGTTTGTTCCGGTGAGCTGATGTTTACCATAGTCTGACGAGATCGCAAGGAAGGGAGTCAATGTAATGACTATTCATGCTACGGCTATAGTTTCTCCCCAAGCGAAGTTGCATCCATCGGTTGAAGTCGGCCCTTATACTTTTATCGGGCCGAACGTCGTAATCGGCGAAAACACGAAAATCGCTCCGAATTGCTACATCGAAGGTCATACGACGCTGGGTTCCGATAATCAGCTTTCTCCGTTTGTCGCAATCGGTTGCCCCCCCCAGGATTTGAAATATTCCGGACAAAAGACTTTCGTCCGCATCGGGTCTGGTAATATCTTTCGGGAATATACGACCGTCCATCTCGCCGAAGGGGAAGGCAACGAAACGATCGTCGGGGATAATAACCTTCTGATGGCGCACACTCACATTGCGCATAATTGCAGGGTCGGAAGTTCCGTAACAATGGCGAATTGCGCAACTTTGGCGGGGCATGTTTCCGTCGGCGACAAGGCGGTTTTAGGCGGGTTCGTCGGAATTCATCAGTTTTGCAAGGTCGGAAACATGGTGATGATCGGTGGTATGACTAAAATTACCAAGGATGTTCCGCCGTATATCAAAATCGACGGTAATCCGGCGCGAGTCATAGGTTTGAATATCATAGGATTAAAACGCAACGGTGTTCCGCGCGAATCGCTCGAACACATTCGCTCTCTTTTCAAACTTTTCTTCCGCTCGCACATGAACGTCAGTCAAGTCATGGAAAAACGCCTTTCCTTGCCGGAAGCCGATGACCCCTATGTGAAAGGCTTTTTCGATTTCGTGCAGGGCAGCAAACGCGGAGTCTATCGTCGCACCCGCCAATCCACGCCGGCCGAGCGAGGCGAGGAGTAGCACCAAGCTCCTCCGATATCGATCGTTGTCGGGATACAGTGTGCGGCCTTTTTCTACGCCGGAATCGTTTGTAAACCAATTCCTAAAATAAATGTCGTATATCGTCGTATATCGTAGGGCGGATTAGGCGCCCGCCGCCGTAATCCGCCGAGAAATGTTTATGTTATTGTTTATTGGAATTGGTATTAATTCTTCTTCAACGTATAAACCATGAACAGAACACCACTGTTGCGAATATCGGCTTTTACTTTTTCGATATTCGAGAAAACATGATTTTTCTTTTCTTGAAGAAGTCTCTCAAATTCCTCGATATCGGTCTCGCTGAACGGATCATTTGGCCCGGCAACTTCCCTTACCGCCGCATATTCAGTTTTCACCAGCTTATCAATGTAATGAAAATACAGTTCAAGATATTCCACTATCTGATCTTTCGACAAGCAATTGTCGCACAACGGAAATTTGGAAAATACGCCGTTGATTTCCAAGCTATCGAACGACGCGCAACGAATGATTTCAAGGATATCGATTTTGCCGTCTTTGTAAAACGCAGGGTTTGAAGATCGAGAATTTTTAGAATAAACCTCGGCTACCCAAGCATCATCGATCTTTGAAATAACTCTGTTCAGCTCTTCCTCCAGTTCGAAATCGTAACTGGGAATTGTTTCTACCGCCAGACCCGATTGCGGAATTCTGCAATGGCCGTCAATTATCGATACGTAACCGCCGGGCTTCGTAATTCTTTTCATTTCCAAAAGAGCATGCAAAGGTTCGCTTACGGCGTGAAGCAAAGTAATGCAGTAAGCCGCGTCGAGCGAATTGTCGGCAATAGGCAACCTGCATGCATTTCCTTGAACCAATATAAGATCGTCGGGTGGGGAATCACCGAATAAGATTTCTCTTCCGGATTTAAGCAAAGAAAAATCCAAGTCCACTCCGATTATCAGGCCGTGCGATAAAGTGTTGTCGCATACCTCGCGCGTTAAATGGCCCATGCCGCATCCGATATCGGCAACGACGGAGGTCGGCGAAATTTTCATGATCGAAAACAAATAATTCAACGTTTCCTTGTTGAACCTATATTTCCGCGTCAGCATCATTTCGGATATCGACTGGTACTTTGTCCAATTATATGTCATCTTAAGAATCCCGCAATGCGACTTTGTTGAATATTAATTGATTCCATTTATGATACCGAAAGACGTTGAGCGCGTCATTTGTCAAAATCGAGTTTTATTCGCAGTTCTTCCGGAGGCGAAGTTTCTTCATAGGCTTCAAAGAAATTTACGGGTCCTGTTTTTACCGTTTCGATCAGCGCGTTACGACCTTTGCTTTCTTCGATTCGACGCGCCATATATGCTCCGACTATGTAAAAAGCGCGCGACATGACGCCTTCCTGCCATATCCGCTTCTGAAATTCCGGCAGTTGCTCCTTGTTCACCGCTTTTGCATCCGCAATAAGCCGGCGAAGCATGCTAAAACGCGACAAAACTTCCTTGGGAGTATCCAGAAAAATATAATCCTCATTTTTAAATCCATCGGATTTCTCATTATAAGCCACATAAGTAGCCATCCCTTCATTTTGCGTCTGCCAAAGCAAATGATCAAGCAAAGCATTCGGTTTATCACATTCTATCGACGGCGTACCATGGTGATGGAAGGTAAATCCGTTGTGATATAGTTCATGAACAAGAAGATTCAAAACTTTTTCAGCGTTTCCTTCCCAAAATTTCGCCGCAAGATCGACCACTATATTGCCGGCCCAAGCGAAAGCATAAGGGGGAATATAAAGAGCAAAGAGAATTCGTCCTTTAATCGGCGTTCCCGTCGGTAGATATGAACTCAAATAAGAAACCGCATTTTCAATAAAAACTTTTTTTCTTTTTAAAAGCTCACCCATCAATAGTTCCGCTTTCAAGACGGATGTCAATTTCAAATTTTTCTTCTTCAACGAAAGCACCTTTTTCAAGGATTCAATCGTATGAATATCCGAATCAGGCTGCCCGCTCCAACCAGCCCATTGTCTCGTAAGCGAATAAGGTTGTTTAGAGCGCCAATCTTCGGGTAAAACCAAGCTTTCGCTCTTCGCCCAGTTTATAATGCTCTCCGCAGCTTCCGAATCAATCTGAATCGGCACTTCATGATGCGGTTGAGTCGAATCGATAGTTCTTTCCACGACCCCTCTCCTTAAATTATCGGGTTTCGCCGACTTTTCCGCACCGGCAATATCAGGGCGGATAGATATTAATATGCCCATGAAAAACAACAGATAATAAAAGTTCGTTCTTTTCTTCATCACTTGCCGTTAAGTTCCACCATCTTAACTTTTATACTATACTCGCGTTGATCGTGTAAAACGGTTTTTGCTCTATTCAGTCGAAATATTTTATAGCCGATTGTAGGGGGAGATTAGTAAGGCATCGCCGATGGCGCAATCCCCCGTGAATGGAATTTGTCGATTTTTAGCGCATTTGCCCTGGATATAACTGCTTTTCTTGCCTTTCCGTTGCCTCCATGATAAAGTTGGACGGTTTCTCATGATTTGAGGAAAGAGAAAAGCCGAAGATAGTGCGTTTCGGCTGCTGTTTTAAGGTCATTATTGATCGCTGCAAAATAAAACCGGTTTTCTGGTAGGGCGGATTAGGTGCTAGCGCCGTAATCCGCCAAGCTTGAGGAGTTTTTCGAAAGTCAGAACTCAATAGGGAGCATGAATACTTAAAACGATCGCACGCAAGGAAGAATAAGTCAGATGGGTCAGCCTCCAAACAATGATGTCTTCGATTGGAATGATTTTTTTTACCGAATGGGAAAAAAAGAGGATTTTTGCAGAAAAATTTTAATCGTCTTTTTGGAACAGGCTACTCAGAAACTTGAAGAGATTTCAAAGCATCTCGATAGTCGAAATTTTGAGAAAGTTCAGTTCATTGCGCATTCCTTGAAAGGAATTTCCTATAACGTCAGTGCGAATGCGTTAGGGAAAACCGCCGAGAAGATTGAACAATCAATTAAAAACAGACAAATCGAAAATTTGGATCATTTTTTCCATATGCTCCATGAGGAATACGGCAAATTCAACGATGCGGTTTCCATAATCCTGAAAAATGAGAAAAAGTGATGAGGAAGGAATCATTTCGATGAAAGAAGGGCCGTTGAAAATCCTGGTAGTTGACGATGACTTTCTGGACAGGAAAATGCTTGCGGAGTTTTTGAAGGATATTTCCATTTGTGACTTCGCGGTTAATGGGCAAGAAGCCATCTTGGCCATGCAAGCGGCTTCGTCATCCGAAAACCGATATGATTTGATCCTGATCGATTATGAAATGCCCGAATTGAATGGAATGGAATTCGTAAAAAAGATACGGGATGATGAGACAAAATCCGGAACGTTATTCGGAAAAGGAATTCCCATTATCATGATTACCGCGCATAGAGAAATCTTCATGAAAGCATTTCGATATGGAGTAAACGACTACATTCTAAAACCTATCAGCATTCACGACGTGCTTGGAAAAATCGCGGCATTATAAATACATGGACATTCGAATTTCATTTTCTTCTTTGAACTTGTTTCGGCAAAAAAATCACGATGACAACCGGCATTATCAGGAACCGTATCAGCAATATTTCTTGAAAACTTCTAAAATTCTATCGCTTTTTATGGGTTTGGTTATATAGTCGTTCATTCCCGCATCTTTTGCTTTTTCAATTTCCGTTAAAAACGCGTTCGCGGAAAGCGCAATTATGGGAATCGCAATGCCGGATTTTCGGATTTTCTTCGTAGCGGTGATTCCATCCATTACGGGCATTTGAATATCCATGAATATAATATCATAGGTATTTGTCTTAAGCCTTTCAAGAGCTTCAACTCCGTTTATTGCAGTCTCCACGGAGGAAATTGAAAAGAAAGTCGAAAGAATTCCCGTGACGATCATGAGATTCATCTCATCATCCTCCACCAGCAAAACTCTCAGATTACCGAAATCTCGCGGGGCAACAGGCGTCGCTTCTCCCATAGCAGGCTTCCTTTCCGGGGCTTTTCCCATGGAAAACCAAACGAAAACTTTGGTTCCATAGCCCTCTTGGCTCTGAATTTCCAAATCTCCTTTCATCATTTTCGCAATTGCCTTCGTAAGATAAATGCCCAGCCCCGATCCTCCGAAATGCGAGGAATGGGCTTGCCGAAACGGGGTGCCTATAATCTGAATTTTCTTTTCGCTGATACCGATTCCGGTATCTTCAACGCAGAACTTATAACGAATGCTTACGGAATCGATTTCGTCGCTTTCGACCAAATAAAGCTTTATATAACCCTCTTGCGTAAATTTTGCCGAATTCCCCAGCAAATTGAAAAAAATTTGCTTTATTCGCGTCGAATCCCCGATAACGACATCGGAACAATTCGGAATCTCATATTGAAGATTCACATTTTTCTTGATACGACCGTGAACGAGATCCAAACATTCCATTAAAACATCCCTTAATTCGAATTCCTCCAGGTTCAACTCCATTTGTCCCGCATCGATCTTTGATACATCCAAGATATCGTTTATCAAACTCAGAAGGAAAACCGAACTACCGTGAGCGCTGCCTACCAATTTCATTTGAGCCGCGTCAATCGGCGCTTGCATAAGGATTTCCAACGATCCCAAGATGACGTTCAAGGGATTGCGGATTTCATGACTGACCGAGGCAAGAAAACGCTTTTCCGCTTCTAAAGCTCTATGCAATCCTTCCGAAGCATTTTCCAATTCTTTTGTTTTTATTCTCAGTTCCGACTCCGTATGCTTTCTTTGAACGAGCTCCCTAACCATTTTTTGATTTAAGTCTTGAAGTTGAGCCGTTCGTTTCGCCACTTCCGCTTCCAATATTTTTCTATGGGCTCCCAACTCTTGGTCCCATAATTCGATCTTATTCAGCATTCCGTTAAACCCGGTCGCTAAAATGGCCACCTCTCCTTCACCCGTCTCCGAAACGCGGAGAGCGTAATTCTTTTCACGAGTGATCCTATCCATTGTTCGAACCAGATCCATTATCGGTTCTGAAACAGTCTTCTGAAACCTGGAAAAGAGCAAATAAGCAAGGAAAATAAGAATTCCCAGGAACAGAGTCGCGAAAAGAAGCTCAAAAAACAAATGCCAAAGAATATTCGAAAAGTCGTATTTGAGAAAGACGGTTCCAATCATATCCGTTGATTGAAAAATCGGATAAACAAGAGAAAAATGCCGAGCGCTCCAGGATGTATCAAATGTAAATACGTCTTCCGAAAATGAATCGGGATACTCCCCCAGTTTCAGATATTGAACGAATATTTGACCGTTTCTGAGAAATATTCGTCCTTCTACTATATCCGGAATATTTTTCAGGGAACCGAGAATTTCGTTCGCTGTTTTTTCGTCACCGAAAAGGATTGCCGCGGAACAGTTCTCTCCGATTATTTTAGCATATGCGAAGAGACTGTCCTCCACAACCTTCTTATAGAGAACCAATTTATCCAAGAAAAAGGCGATCGTTACCAAAACAAAAACTATTCCAATCGATCTTAGAAAGATTTTTTGGAGCTTTTCGCCGATGGTAAAATAGGGGTGAGAACTACTCATCGATGATCTTGGCCAGCTTCAACAGCCTTGAATCAACTCTAATTCCAGCTTTCCGGGCCAATTTAACGTTTATGGCGAATCGGACCTTCTTCTCTTCAATGAAAAAATGAATAATAAAGAAACCGGGCTCCCATGCTTCATTCGCGATAGTTAAAACGGACCGGCCGTTTAGAAGAGATTTCCATTCGCCCGATTGTTCCTTCCCAAATTCAACGAAGACCAGTACCCGACATCCCTTCGGCAATTTGGAAATCGAAGAGAGCGAAGTTACTTTTATCCTTTTCCCATTGGCAACGCGATCTTGCAACATAGGAAGCGTTTTGGAGAAAGGACCATTTCCTACGGAAAAAATATTAATATACGGCGACATAGTCTCCTCGGTCGAATTTTCCCACTCTATGAATTTGAGAAAATTGTATACGAATGCGGTTTTTACCTGGTATTCATCAATCTGATTCGCGAAAGAATATGCGGAAAAACAGAAAACAAACAGGGCAACACAAAGGATATTCGAAAAAAAACGAAACTTATTGATAGCTGCAAAATGAAAGCCGGTTTTCGGGTATCTACGCCATCCCTGGGCGATATAGGGCGGATTAGGCGCCGGCGCCGTAATCCGCCGAGCTTGAGGAGTTTTCGAAAGGCAGGACTCAATAGAACAAATCATAAAAATCGGCCAACTTTTTTAAAAATGCGTCGTTAAAGAGATCTGAAAAGTTCTTCCGTTTTCGGGAATTTGGTCCATGGTATGTTCTTCAGCACCGGGGTTTTGGATATTTTTATCAAAGAGGTTGTACGCGGAGATGGAAAGATGTGAATTTCTCATTATATCGTTTAGATTGAGAGTTAAATTGGAAATGAAATACTCCGAAGTTTGATTTCCGCCAAGTGTTCTTCTCTTCCCGCAAAATATCTCTTCAAATCCGAGAAATGATTTTTGCCGCTTAATCGGGAAGCCGACATTCATTTTTCCCAACAGTTTGGGAGAATTCGAAAGAATTTCTCCTTTATCCAAATCTTCGGCGTTCTGCACAGCCACGGCGATTTTACCGGTCACATCATTTTGCCATTGTCTACGAAGCTCAATCTCCGCGCCTTGAGCCGCTACTTTATTTTTATTGCAAAAAGAAAATAAACCGTCGGCCGGATCAAGTTCTTGGGAAATCAAATTGCTTATGTAGTATTTGTACAAGGAAACAGAGCCGATCGTGTGAACATTCAAAGGGTGTTCCATGGCTAATTCCCAGGTTTTGATGGTTTCGGAGCGAAGGGAAGGATTTTTCTTCGTCGTAATATTGTTGTCGTCATAATACATCTCATATACGTTGGGCGCCCGAAAGGCTTGACCGTAAAGCAATTTCATGACCGGTCTTCGGGGATGAGAATAGATGAGACCGAATCTCGGGCTTGTCGCATCTCCGAAGGCGTCTTCGGAATCAATTCTTAAACCTGAATTAAGAATCAGATCCGGACTGATAACATATTCATTTTGAAGGAAATAAGCGCTTGAAGTCGAGGATCTTTGATCGTCCAAAACTATCGTCGAACCCTGAGCGGTCGATTGATTTTGAATGAAATTTCTTCGGTATTCCGCGCCCCATATTATTCTGCTCTTGGCTCCCAAATTATGATTGATTTGAATTTCCGAACCCCATCTTCGGCCCTCCGAAAAGTCGTCAAGAGTCATTCCTAAGACCGACGGATAAGAACCTTTGTATTCCACCATATCGTAAAAAAGGCGGGCTTGAATTTCCGAATTCTCGTTCAAGGAACCGCGGTATTTGGCGTCCAGAAAACCGGTCTCATCTACCGTACGAGTCCCCGGATAGTTGAAAACCGTGTCATAGGCACCTGTTGGGATCGTCTTTGCGCGTTTGACTTTTCCGCCCATAAATGAAAAAGCACCCGCGGAATAACTAAAAAAGCCGCTTTTGCTCTCTTCCATGTCGCATTTTCGGGCGATTCCGTTATTTGTCGCCGCTTGATCCATTTCCGAAAAATAAACGGATTTCTCTCCGTCGGTAGACATTCCGGAAAGAGATAGTAAAAGATCGCTCTTGTTCTCTCGAACGGCTCCGTATGAAACACGGTTTTTCACCCATTTTTGATTTCCGATTTGGTTGAAAAGCTCCAATCCCTGCAAATCCTTTCCTTTTTTCGGTATGACATTAATAACCCCAAAAAAGGCGTTTGTACCATACAGCGATGAACCCGGACCGCGTACGATCTCTATTCGATCGATGAGATCAAGATCCAAGACGAATTCTTCGCCGATTGCCGCGGTAAAATAAACATTGTCATTTATTCTATGTCCATCCAGGAGAAGCAAAACACGCGTATTGTAGTCTCCGGGACGGTTGAAACCGCGAACTCCCAAATACTGATAGTTCCGGTCGCTCGTCGAAAAAAAGCCGTTCACGCTGTTCAAAACATCGCTTAATGTCCGATAGCCGAATCTATCGATATCAGCGGCGGTAATAATGGTAACGGCAGCCGGCGCTTCAGATACTTTTTGATCGTGACGGGAAGCCGACTCGACTTTAATGTCCATCAATTCTTCAATGCTCAGTTCGAGAACATCGCCCTTCTTGGCTTCCGCCCATGCGGAACGATGAAAAAAACCGGTTGGAAACAATATGATGAGCGCGTATATGATTAATGACAACACCCGGTTTTTCTCCATGCACTTCGCGAGCGAAACCGCAAAATCCTTCAAAACACCGATACCTCTCAATTTTCCCTCCTTGACGATCTTTTACCGATCCGGGAAATCGGTAAAAACCATTCGTTACATTTTTTATTCAATGAAACGCATAAAAACTAACCAAGTTAGGGCAAGAAAAAACCGCCAAGAGATTCGCAATTTGCATCCATCCGCCGGGTCAGATTTTCCAACTTTCCCAGACAGGGAAGTCGGATTTTGCAGACCGACTTCCGGCGGCTTTTTCCAGAACGGCGATATTGAACCGTATTTTGGGATAAGCGTCAAAAAATGACCGGTAATTTTTGATTTTGAAATCTCTCAATTTGGTCTTTACTTCGAAAGCGTGACTATTCTTAATTATGAAATCTACCTCATGCTTGTCGGCCGTTCGCCAGAACTTAATCTCATCCGGCCAGAAATAATTCGCGAATTGCCGGTAGACTGCATTTTCCAGAATTTGCCCATTGTCATTCCTCAACTCAATCGACTCAAAATTCCGGGTGAAAAAATTCCGCAATCCCAGATCTTGGAAATAGACTTTCGGCATTTTGGTTAGCTCTTTGCGGACATTGTTATAAAATGGTTTTATGAAAACCAAATAAAGCGATTTTTGCATAATCACCAGATAGTTGTTCACCAGGGTTTTCGAAACACCCAGAGTGTTGGCCAATTCTTGAGAATTCACCAAACATCCGATTTGTGAAGCCATAATCGTCAACAGCTTGTAAAACTCTTGATCCTGCCGAACTTTTGAATCATGGATATCTTTTTTGATATAGGAAAAAGCCAGCTCCCGCAACAAGTCGTTTTTTTCTTCCAGCGGTGATAAAACCACCCGGGGATAACCTCCAAAAAGCAAATATTCCCGATAATAAAGCGAAATCTTTTCCGCATCGATCCGACCAACTTGTACATCCCGGTTTTCATCTTTAAATTCGGTCGGCAAAAGCTCGACCAAAGCATCTTCGGCTTTAAAACGAAGGAATTCGCGAAACGACAAAGTGGCGACATGAAAGATTTTCTTTCTGCCCGCCAGTGAATCCTTGAATTTGTCATCAATATAAAAAGCCGAGGAACCCGACACTATCAGTTTTATGACCCCCTTGTACTCGTCATGAAAGTATTTCAGAAAATTACTAGGGCTCTTTAAATACTGAACCTCATCGATAAAAATATAATTCCGTTTCGAACGATCGACGGAAAGAATTTTCAACAAATTCTTTGGATTCTCATTTAATAAATCAAGATATTCCGGATCTTCAAGATTTAAAAACGTGCAACAAGCGGAGTCTTTTTCGAGATACCGCTTGATCTGCTTTAAAATCGTCGTTTTTCCAGCTTGTCTGGCTCCGATGAAAAGAAGAATTTCGTCGTTTTTAAGATATTTTTCCGCTTTCATCGAAACATCACGAATAATGTTCATATTTTTATATTATCCATTTTATCTGATAAATAGGACTTTGTAAATATTTATTATCTATTTATGAGTCGGTCACGATGAGAAAGATATCTTTTATTTTGGATATGCGAGAGGCATGGTGCGCAGATTTTGCCAGTTCGAAGCGTGCCCTTCACGATTTTGTTTTCATGACTCGATAAAAATTGTTATCATTGGTTTTCATATCGATTCGAGAATGCGACATAAACGGAGGATGCGAATGAGATATTTGAAACTTGTCGCCGAGTTTGAACCTACGGCGCCGATTCTTTTCCCGCAAAACCCGGTGAACACTTTTCGAGGAGCGCTCGGCTATCACCTCAAGCGGACATTATGCATCCAGCGCGCGCGCGATTCGAATTCATGCCGAGGCTGCCTTGCGGGGAGGCAATGTTTTTACGCGCTTTGTTTCGAAACCGTTCATCTTCCCGAGACTACAAACGAGTTCCTAGGAAAGGGCGATGATGTTCCGCATCCGATGGTAACAGGCTCCGGCTTTTTCGGACCCAAGGAATTCCATGCCGGAGAGTGTTTCCGATTTTCGGTGACGCTATTTGGCCCTTCAGTACAAGTTGTTCCTTATATGGTTCATGCTTTCCGGGAAATCGCGGCGAGCGGACTTGGTTCGAAAAAAGTTCCGTGCGTATTGCGGGAAGTCTCCGACGGAACCAAAGTATTATACCGAAGCGAAACCGAGCGGCTTGATCCTGTCGAACCCCGAAAACTGGCTCTTATCGAGCCGCACGATTTTGGGGGCAGGCACGGCAGAAAAACGATACGTTTTTTAACGCCGACTTCCTTCAAGGATAAAAGCAGCGGCGGGGTTTCCAATCGCGCGGAGTTTTCCAAATTGATCGGTTCGGTATTACGACGACATTCGACTTTTCTGGCTCTTGACGGACAATCCATACCCGAATGGAATTACCGATTGATAAATGAAAAAGCCCGGGAAGTTCAAATGATCTCGAAGGATTTATGCATCGAGTTTTGGGAACGCTACTCCACTCGCCAGCACCAGCGGGCTTTTTGGGGCGGAGTCGTCGGTCCGGCCGAATACGAAGGTGATCTGGAGCCTTTTATTCCACTATTGCGCGCCGGAGAGATACTCCACGTCGGGCGCGGAACCACCTTCGGCCAGGGGAAATATGAACTCAGAGCCGACAACCCGGCAATAGAGCCGGACAAAGTATAATTTCTTTCGAAGAAATGAGATAATGACGCGACTCATCGATCAAAAAAACACGACAGTATCGATAGCTGTCGGTAATCGCTTGGGAAATTGCGGTTGTTGCTCGATAATCCTGGCTTTATTGCTGCTGCCGATAATTGTCGGTCATCCCTTGCTTGGTTTCTTCATTTTGATTTTCTTGCTTATTGATAGCTGCAAAATGAAAACCGGTTTTCGGGTAGGTAGGGCGGATTAGGCGCCGGAGCCGTAATCCGCCGAGCTTGAGGAGTTTTTGAAAGGCAGGATTCAATAGTTCCCGGGGAAAGTAGATACCAAATATCACAGCCGGCAAACCCTTCATATTAGGCGGGCATGCGGGAGTTGAATATTTATTGCTTATCGAGATTGGGATGACTATAATGCTTGTGTTTCTTTGAGAGAGTAATCCGCAAAATCATTTTGCGAATATTCGCCGCCTGAGCACTTTTCGATTTTTGGAAAGGTCGTCAAAAATGACAATTCCAAGAGATTTTTATGTGGCTTTGATCGGCGAGCAAACCATTCCAAACAACTATATTATTGGAGAATATCTAATATGGGAAAAATTCTTATTTGCACGGTCGGAGGTTCGCACCAACCCGTTGTAAAATCCATTTTGGAAAACAAACCGTCGTTCGTTTGTTTTTTGTGTACCGGCAAAGACCCTGCAACCGGAAGCAAGGGTTCAGAGTTTCATATACACGGGAAGGGAAATATTATCAGTGCCGATTCAAAAGATCCCACCCCAACCTTGCCGAACATTCCTACCCAGGTGAATTTGAAAACCGAGTCGTATGAGGTTGAGATTATTCCAGCCGACGATCTGGATAAGAGTTTTTCCATTATTCGAGAGAAAATTGCGAATCTCAAAGATAGGTTCAAAGACCAAGAAATTATTGCGGATTTTACCGGGGGTACAAAGGCAATGACCGCCGCTTTGGTTACGGCAATTTTGGAATCGGATGACATAAATTTAGTATTCGTTACCGGAAATAGGCCCGATCTTGTTCGAGTCAGGGATGGGACCGAGCATTCCGCCCCCGCCGCAGTGGAAGAAATCCGGCTTCAGCGCAGCATGACCCCATTTCTTAAGGCTTGGCAACGTTTTGCCTATGATGAAGCGAATGAAGGTTTGCGCCAAATTATCCCGCCACTCAAACCTGGATTAAGACCGAAGTTGTTTTTTGCCCGGGATTTTTCCGAAGCTTTTTCCGCGTGGGATCGATTCGATCATGATCAAGCCCGGAAAAAATTCCAGACATATCAATCTCAGATTTCCCGAATTTGGCTTGATCAATATCTTTTCTTGAACCTCCTTACCGAGGAAAAGGATGGAAGCAAAAAAGATTTGGCGCGTTTAATCGATTTGTGGTTGAACGCGAAGAGAAGGGCGAAACAGGGGCGTTTTGACGATGCCGTGGCACGATTATACCGGTTAACCGAATGGACCGCTCAATGGCTTCTTTCAAAATACCATGGTCTGGAAACCGGAGACTTGAATATGGAAAAAATCCCCGATGATTTGAAATCGAAAATTCATCGGGATTACGATGGCAAAATGAAAGCCGGGTTATGGGCGGCCTGGGAGATGATCGGCGAATTGATTCCGGGAAAACCAGGTGAATTTTTTAAGAGCGAGGGGAAAAATTTGTTGAATCATATAAAAATCCGAAACAATTCGATTCTTGCACACGGGTTTATTCCCATATCAAAAGCCGACTGGGAAAGGATAAACGCCTGGTTTGAAAAATTCTTCTTTCCCGTTCTGGAAGAGGAAGCTCGAAAGCTAAAAATAAATTCCTTCCCTCAGCTTCCCATTGAATGTTCATTCCCTCCTTCAAGCGATAATGTTTGAATGCTGATGAGGCTGAAGGTTGTAACTCCGGCTTGCCGTGAAGGTTCCAAGAAAGAATGCGGAGCGGGAGGAAGAACTTAGAGAGTTTGTTTTTGCGGTTTTCTATTTTTTGTAAATTGAAGTTGGCATAATTATGATAAAATTGTAAACTATGGTAGTGAATACTGAAAAGTTTCTCGAAATCCTGCATTTCCACAATTCCTGGTGGTTGGAAAAGAAAGTCCCTGATGCCTTATTGATGAGTTATCAGCGCCCGATGCTGAAAACCCTCCTTTCCTATATCGAGCTGAACAGGATCGTGGTCTTGAAGGGACCAAGAAGAACCGGAAAAACAACCATTTTTTATCAGTTGATTTCTCATCTTCTCGAGTCAGGAGTTGACCCGACAAGGATTCTTTTCCTTTCTTTTGACGACCTGGAAGTCCGGAGAGACTTTGACGAAATCGTGAAATGTTTCCAGCAAGCGACGAAACAAACCATTCGGAAAGGAAGGGAAGTCTTTTTTTTCCTTGATGAAATACAAAATCTCGAGAATTGGACCGGAGTGATCAAACGGTATTTTGACAGGAAAATACCGATCAGGTTTTTCCTGTCCGGGTCATCGGCAACCATGATTAAAAGAGGAACCGAGTCTCTGGCGGGAAGGACGGTCGAGGAAATCCTGTGGCCGTTGGGTTTTAGGGAATTTCTCGAAGTCCGGGCGAATATTCCGGGGCTCAGCAAAGAAATCCGGAGTATTCGGAAAAAAGATCCTTTTCGTGACCTTCCGTCAAAAGACGCTCTGGTACCCTATGAAACCCAAATAAAGATAGTGTTTGATGAATACCTGAATCGGGGAGGGTTTCCACATTTATTGTCTATAAATGACCGGTTCTTGTGGCGAAAGCTTCTCCGCGAGGACGTCATCGAAAAGGTCATCTATCGTGACTTGGTGGAATTGTATCAGATAAAAAAACCGATGGTTCTGGAGAAACTTTTTTTGTATTTGGCGGAGCATTCTTCCGAGTTGCTGAACATTACAAATGTAGCGAATTCTCTGGGTTTGTCGCGGGAATATACGGAAATCTATTTCGATTACCTTCAGAAAGCATTTTTGCTTTTTAAAACTCCCAAGTATTCCGGAAGTATTGAGAAGCAGATTCGATCTATGGAGAAGTGCTATGTTTCGGATCCGGGCCTAATGAAACTGGGTTTGAATTTCGAGTCCGGAAAAGTAGTCGAAACCGTTGTGGCAAATCATCTCCGGTGCCGGGAAATTTTTTATTGGCGAAATCAGCATTATGAGGTGGATTTTATCTTGAAGCATGGAAAAACGCTTCTTCCCATCGAAGTCAAGAATAAAGAGGAGATCAAACCGGGGGATATTCGGGGAGTTATCCATTTCCTGGAAATGACCGACCAGAAGTTGGGGATAGTGGTATCGAAAGCATTATTGCAGGAACGGGAAATTTGCGGAAAGCGAATCATGTTTATTCCTGCCTGGCTATTTTTATTGTTGCCCATCGCGGATTTTCCGCAATCATGAATCAACCCGGCGAAAAAATTTTGAACCGGCGAAAAACAACCGCCTTTTATTGTTCAAGTGAAAATTTTAAGAGGGGAAAAAAAATAAAACATGATGCATAAACTCGTTTTTCACATTGAAACCGTAACCCCGCTTTTTTTTATCAGGGTCCAGACAAGATAAATGCGAACTCCGCCCCGCCAGCTTCCGGGCGTTCGCGATCTGTTCCACTTCCAATGAAATTTGGAAAAAGCTTATAAACTTTTTTTGAACCTAAAACCTTCGGTCTCCTTTTTATTTTCATGAATACCAGGAGAGTTGAAATGAATAAATCAAACCAGAATCAAGAGATCTTAAAAATTGCCTTGGCTGGCTATCTCCATGACATAGGCAAATTCGCCGAGAGGGCTTATGGCGGCCATGGCTCCGGTGGGAAACTGAAGATTGCCTTTTATCCGGATGAAAAGTTTCTGAACGATAACGCTTCGCGATATCAACCACAATACGATGGCCACTTTTCTCATCGTCACGCCCTTTTTACCGCCGCTTTGATCGATCAACTCGAAGAAATCTTTCCACCCGAATTTAATTCCGCAAATTGGGGTTTGACCGATCCTCTGATTAATCTTGCCGCCGCTCACCACAAGCCTGAAACACCGCTTGAATGGATAATTGCGGTTGCCGATCGTATCGCCAGCGGATGGGACAGGGATTCATTCGAGAAATACAATCGCCAGGCGGGAGATTTTACCGGCTATAAAAAGGTTCGCTTGCTTCCCCTATTCGAAGCTCTTTCCACGAAAGAAGTGAAAAGACCCGAAAAAGAAAGCGATTTTTCCTTTAGATATGCTTTAAAGGAACTTTCGCCCCTCTATTTTTTTCCCGAGAAAGCAGATATTTGTGTTCCCCAGGATTCGAAAAAAGCTTCCATGGAATATCAAAGGCTCTTTGAATCCTTCGTTCTTCACCTCGAGAAAATAGAGCATCGGGATAACCCTGCTTTGTGGTTTGAGCATTTCGACAGTCTTTTTCTCATTCATGCTGCGAATATCCCGGCGGCGACGGTTCCACCAGTTATTCCGGACGTTTCCCTTTACGATCACTGCCGGGTGACCTCAGCTTTGGCTTCAGCGCTTTTCCAATTCCATCATGAAACCCAAACTCTTGAAGCAGATAGAATTCGGGAATTTGCTAACGACGCAACGCAGAGGTTCCTCCTCATTCAAGGTGACTTCCACGGCATTCAGGATTTTATTTTCAGCCATGGGGGAAGCACGGGGAAATCCGCCGCGAAATTGCTCCGTGGCCGTTCCTTTTACGTTTCCATGCTTTCCGAACTTGCGGCTGATTTTTTGACCCGGAAGCTGGAATTACCCATTACGTCAGTGGTTTTGAATGCCGCCGGGAAATTCACCATTCTTGCGGGAAATACCGTGCAAACAAAAATAAGAACGCAAGAGGTCGAAAAAGCGGTTAACTCTTGGTTGTTGAAGCATTTCTTCGGTCAGGTCTCAGTTGGAATCTCATTTGTAGGCGCTTCCTGCAAGGATTTTGTTTCGAAAAATTTCGAGGTTCTCATGGCTCGCATGGCTGAAAAGGCTGAATTGAAGAAGTTTCAAAGATTCGATCCCTTTGAAAACACCGGAGTTTTCAAAGGTTTTCTTGATTCATTCTCTCATGAGGGCTTCGGGCTTTGCCCATATTGCGGTAAACGACCGGCTTCCAAAGATGGGGAAATTCAGCACGGAAAGGAGGACCCCGACTTCGCATGCCTGATTTGCTCCGATCAACTGTACATCGGCGAAAGCCTCGTGAAAGAACCAAGAATCGCCATAACCAAGACCGGAGCGGAATTGCATGGGAGACATATTCAAATTCCTATTTTTGACGAGTATCTTCTTTCGTTTGATGTCAGCGGAAAATTGAAAGACCTTGCCCGGCAGGGTCAACTGCTTAAATATTGGGATATTTCCATTTCCGAAAAGGGAGAAATCTCTCGGGATTTTACAGCGAAATTTCTGAACGGTTACGTTCCCAAATATTCCGAAGAGGATAACCAGGACGATCGTTTATTACATGGGAAAAAATCCGAAAAAACTCAGGAAGAACTTATCGAGAGCGTCAAAAATGGACTTCCAAAAACCTTTTTGCATCTTGCGAAAAAAGCTCTGAATTTCACCGGGAAAACAGGGCAGATTTGCGGGATTGAAGCTTTAGGGGTCCTGAAGGCTGACGTTGATAATCTTGGCCTTCTTTTTTCGTGCGGCCTCCCGCAAGATCGTCAATCGCTTTCCAGAACCGCAACTCTCAGCCGACAATTGAACTTCTTTTTTGCCGTCTTTATTCCCTTCAAACTTAAGATTGAACCTGCGTTCAAAGAGATATACACCGTGTTTGCCGGGGGTGATGACCTATTCCTGATCGGACCATGGAACAAAATTATTTCCTTCGCTTCTTTTCTACAGAAGTCTTTTGCACAATATGTCTGCAACAATCCTGAAATCACCATTTCGGCGGGAATTACCGTTGAAAAACCTGACGAGCCTGTTTACTCCATTTCGTGGCAAGCGGAAGAAGCGCTTCATTCAAGCAAGACAGGCGGACGAAATGCTTTGACCCTGTTTGGAGAAACGGTCACGTGGGAATCTTTTCTCGAACTCGAAGAGAGAAAGAACACTCTCGAAAAATGGTTGGACGAGGGTTTCATTAATACCGCCACCTTGTATCGCTTTCATCACCTGGCCGCTATGGCACGGCAGGAAAGCATCTTGAAGCGGGAAAACCTTGAATGGGATCAGGAAGACTTTGAAGCTCTGAAATGGCGTGCTCGATTTAAATATACCGTTGTTCGGAATACCGGAAAGCAATTAAAAAAGGAGGTCAGGGAAAAGGCAATATTCGATGTTTTGCAGGCTTGTGAGTGGCTTTCAAAACACCACGGGGGCATGAAAATCCCCATCTGGCAAATCTTGTACAACAAACGCGGTTCTTGATATTTCATTTTGGAGGTAAATATGGAAATTAAACTCTGGATGGACGAAAACAAACAGAAGATTGACCCAAACCTATTTTCGGAAAAAGCGGACAAATTCGCCGCTGAAATTTTTGATGGACAAATTAGAACACGGGGAAAAGCAAACAAACCAACTCAACTGCGAAAATTCTACGAAGAAGTTTTGAGATTCGATGCCATGCTGAAAGAGCTCCCCAAAGAGGAACAAAAAGCGAAATTTGAGGCACTTCTCCCTTACCTGAAAATGCTTAACGCAAAAACCGCTTATGCCATGGCACGGGATCTGGTAACCAAGGAGTTTAAGGATTTTATTACGAATTCGCTGAAGCAAATTAATGACATCAGTGATTTTCGAATCTTTGTTAACTTTTTTGAAGCATTCATGGGTTTTTATCGCTATTACGATGAAAAGAAACAACCCGAACGCGAAAGGGGAGGAAGACAATGAATCTGAAATTGCACCGAATAATAAAGCTTGAGGGGAAAATCGTTTTGAAAAGCGGTTTGCACATCGGGGCCGGCAATGAAAGCATGCACATTGGCGGCACTGACAGCCCTGTTATCAAACATCCGCACACTTTTGAACCCTATATTCCCGGTTCTTCGCTTAAGGGAAAAACCCGCTCGCTTCTAGAACTCGAAAGCGGTTTAGTTCCTCATGCCGGTAATGATGGGGGTTTGGTCTCCCTGAAAACCTGGAAAAGCCTTGATTCAAACAAGGAATTGCAGAAAAAGGCCGAAGGAATTCTGAAAATTTTCGGATGCAGCGGCTCAGATGCCCAGGAAGGGAGCCCCTTTGGGCCTACCCGAGTTTCCTTCGCGGACTGCTCATTGGATAACGAGTGGAAAAAAATGGCAACGGAAAATGGATGGGGTTACACCGAAGAAAAATCGGAAAACCGCATTGACCGAATCAAAGGAGTCGCCGAACATCCTCGGCAAATTGAACGGGTTCCGACTGGTACTAAATTTCATTTTGTATTAACCTTCAAGATACTCGATGATGGCGAAGAAGCTTTATTTGAAAAGGTTATTAAAGGATTGAAGCTTCTTGAGATGGACGCTCTTGGGGGGAGCGGGAGTCGGGGATACGGTCGGATCAAATTCGAAGACTTAAAACTGAATGGCGAGGATTACAAAACAAAATTTGAAAGTACCCAGGCGATCGGATGACCGCATGGACTCTTTTTCCTTTCCAAAAGGAGGATTATCTTGAAAACGTATGAGTTGACAATAACTCCAATATCCGGCTTCGGAACCACCCTGAAGGGAGATACAATCTTTGGTCATGTGTGCTGGCAAATCTTATATGATCCTGGTCTCTTCGGGAAATCCCTGAATGATCTTCTTTCAGATTATTTCGAAAACCCCTTCATGGTAATTTCTTCGGCTTTTCCCAAGCTTGAGTCGGACGGATCGACACGGTGGGCTTTAAAAAGGCCGGATCTTCCTCTTCAATGGTTGTTCAAATCAACGGAGGGAGACAGAAAAAAAATAATCGAGAATCGAAAAGTAATTAAATCCAAAAAATGGCTTCTTCTCTCCGAGCAACAAAAGCTAAATGACCTTCGAACCGTGGATTATAAAACCGATTTGGAATTACTGGACCTGATGAACCAATCTCTTTCCGCCCCTGAAAGAAAACAAAATCTTCGAAGGGGAATAAAAAGAGTCCTCATTTCCTTTTCTCAACCGCATAACACGATCAACCGGTTTTCGGGAACGACGGGAGATGGCCGATTCGCACCATTCACCGGCAATTCGTTTGTCTTTCGGCCCGGAACCAAACTGGCTCTTTTTATCGGCTGTCTAGATGACATAAAAACTGAATCTGTACAAGAATGTTTTCGCCGCATCGGCGAAGTCGGTTTTGGCAAAGATGCCTCCACCGGTTTGGGAAAATTTCAGGTGGAAGCAATGAAAGAGGTGAACCTTTCTTCTCTTGGCCCGGATAACCCAAATGCCTGCTACACTCTTTCACCATGCGTCCCAACAAAGGGAAACTTCAGAGAATCTTTTTACACTCCGTTCGTGAGATTTGGTCGGCATGGCGATTCTCTTGCAGTTTCCCCGCATCCTTTTAAAAATCCGATCTTATTCGCCGATGAAGGCGCGGTTTTTGTTCCCGAAAATCCGGAGGTTTTTAATCGGCCATTTTTTGGAAAAGCCTTGTCCGGCTTATCAAAATCTGAACCGCGCACCGTCGCCCAAGGTTATAGTCTCTACATCCCTTTCCATCTGGAGGCGCCAAAAAATGAAAAGTGAGTTTTTGAAAATTTTTCTTCACGTTCTTTCACCCCTCCACGCTGGTTCCGGTGAGGTTTATGAGCCGACCGAATTCTTTATAGATGAAACCAGGCGGGTATTGCGAAGTTTTCAGGCCATCAAGTTTATCGAAGTGCTGAGTAGCCAGGAAAAAAAGCGCTTTGGCGATATCTGCATGAATGAAGATTTGCTGGGGATTTTCAAGTTTATTCGGGGAAACGCCCAGCGAATTGAAGGAAAAGATGTTGAGGTGCCACAAGAACTGGTTAACCACTATAAAAAAATCTTGGGAATGAACGACTTTAGAAAAGACGAAGTAATTAACCAGTTTACTTTATTGCGAACCAGTTTTAACCCACATTCACAATTGCCTTTTATACCAGGTTCAGCTCTAAAAGGTGCGTTGAGGACGGCGTATTTGAACCTTGTAGCTGATAATCGCCAGGAAATACAGGAAACTAGGTCATCTTCAAGATTAGAGGGTGAGCTGCTTGGCGGAACTTTTGCAGGAGACCCCTTTTCCCATGTAAAAACTTCGGATTTGCAACCTGTTAACGAAAAACGAAAAATTGTCTATGCGCTTAATCGAAAAAAAGAGATCACTGTTAACACACTTCGATCAGGAAACGGGCCATATCAGATACTTGAAATCATTTCTCCAAAATCAGTTTTCGAGGGAACAATCCAGATTAATATCCCCACAGCGGGAAGTCCAATAAGAAAGGAAATTTCATTTGATAATCTTTTTAATAAAGCAGTATGGAGCTTTTTTCGAAGCAGATTTAAGGAGGAACAGGCGTTTTTAGGGCCACTCCTGGATTTACCAAAAAGTCTCGGGACTAAAATGCAGGAAAAGAAAGCTTTTCTCATTAGAATTGGTCGACATTCCGGCGCTGAAGCCGTAACTATTGAAAGAATAAGAAAACAAAACCGGACAATTAAAATCATGAAAGGGCGTGCTTCCCGACCCGAATTTGGACCTTGCGCCACAACCGTTTGGCTGGCCTCTGACTCCCTAAAACCCTCGAACCCTCAGGCTTGTTTACCCTTCGGGTGGGCGGTGCTGGAAATCGTTGAATGGGCGAATATATGATAGAATCGACCTTGTTAGTGATTATTTAGCGCGAACATGAATCAACGAAAAATAATGAAACTTGAAAATTTTGCATTCGACCAACTGGAGAATGATGAATGGCTCGAGTGGTACCGGCTTTCACCTGCAGACCGGTGGGATCAAAGTCAGAAATTGTGGGAAACTTTTCTTTGGTTAGGAGGGTCTCTTGAGCCCGAACCCGATACGCAAAGCCCTTTCTTCGATCCGGAAGCACGGCGTTCAGTTCCTCCTCATGGGGGGGCAGGCGTGCGTGTTTTACGGCGCGGCCGAGTTTAGCAGAGATATTGACCTCGCCATTTTTTGCGAATCCGAAAACCTTGTCTGCCTTCAAAAAGCGCTTGAAGAGCTCCAGGCCGAGGTTATCGCGGTTCCCCCGTTTAACGCTGAATTTTTGAAACGGGGGTTGGCTGTTCACTTTCGCTGTCATAATCCGAAAGCTTCAGGCCTTCGAATCGACATAATGTCAAAAATGCGGGGAGTCGAAGAATTCCCGATTTTATGGCAGCGTCGGACAACAATTCAAACAAATGATGGTGAAACAATCGATATTCTTTCCATTGAAGACCTTGTTCGGGCAAAAAAAACTCAACGAGACAAGGATTGGCCAATGATCCGACGACTGGTTGATAGCCACTTCTTTCAATTCATGGCGGAACGTACTCCGGATCGAATTCTTTTTTGGCTAAACGAGCTTCGGACTCCGGATTTAATTCAAAAAGTCCTTTCCGAGTCTCCTGAAAAAATCGATCCCACGCAAATTCTACGTCCCTGGCTTCTTTCCTTGAAACATCCTTCCCCGGAAGAAATTGAAAGAAACCTTAAAGATGAGGAAAATCGCGAGCGAGAAGCTGACCGAAATTACTGGCGACCGCTAAAAGAAGAATTGGAGTCGCTGCGTCGAAAAAGAACCCCACAAAAATCCTAAAATGAAAAAGATCGGCCCAGCCGAATTCCTGGTGCTTGACTCCGAAAACGGAAGTAGTTAAGTGAGAACCTTGTCTTGACGGCAAAATTACACGGTCTGATGGGGTATTTCCCGACTATAATTCGTTTACAACCTATTTCCGGAATCGTTCCCCCGAAATTCGAAGTCGTCGAGATCATCAACCTTCAGGAGATCCGAAATTCGGCCCGACAACTGCGATAATTTGGGAGAGAATTCGAACTTGCCGGATGAGCATATTTGGTATATATTTACGTACGTAAGATATGTACGTAGGAGGGGATAATGGTTGTTACGGCTACAAAACTCAGGCAAAATTTGTATAAACTGCTCGACCATGCCCTGGAAACCGGTGAGTTTATCGAAATTGTGCGCAAAGGGAAAAGTCTCCGGATTGTTCCGGGAGTAAAGGCGGGTGATTTCAAAAAACTGGTTTCTCACCCGGATTGTATCAACGGTGATCCTGACGATATCGTCAGCATTGACTGGAGTAAAGAGTGGAAACCCTTCATCTAGATACACATATTGCGATATGGCTGTTTTCCGGAGAATGGTCATCCCGATTGAAAATAAAAGCTCGTAAACTTGAAAAATATCTCTTGCAGGTTTCACCGATTGTGGAAATGGAAATGCAATTCTTATACGAAATCAAGAGGATCAATTATTCGGGAACTCGAATCCTCCGAGAATTAATCGACACGATCGGATTAACGATTTCCCCCGCTCCTTTTTGCGACATTATCAGACAATCTCATCTTGAGTCATGGACCCGTGATCCGTTCGACCGTATTATCGTAGCCAATGCAAAGCTTGATGGCGCACGACTTCTCAGCGCTGATCGCCGGATCTTGGTAAATTTCCCCAAAGCCATTTCCGCCTGAATCCACTGATCAAATGCGCGTTGAGGTAAAACCGACCGCCTTCGCAACTGAACGCTTACAAAAAGGATTGGGTGACCGATGCTCCGTTTGACCGGTTTCACGGCATTTTAAATGACTGGAAAAAATCCAAGCCCACGGAAAAAGATCTCCGGGAAATGCAAGAATTCCTTGAAGAGCATTGCCCGAAGTGGAACGAGCGGGTATGATTGAAAAGTTTTGAGCTGTAGACAAAATGATACACTTGCCAAACAAAATTTCAATATAGGGACGCGGAGCAAGGAGATTCTATGTTGGACAAGCCGACAAAACTGCTTAAACAGATTTATTTAGGTGAAGATTCCGTTCTTGAGCTTAAGCAGGTGGAATTTGCAAGAGGAAAAATAACCGGGCCGCATCGCAACAGCATGGCAGACGAATTGGCCGCCATGGCCAATTCCAATACGGGAGTGGTGATCCTGGGAGTGGAAGATACTTCCAAAGCCATTGTCGGCATTCCCGTTGAAAAGCTGGATCTGGTCGAAGCCTGGGTTCGGGAAATCGCCAATGATCAAATTACTCCTCCTCTTTTGTGTCGTATTCAAAAAGTTCCGATTCTTGATCATGATGGGGCGGAAAAAATTATTGTGAGAATAGATGTTCCCAAAAGCCTTTTTGTTCATCAAAGCCCCGGGGGATACCTTCACCGTATCGGCAGTTCCAAGCGGAAAATGAGCCCGGAGTATCTTGCCCGTTTGTTTCAACAGAGAAGTCAGGTTCGTCTGATTCGATACGATGAACAAATTGTTCCTCAGGCATCCGTAAAAGATTTGCAGCCTGAACTCTGGCAACGCTTTCGATCTTTGTTGTCGCCGAAAGAGGATCGCGAATTTCTTTCCAAAATGAAGCTTATCGCCACTGATGAAGAAGGGAAACAGCATCCAACGGTTAGCGGCGTGCTCATGGCTGCCGAACAACCCGAAGAGTTCATTCCCAATGCCTTCATTCAAGCCGTCTGTTATCGGGGAAAAGAGCGGAATGCCGCTTACCAACTGGATGCCAAAGATTGTAACGGGCCGCTGGACCGACAAATTCAGGAGACTTGCAAGTTTGTTGAACGCAATATGCGTGTCTATGCGATAAAGAAACCCCATCGGATTGATATCCCGCAGTTTTCGATGAATGCGGTCTTTGAAGCTGTGGTCAATGCTGTTGCTCATCGGGATTACTCGGTGCATGGTTCCAAAATTCGGCTCCATCTCTTTTCCGATCGCCTTGAATTGTATTCTCCAGGGACAATTCCCAATTCCATGACGGTGGAAAGCCTCTCTGAGAGGCAATCCGCCAGAAACGAACTTCTTTGTACTCTTCTGTCCAAATGTCCCATGAATGTCGATGCAATGGGTTCACTGCGGGCATGTCTTATGGATAAGCGCGGGGAAGGGGTTCCAATTATTTTCTCCGAAAGCAAGAAGCTCGCGGGGCGCCGGCCTGTATATCGGTTGATTGATGATGCAGAGCTTCTGTTGAAGATTTTTTCCGCCAAATCCCCTCACGGCGAGTGAATATTCCCTCCTCACGAAAGAAAAAGTGAACCGGATATTTGAAGGTGCTGGAAACGCTTTCTCAGCTCCAGGCCGAAACTCATATTGGGAAGATCGCGCACGATCTCCGCGATGACGTTGTCAAGCCGCCGGCCGTCTCCGTCGAAAAAGGTTTTCGCCAACAGGATGGTGTGAAACATTTCCCGGTCCATTGACGAATCCCAAAGAAACGGTAATCCGTCGTTTTCCGAATTTACGCGTAGAATTTCCCTGCACCGTTCCGATCCGATCATCAAGGCCCAGTAATGAACGGAGAGTGGGGAACAACCGTCGCCGCCTCTCGAAGCCCGAAGAATTCTCACGAGATTTCCAGCTTCATAAGCCGATCTGAAAATGGATAATCCGCAACGTTTTCCCACCCGATTATCAGCATCGACGGCCAATAACGGCAGAACCGCCTCTATCCCGGTTCGAATCGGCTTTTCATCGGAGCCAAGCCATTCGCGAACTTGCCTCTTTAATACTTTCACGGCGAGTGCCAAAATTTCGGATGCGGACCCAACTTCAACCGGATCGATCAAAAAGAAATTCCATAAATAAGCGATGACGCTCAATCCAACCTCCGCTTCGCCTCGCAGGAAAGATTCGGCCTTCGTAAGATTCATGGAATAACGCTCGACTTTTTTGGTCAATTCCCGGCGAAGCTTTTCACATCCTCGACATGACTCGGGCAAGAACGCCAACCAAACAATCTCCTCCGGTTTCGCCGAGCCGAGAACCCCGAGGAAATTCAGGTTTTCGCATTCGTCGCATGCCCGAATTTTCTCATGGGACGTCCTTCCTACGAACCATGGAATCATAAGACTTCTACATATTTTCGCCGCTGAATCGAACGATTCGTTCGTGCGCGTTCCGATGAAATGAAAAAGACATTGCATGTCCAATCTCTGTCTGACGAACGAACCGTGCGCTTCAATCCAATTCTCGGCAAGAATGCTTCCTTCGAGAAAAATCTTGTCATCGAATTTTCCCGCGATGTTCGATAGCAGAAAAACGGCCGGTTGAGCGAAAAAACGAAGAGATTTCAACGCCTTCGGCGACGACGGGGCAACAAGGTCCAACGAAACCATACGAAGGTTCTTCATCATGAATTCGTGGGAACGATCGGTGATTTCGCCTGTACCATGAGTATTAGATCTAAACGATCGAAACAGATCCTTGGGCCACCCTTTAAGAGGCTTACTTGAAACCTTTACCCCCCGCGCCTGCTTAACCGCCGAGGCCAAGCCTTTCAGAATTTTGTCCGGCCGCGTTTTCCCCGCGCCCGTTCGAAGAAGAGCGAAGAGTCTTTTCCAGTCTTCCGGTTTTCCCGGCAGTTTCCCAAACTCATTCAACGCGGGATTCTCCCGAATCAAGGATTCTCGACCGTTCGGGCGTTTCGCTCCAAGATGAGCGAAAAAATGCTCTTTCAAAATCGCCGCATCCGACTCGAACTCCTTTTTGGAGGCTAGTTTGAACCAAGACAGCCAAAGCTCTTTTAAACGGAGATCAAAACGAGGCGGATTTCCCATTTCCGGCAAAAACCCGGGTTGATATTCCTGAACGGCCTTCAATACCGGCTCAAAGTGAATCTTCGGCTCGAACAATCCCTGACCGGCAAATCGCTCTTTGTCAACGTCTTTCAAGCCTTTAATGAACATCTCGATTTTGCGGTATTCTTCAAGATTCGGATCGGACAGCTTAAGAAGACGCGAAACAGCGGTTATCGGATCGCGAAAAAACATCCAGAGTAGATGCGGAAATTTTCGGCGAATCCCGGCATTTCGCCAAAACAAATCACGCGACAAGCTTTCGGAATGCCAATCATGGTCCCATAATTCCTCGATAAGCCGGGCCGCAATAGTAAGATCGCGGTCGTGATCGAAAAAACGTTCGTGCGTTTGCTCGTAAATTTCCTCGACGACCTTCTCTATGCCGCGTTCGCGCATCGCAAGCAGGAATGGGAAGTGAAACAACCACACGCGTTCCGGAAGAATTTCGCCAATGACGCGAACCAGCTCGCCGTTTTCGAGACTCAAATCCGCCCCGGATTCGCTTTTCGAACCGACCAATCGATCGTTGATCAATTCCAGCCAAAGTTCGGTCAGAAAGAAATAATTGGAATGAATCCATTCCGGATTTTGTCGAAGCCGGTCACGCCAGTCGTTCAGACTCTTCTTCACGGTGCCGTTCGCGATCGCATCGTGAAAAATCGGCTCAAGATCGCTTTTTGAGACAGCGTCGATACGCTTTCCGGACAAATATTGCAGAAGCTTTCGCCGTCCCTTCGCAAGGAGCGTCATGTCGTTGAGCCAAAGAGGAATCTCGGAAACATTCCCGAAAGCTTTAACCCGCGGATGGAACCGCCAAGAATTGTCGCTCACGTTTTCGTACGGAACGAGCACCAATTCATAACCGGCCGCGAGGGCCGCTCTCACCTTGAGATCGAAATGATCCACGCGTTTGATGGCTCCCCGACAATCCAAAACTCCGGTCGCGCAAAGCTTATGCGGAATAGCCACTCGGTGGAGATGCAACCACAGGAAGAGCCAAAGGGTCAGGGAAAACGAGCCGCCATCTATCTTTTTTTTCAGAAAGTCCATAACAGGCAACACGGGTCGCGGAAACGAGCCTTGCGGAGCATTCGGGTAAACCAGCTTAATCGCGTTATCCCATGCCGTCGCCGCATTTTCATCGTCCGGCCTTCGCATATTCATGTAAAAATTGCTTCGATTTTCCGGGTCGATCATCAAAAAACCCGTCGGTAGGATTTGTTCTTCATTCAATACCAGAAGAACTCCCGGACTCGGCAAATCGTCGCATTTCGACATGTGACCTGTCGGCGGAGATTCTCCGCGGCGGATCATTTCAATCCAATCCCGTATTTCCCGAGCGGCTTCCGGTTCATTCATCCTCGTTAAGGATCGAACGAGAGCCGACAGTTTTTCCGGCTTGATCAGCAACACCCATGGTCGTAGGCGAAATCTCAGGAACTCATCATCAAGCAGCCTTCGCCGTTCTACGCTCCGTTTATCGAGACTCGCCAGCCAAGGCAACCTGCTGGGCCGATTATCCCAAATCCCGGATAAATGAGCTGTTTCATCATCGCAACGATTCTTCAGGCGCCGATGAAACTCCTTGTCTATCACCGTATCGACCCATTCATCATCGGGCGCTTGAGGGCCGAAATATGCGATCTCGATGCGCCGAAACAACGATGAACAAGGAGTCATTCCATGCCTTTTCTTCACATTTACAGGGGAACAATCTTCAGCGATGTGAATTCGGGGAATGAAAATCCTTCCGGCCGGGCTTTAAAGAACAACCTTCTATTGGACGTCAAAAGACGGATCACTTCGGTTTTTTCGTGAAGGAAACAAACGAGTAGTTCCTTGCATTCTTCCGGAAACACGAGTAAAAAATCATCGTTATCGAGCGTCCGAAAAACGGCGAGTCGTGATTTTTTCGAGATCAGCCGCTTTAGTTTATCCTTGAAACCGTCGAAAGGGTCGGTTTTAGCGGGCTCAGCCGCGGCAAGCCTCAATTCTTCATTCGCGGTGATTCCGTTCCGCGAAGCTTTCGGAATCGAGATCGAGATCGAGATCGAAATCGGTTTTTTCCCCGTTTTTTCCGGAAGGGAAACGTCTTCCGGCACAACCACGGGAAAACCCTGCATGGCGCTGATATAATGCACGGAGAGCGAATGCGCCTCGTCGATTCTTCGTTGCCGAAACCGCTCTATCCATCGCGGGATTTCCGTCTCATCTCCGTGCGACGGGGTGGGTTTGATCGCTTCGCGCAGATTTCGCGCCGCCGACGCGGTAATTTCGCCGAGATATTTCTCTAGTTGAAAAACCATGATGGGGCGCTCGTTCCATGTTTCGACAAGAAATCGAAGGCCGAGAGAGGAGTCGTTCTCCGAAAAAAGCAGATCTTTCGGCGTCATGTCCCTTGATGCGGCTTTGAGATTCAATGTTACAATTCTTACATCAGGGTTGTATTCATCCCGGGAATGCCGAGTATCAAACGTAATAATCGCCAATTCCGTTTCAAAGATCCCACGCACCCTCCAGATTTGACCAAAGGTTGTTTGGTCAGGTTTGTTTAAAGAAAGAGCATCGTCTATTTTATCGGTTGTTCCCGCAAGCTTTTCGGGCATTTTCGGCAAAGGAGTTTCCGTGAGAAATCGGCAGTGAGAACACTTTTTTATGTGTTGCTCCAATTTTAGGTCGGAAGTTTCTTTTGAAGAACGGTTCAAATACCGGAAAAGTTGATCAATGGTTGGACAGGCACTCTTTGGACTCATGATAAAAACTCCTTTGCCTGCTCTGGGACAGGGGTGAGGGAAATAAGCCGGTTCAGAAAGCCCACAAAGGCTTTCCCTTCAATATTCTGATCCAGATTTCTGAGTTGACGATTGAGAAATTCTTTAAAATCTCTCCTACGATTAAAGACGGTTCCATTCGCCAGGTTCAAGATACTTCCCAAATGCTTGGTGACTTTTCCACCGCAGTTAGCCAGCGGTTTCCAGTTACCCGAATTATCCGTCAATTCAAGAATATCAGGATTTTTGGTAATGTAATATAGCAATGCGATCCGGCTCTCTTCAACCCAACTTTTTCTTCTTTGAAAAGCCGTGATCGTGTCATCTACCCATTGCTGAACCACCATATCAGACACCGGGTCAAAAACCACGGCAACGGCATTCAGCAGAGTCACGGTTCCATCATCACTCGGATATTCAAGAGGAACAACTTGGCTGCTCAAATCATTCAGCTTTATCAGCAGATTGGCAATGCCGGACGGCGACCATGCCAACTCTTTTTCGATGGAATAAGACATCAATTCCGCAAGACTCTCATCAAGACCGGAATAAATCCGACGACTTTGGCTCACACCCTCAGTTTCCGAAACACTGGAAATGGAATAAGTTACCTTCAATTTTCGAAGAAGGCACTTTTCAAGTCGATGGAGTTCCGGATCAACCGTAAGATTTTTCAGGATCGCGCCGTTCTTGTGAAAAAACGAAACTCTTCTAACCCCTCTGGAAATGGTTGTTTTGCCTAATTCATGCATTTTTCCCAGACGGTATCGCACCGAGTCGGTCAGGTCTTTAAAGTCAGACCCCCAATTCCGGTTGGCTATTTGGACAATTATGGAAGTAACGGTTTGCCGAAGGTAATTCCTGCACGATTTCTCGGAGGTTTCTTCCCTGAGAATCATTTCCCAGATTGGTCCGCTGGTGACATCAATATCTCCTAATAGGCGGCTGAACAGTTCCTGAAAAACATCATCCGGTTCAATTCCAAATCGCCCGCATTTCAAACGCATTACCTCGCGCAATGTAAGCGATTTCAACTCCAGGCATATCAATTTAAAGAGTATCTCTTTCCGACGATGGTTTTTTTCTTTAACACACCGACGAAGGGAATCCAATAAAGAATTTTCTCTCATGAACGTTTCCCCTTCAAAATCAGTTGATGGAACCGTTCAAGAGCTTTATGCAACTCACTTTGCTTCTTCTCGGAAATCGTATGCGGTTTTGCCTTGGAAAAATCAAGAAAATGGTAAGGAACCGGAATGCGTGATTTAAGAAGGAAAACAGTCGGACACATCAACACTTCAGGGCAATCATTAGATTCCACAAAAAATAAAGAAGGATCATCGGTATCTCGATTTTCTACTTTACTGGAACCGAGGACCATTTCATGCGAACCGGCTTTGATTGCAAGTCCGGGATGGCTGGGCGAGGAATGAGGAAGAGAAGTAAAATCGGGGTAATCTCTAAATATGGAGTTGCCGACAAAGGAGACTTCACCAAAACGAAAACCGGTTGGTAATTCTCCGAAGTTCTCCAGCAATGACCGTTCAACAATGTAGTCATACTTTGAGATTTGATCGGGCTTTCTGCGCGGATTATCTTTTCGAAGTCCGTTTAGATTTTTCCGCTTTTCAGATTCTACAATTTCTTTTTTCCCTCCGTTTTTTTTTCCGGCAAATCTATTTTTGATGAATTTATTCATTTCACATTTTTTCTTTTCGCCATGCCCCATCTTTCCCTCTCCGGCCTCGAGTGCTGAGATGAATCGAACACAAAATACCACCGAACTTCTCTCATGGCAATATGGATGCTTCAATCAGGGCAAACACACTAAAAATGCAAAACCCTCTTGTAATCACGGTAGCCAACCCGACTACGCGAGGTTCGATTGTCGCAATCCCCGTTTTCGTGGGGTTAGTGGTTGGATTGTTGAGGCGTGATCTTAATTTCGATTCTCGTCTCGAGTCGCAATCCCCGTTTTCGTGGGGTTAGTGGTTGGATCCGAGGAATTGCGGGTTTTAATTGCGGCGCTTTTGACGCGTCGCAATCCCCGTTTTCGTGGGGTTAGTGGTTGGATCGGCGATCGTTTGATTTTTTGCGGCGGTCCTCTCTGGGTCGCAATCCCCGTTTTCGTGGGGTTAGTGGTTGGATTCACATCCCTAGCATCGCTATTGGCGGGCGCTCGCCGAAGTCGCAATCCCCGTTTTCGTGGGGTTAGTGGTTGGATGTTACTACTGATCTCGGGTTCTGTTCCTACCAGATTTGGTCGCAATCCCCGTTTTCGTGGGGTTAGTGGTTGGATTAGTAAAAACTCAAATGATATTCAGCTCGAATGTAACGGTCGCAATCCCCGTTTTCGTGGGGTTAGTGGTTGGATACTTTTAAAACCAACAAAATTAGCGAAATTCTAGAGGGTCGCAATCCCCGTTTTCGTGGGGTTAGTGGTTGGATAGGCACTCTTCGGGGGCCAGCCCTGGAAAACCCCGCGAAGTCGCAATCCCCGTTTTCGTGGGGTTAGTGGTTGGATAAAAAGCCTGTTCAAATGGCTTTTCATCGATTCATTAAGTCGCAATCCCCGTTTTCGTGGGGTTAGTGGTTGGATATCAGGCTGGCCGTTGTTGTGGCGGCCAGCCCGGCCGAGGTCGCAATCCCCGTTTTCGTGGGGTTAGTGGTTGGATAAGCCAAGAAGGACGCCACCGAGTTAGGGAAAGCGGCAAGTCGCAATCCCCGTTTTCGTGGGGTTAGTGGTTGGATCCCGGAAAAACTGGTGATAGAGTAGTCAGTTTCCCCCGGTCGCAATCCCCGTTTTCGTGGGGTTAGTGGTTGGATGGTAGTTCTATCGCGGCCCCTTCGGGGCCAGACCTGGACGTCGCAATCCCCGTTTTCGTGGGGTTAGTGGTTGGATATGTATGAAAATCCAAATCGATCACGGGTTCGCCCAGGTGTCGCAATCCCCGTTTTCGTGGGGTTAGTGGTTGGATAAAAATTACCCCGAAGTAGTCGTCGCATGGGCGCACAGGTCGCAATCCCCGTTTTCGTGGGGTTAGTGGTTGGATATGGGAAATCAAATGACCGCGACCGAGCGGCCCGGTTAGTCGCAATCCCCGTTTTCGTGGGGTTAGTGGTTGGATCAGGAGACCAGTTACCCCGTCCTAAGAGGGGAAACGTCGCAATCCCCGTTTTCGTGGGGTTAGTGGTTGGATACCCGCGCATTAACGCCCATGATATCGCGACTATTGGTCGCAATCCCCGTTTTCGTGGGGTTAGTGGTTGGATGGAAGCCATGGACGAAATGAAGCCGACTCCGATCGAGGTCGCAATCCCCGTTTTCGTGGGGTTAGTGGTTGGATGAAGCGTCCCCGTAAGGGGAAAGAAAATACGCGACTGTCGCAATCCCCGTTTTCGTGGGGTTAGTGGTTGGATCGAAACCGGGGAAGAGGTTGGTGAAATTCGGAACACGTCGCAATCCCCGTTTTCGTGGGGTTAGTGGTTGGATGTAGAAACAATGTGGCGAGCTATTTTGAGTCGCCAGCGTCGCAATCCCCGTTTTCGTGGGGTTAGTGGTTGGATGAACCTGATGGTTATACACATTCCTAGATTTTAATATGTCGCAATCCCCGTTTTCGTGGGGTTAGTGGTTGGATGGATCGAAAAACTTCTGAAAAAGCGGCTACCGCTTCCGTCGCAATCCCCGTTTTCGTGGGGTTAGTGGTTGGATATGGATTGTTTTAATAATGAATTAGGAGCAGAAGGAAAGTCGCAATCCCCGTTTTCGTGGGGTTAGTGGTTGGATTGTAATCGTTGTGAGTAATGGGAGAAGAGGAGAGCAAGAGTCGCAATCCCCGTTTTCGTGGGGTTAGTGGTTGGATGTATTTCTCATAGCGAGTAGATGCGAAGGAAAGCACAGGTCGCAATCCCCGTTTTCGTGGGGTTAGTGGTTGGATGAGACCAGAAAAAGGAATGCGATGTCGACATATCCGAAGTCGCAATCCCCGTTTTCGTGGGGTTAGTGGTTGGATGGGGTACCGCCTTTAAAATTGAAAAGGAAAATGAGTATGTCGCAATCCCCGTTTTCGTGGGGTTAGTGGTTGGATGTTGAACGTGGAAGGATTACCAAAGAGGCGTACGAGTCGCAATCCCCGTTTTCGTGGGGTTAGTGGTTGGATGAAACAACCAACTGCGAGACCTGCGCAGACGGCAACTGGTCGCAATCCCCGTTTTCGTGGGGTTAGTGGTTGGATACACTCCGTTCCTGCAACGGGGAGCAACGTTTCCCAGCAGTCGCAATCCCCGTTTTCGTGGGGTTAGTGGTTGGATCCACGCGGAGACCCGACGAAACGCGGATTGCCGGGAGTCGCAATCCCCGTTTTCGTGGGGTTAGTGGTTGGATCGGACGGCTCGCGCCTCCGCGTTGGGAATCCCATTCAGGGTCGCAATCCCCGTTTTCGTGGGGTTAGTGGTTGGATTATCGAATCGTCGGGGAAATAGAGGCCGCAACGTTCGTCGCAATCCCCGTTTTCGTGGGGTTAGTGGTTGGATACAAGCGGTCCATGCCTGTCTGAACAATGAGGTGGACGTCGCAATCCCCGTTTTCGTGGGGTTAGTGGTTGGATATAAAAACTCGAATGATCTTATCGTCAATGAGGGAAGTCGCAATCCCCGTTTTCGTGGGGTTAGTGGTTGGATCCATCTTCATTTTAGCTCGCTTCCCATGCGATTGTCAAATGTCGTTTGCGAGAACCTACCCCTAAAAACTGCTGAAAATTCAGCGGGCAAAAAGGAATCTTGATTTGATCATAGTTTGACCACGCGAGGACCTCCACCTAAAAATGCGGGTTTCCGAAGATCGAGGAGATGCTCGCAAGGTCTAAAAACCACAAATAACCTCTCCGGGAGCAAACAAGAACTTTATTTTAGGCACGCGAGCGGCATGTAACAAATATTTGGCCACATCAAGCCGTGCAGAGCAATCGCACGAAAAATCGGCAAATTCCATTCGATTCAGGGTGGATTACGCTTTGGCGATGACTTGCTAATCCACCCTACAATCATCTCGCGGCAATGATTTCATCAGTTTCGTGCAATTGCCATGTCAAGCCGCAACCTTCGCTATTTTATTTTCAAAGAGCTCCGATATTCCGGTATTTTTTTACCAGATTTGCAATAATAATGCAATCGACGGCGGGGCAATCACACTTAACTTCCGGGAAAGACCATGGATTGCAGGTTTCTCAAATTCCCGGGCGGAGCAAGCGCCGCCCCTACGACAGGAAATGAACCTGATCTCCAAATTTTAATGCAATCGTCATGCAACCGATGGTCCAATATTGATGACATGGTTTTTACCCACCCCGCCCGTATCCGCAATTTCCCGGATTTCCGGCCATAAGAGCCTGTAATACCAATTCCATTAAATAAAGACGTATTTTTTTCGGCGGATTACGGTGGAAAGCACCTAATCCGCCCTACGGAATACGACATTTCTTTTTGGGAATGGTATAAGGAAACAACCACGATCCGGTTGTTTTCCAACAGGCTCTAAAGGCTTTCGGTAACGGCAATGTCTTCCTCCAATTCTTCGTCATCGACGAATGAAATCGCGGTTCCCGGAGGATTGTCGATGATGAAATGGTCAGGGTCCTCCAGCATTCCGGGAAATCCGAACACTTTCATTTGGCGTTGCGCATCCCGTGTCATGCCATAAATTCTTACGCTGTCGACGGCCGGATCAATAAGTTTCGAAATTCGAGCCAACATTTCCTCAAACCTCGGGGCTTCAAGAAATGTTTCAAAAACACTTTTCTGAATCGCCACCGCGAAATTTTTCAAAAGTTTGTGCAGTTTGCGACGACGCCGATCGGAAGGGGTATCGTAAGATACTATGTAAAATAGACCGCTCATCTTATGGCTATCGGACGATATTCGTCCGCCTCCCCTAAAACGACTGATTTATATTGCCACGCTTGTTGAACTATCATCTCTCGAAAAGAATAGCTTTTTCCGTTAACGGGATGCGGTAATTGTTCCGAGAGACGCGCTTGAAAAGCGCGAACCAATTTTCCGATGGCGATTTCGGACATTCTGATACCTTTTCCCGAGAGCATCGTGAAGTCTCCCGGGCCTACCTCTACCCTGTTTACCATGGCCATGACGATCGAATCCACCACGGGAACCCGGAATTCCTCCATCAGGTCCAAAGCCAAAGAAGGCCGACGATCTTCAAAAGCATGAAGATTGGCCAGCATAGGATCGAGACCGCCTTGTTCGACGGCTGAAAGAACACGATTAAACAGGAGCGTATAAGCAAAGCTCAGCATTGCGTTTACAGGGTCGGTGGGCGGTCGACGAACGCGGCCGGAGAAACCGAGATCCTGCTTTAAAAGCCTTTTCAACGCATCAAAATGATTCCTTGCGCCGGTTCCTTCGATACCCATCAACTCATTAATCGTGGAAGCACGATCCACAAGATCGATGCAAGTCTTGACACCCATGATCTGCGCCGCTACAGCATCATCACGATTTCGGTTTTGACGAAGAAGCCAGACACGGCTATTATGCATTTTACCGCGAACGATCGTTTGAGCCTGACGCAGTCTGAAAGCCGGTTCCCCTGCCCGGCAGTATTGCCGCAATCTGCAATTCACGGCCTTTGGTTGAAGGTTGGACAATCGACATTTGAATCGTCCGTCGACGGTCAGAAAGACAACGTCAATTCCGCGACGAACAAGAGCGGTAAGAGCAGAGCAGGAAAATTCGACGCAACCGAAACAAACCACCTCTTGAAGACGAAACAAGGGAATATCCGAGGCTATTTTTCCGTCCTTCCCGCGAACAAGAAGTCGCTCACCCGTGCGCGTGAGGCGTGAGCCCTGGGCGGTTATATAAAGCACCGCGTCTTCCATGATTTATTCTCCCGATATTGGGATATTGCCGCTCTCGACTGTTTTTTCCAAGGCATCATCGCAAGGGATCAAACGCTTATATTCGCCCAGCTCGGTCCGGATAACATCGTTTCCCGCGTTATCAAATAATCGGTTAATGCGGTCTCTTAAAATTTTTTCACGCGCCTGCATCCGGCCGATTTCCTCACGCAGTCGGCTATACTCTTGCATCAAACGATCGATTCCGGCGCTGGGCCCGATCACTTCTTCGGCTTCAGCCAGTGCCGGGGGCGATTGGCCCGGACTACCGCAACCGTTTGTCACGCCTCCGCCCGTGGGAATTATTCCCGCGTAAACCAACGGTGAAGCGTAGGCGCCGGTAGGCAGGCGAAATTGACATGCGCAGATTTCTTTTCCCGCCAGATGAGGAACGTTACGACGAACTTTTGCACAACTCATGGGATTGGGACAAACAGCGTGAATATCTCTATTGACTTGATCGGGGTGGTAATCCGAAGTTTGATTTAAGATCTGATGCAGGCATACTTGTCCGTCTTCTCCGAGAGCGGTCATGACATAGACTAGCACGTGACGCTCGGCATGTGACGGAGTTCGACCGGCCATGGCGTTGGAAGCAATTTCCCACACTATCCGACAGCCGGAAAACAACGATTCGATTTCCGGCGGAAATCTTGACGGTATCGGCATACGAACTCCAAGATCCAGAGGCGTTGACGGAGGCTGATCTTCGGCCGATTTAGTCCGACTAATTTCGAGAGTCGTTTTTCCGGAAGTATTCTGAGATATCGTGAGAGTATCGGTGCTCAACGTTTCCGCGAGCCGTTCTCTGGCGCTTTCCGCCGTTTGTTCGAGCGTCAAGCGACCGAGCAGCTCCTGAAAAAGGTCACGGCTCATGATGGTGTGCCTTAATAAGGCTTCGCCCTGATCCGTCCAGGGCTGAAAAGTTGCAGGATTAATAAACCAAGAGCGCCGGTTACTCCGCCGATGAATTCCGAGCGGAATCTTCACGAGGTTTCCCAGTCCGTCAGATTCGACTGAATCTTGCTTGGGGAAGATTTCCCAATGCAATTCCGAATGAGGCGCCGGAAGGCGCGAAAGCATCCATTGCCCCAAGGCCCGCCAATGTCGCGCGGCAACGGGAGCTTCAGAAAAAGCCCAGAAATGGAAACCCTTGAAACCGGAAAATTCGGAAAGCAACGGCAGGCCGATGGTTCCGGCAAGGTTGAGAAGGCGTCCTGCTTCCTCGTGCAAAAGCTTGAGCAACCTACGCCGTTCAAGGGGGTCTTTTTCAAAACGCACCGCATGAGATTTCGCGACATCCAGATCGAGAACCATCAAATTACTCGAGTTGTCACGCCGTACCAGGTATGTTCCCAGCGTAACGTCGCCGGCGAGATGTTTTTTAAGCGCCGCCATATCTAGGGATTGACGAACGGGTCGATATCCCCAACCGCCTTTTTGCCGGCATTGCACCGAATGGACCCCTTCCCTACCGGCAAACAAGCTGAGGAATCCGCGAATAAAATCATCGGTCATGGGTATTCGCGGCTCGGTAATCATTTCGTCGCGAGCTTCACGAAGCGCGGCGACTGCTCGCTGCATCGAATCGGCAGCAGGCTTCAATCTTTGCAACATTTCCTGCAACTCTTGATTATCAGGCTGGTCTTGAATCAATCGGCTCAAGAGATTTTCGGCACCGGAAGGATCGCCCATGAGTTCGAGCGCATCAACGGCCAGCGGCACCCACCGACGATCTTCCGGGAATTTAGTTCGAATTTGTTCGCCCGTATCGCGGGCCAGTTCCGGAAACCCCGCATCCAGCAGCATTTCCATCTGAAGAAGCCAAACATCAATGGAATCAGGAAAGCGGGACAGCACATTCTGAATGCTCTGCAACCCGGCGGTTGCACCTTCCATCTGGCCGATTACACGCGCATACCAGGCTGCAATGAGATGATCATGCGGTTTTTCGATCGCGGCTTCAGAGAGGATTCGCTTGGCGTTCTCAAGATCTCCGGAGGCAAGACAATTTCGCGCGACTGAAACCGGGTCAGTCTGGTTAACATCAGCTTTCATATATCACCCCCGTCACTTTATCCATATTTTATTAAAGACGGCGTTATACCGCCGATTCAAAAAATAAACCATAAAAGGAGAATGAAATAATCGACCAAGGCCTTGTCGGCAAATAACCGTAACAAATTTCCGGGATATCCGGCCATAAGAGCCTGTAAGAAAACAACCAGACGATTCGGTAATTTTCCAACAGGCTCTAAATAATTTGAACCGGTAAGAATTTACGGCCTTTTATTAAAATGAACCGACTTGTACTTCAAAGGAGAGAAGTCATGACAAGCCAATTTGAAGCGATTTTATCCTGGAAAAAGGCCGAAAATGACCGAAAATCAGGTCGTCTGAAAGAAGCCCTCTCCTATTTCAACGAACATTTCAAGTCGCACGCAAATCCGGATGCGGGCTGGCGTCGCGTCTACTGTCTAAGACGACTGGGACGGCTCGAAGAAGCAAAAGTTGCACTTGCAGCCCTGCAAGAGATATTTCCAAACGATTCGATGGTTCATCAGGAATCGGTTTGGATGATATACGAGACGACAGTGAAACCGGCTCGTGAAGCTAATGAACCGCAAAAGCTTCTCGACGGTGCCCGGAAGATGCTCGAATCGGGTGCCGAAGGAATCGCGCGGCAACTGGCGGTTTTCGCGGGAATACATGCGGCCAAATCATTGCAGGCTTGGGATGAAGTTTTGACGCTTTGTGAGAGAGTCACACCGCAGCAGTTGCAAACCTCGCCGCGAGTTACGCACGGCAAGCGTTTGCCGTCAGAGCGCGAACAATATTACTTCGCCGCAATCAAAGCGCATTTGTCGCTCAAACAATTTGCCGAAGCCCGGGAATTATCTCTGCAAGCCTCTCGGGAATTTCCCTACCGCTTGGATTTTCAGCGTTGGGCCGCCCTCGCCTTGGAGGGAAGCGGTGATTGCGCCGGCGCCATTCGGGAGTTGTCGGAAATTGTCGGTCGCGGCCGGGCGCCGTGGTATATTTCGGCCGATCTGGCAAAACTGCTGGTGGCGCAGGATAAACCCGACCAGGGTTGGCTGGCGGCTTGTCGGGCTGCCGATAATCCGGGTGGAGAAGCGAAAGCCAAAGTTAATTTGTTCTGCTTAATCGCCAGAATCGCGGAATCCCGCGGTGACATCGACAATGCGGTCCGACATGCGCTATTGGCCGCGAGATTACGCGAAGATGAAGGATGGCAGCTTCCAACCGAGTTGTCCGATCTGCTGCTTAGACTTCCGATTTCCGAACCGACGCCGTCGCTCGGGGAACTTGAAGCCGCTTGTCGCAAAGGGCGATGCGGAAACAAAGCCGGTGAAAGTGAAGTCGAACCGCGAAACCATGATGATTCAAACGAGGTCATTGGAGAATCCGTTACGGGTATCGTATCAATGCGTCAACCGGATGCTCCGTTCGCTTTCATAAAAACGAGCAAATTTCAAGAACCGGTTTTCGTTGTCGTCAAGGATCTTCCTGAGGGGTCCAGGCATGACGGCGCCGAGGTTAGATTCACGGCCGTCAAAAGCTTCGACCGCAAGAAAAACCGCGAGGGTATAAGAGCAATGCAGGTAATCGCCACTGCCACATAAATACCAAGTTTCGCGACAAAAACATGGAAATACCTTGTATCCGAAAACCGGCTTTCATTTTGCAGCTATCAATAATTCGCCTGATACACTAGAGTTTTTGGAAATGATATAATGATTGCCGAAACACCGACAAACTCACGCCACCGAGGTTGATATGGGAATGAATCTTCGCTGGATGCAGGAAATCAAAAGATTTCTGCCTGTAAAGCCGCAATACTTACTTTGGGGAAATATTTACGATGTTTATCCGTTCGTGAATAATCCGCTGAACCCCCCGATGACGCTCAAATTGGGTGATTTTCTCAAAAATTCGCTGAAGGAAGCGGGGAACTATCGGCTCTTTCTTGAATACACACCGTTGGTGGGTTTTCGCCTCATGGAAGGCGATCCTGAAATTTTTCAGAGAATAACTTCTTGTTCCATATCGCCCGATTTACCGCTTCATGTAACTCTCGTAAAATCGCTTGAAATCATTGAAAGATTATTGCGTTCGCAGGAAACCCATTCCGTGATGATAATGAATATGGCTTCTCGTTATCGCCTTTTGGAACGGGAAGAAGTTCTGAATGAATTCCATTATCGGATGTTTTCGCTTTCGCATGATTTGTCGCCCAAGATGATTCCCGCGTTGAACGATCAAACGCCGCTTTTCGATCCGGTATTTTGGCTCGTCGATCGGGAAAATGAAATCCCGGATTGGTACACTGTCGGTAATATCAAGGTGCGATCGATCAGTATTCCCAAACCTGATTTCGAAGGTCGCAAATCCATCATCCAGGCTCTCTGCCGGAACATCGCCGGCTTCGGCGAGCTTTCCGCGGAAAAACAGAAAGAGAATATCGGATTATTCGTCGATCAATCCGCAAGAATGTTTGCTTCTGAAATCATTTCAATTGTACAACTTGCCCGGAATGAGAAGTTGAAATTCGGTGAGATCGGGGAAGCTATTAAGAGATATCGCGTCGGCGTTATAGAGAATCCCTGGGCCAAGCTCGATTTCGATAAGATAAAAAAAGCCGATATGCATTTAAATACAAGAGTGAAAGGGCAGCCGCAGGCGATTCAAAAAACGGTCGACATCATACGACGAGCCGTTTATAACCTCAGCGGTTCGCAGTATTCGCGGTTTTCCATGCGTCCCAAGGGCGTGCTGTTTTTCGCCGGACCGACCGGGGTTGGAAAGACGGAGTTGGCGAAAACCGTAACCGAGCTTCTTTTTGGTTCCGAGAACAATTACCTTCGATTCGACATGAGTGAATTTTCGCATGAACATTCGGACCAGCGCCTGATAGGTGCTCCACCCGGCTATGTCGGCTATGACGTAGGCGGGGAACTGACGAACGCGGTCAAGCAAAATCCTTTCGCGGTGATTCTTTTCGATGAAATCGAGAAAGCTCATCCGAAAATTCTCGATATTTTCCTGCAGATACTCGACGACGGCCGCCTGACCTCGGGGCGAGGTGAAACCGTCTTTTTTACGGAAAGCCTGATCGTTTTTACCAGTAATCTCGGAATTTATGAGAAACTTCCGGATGGTACAAAAATTCAACGTGTGTTGCCGGAAATGGAATTGCCGAAAATTCAAGCCGAGGTCATTTCCGCCATTGAAGATTTCTTTAAATATAAAATCGCAAGACCCGAAATCCTCAATAGAATAGGTGAAAACATAGTGGTTTTCGATTTTATTCGCGAAGAGATCGGCAGGAAAATCCTTGATCGCATGCTTGACAACATTAAGGCAAAGCTGCTGGAAACGCATCAAATCATGATTGAGATATCACAGCCGGCTTACGAGCGGATAGCCGATTTTTGCGTCAAGGATCTATCGATGGGCGGTCGCGGCGTAGGAAACAAAATCGAAGCGGCTTTCCTCAACCCGCTTTCTTCAGCTCTTTTTGAAGCCGGTGTCAAAGCCGGGGAAAAACTGCTGGTGAATATCGATGCGGCGAATAAAATAATTCTGCAAAAAAAATCGCAGCAGCAACCTAGAGCCTGTTAGAAAATAACCATTATAAATAGTTGTTTTCTTACAGGCTCTTATGGCCGGTCGATGAACGAAATTTGTTACAGTTATTTATTAACAAGGTCTTGAGATCATGTCTTGAAGTGAGAGTAAGCACATTCGTTCATGGGCATTTTTAAAATCAAAAGCCGAACCGCCGATCTCAGGCTATTGTCAAGTTGAAATAAAATCCAAATCGGGTTTTACGTTTTTTGGGGCGGTTTTGGTCAAATCGCGAACATTCGCCAAATCTTTGTTTATTTGAGAGATCAAGGCGTCCATTGATGGGAAGCGAATTTCTTCACGTATCTTTTGGATAAAGCGCACTCGAATGGTCTGATGATAAATGTCGGCGTTGAAATCGAGTAAATGAGCTTCGAGTAAGGGAATCTTGCGATTGAAGGTCGGTCGAACACCTATGTTTACAAGAGAATAGAAGGTTTTAGTCGGGGTGTCGACAAGGCAGAAATAGACTCCGTGGGGCGGAAGAACTTTGGTTGTTCCGGACAAATTAAGATTTGCCGTCGGAAATCCCATCTCGCGTCCGCGATGATCTCCGTGAATTACTTCACCGCTGAAAGAGGCATATCTTCCCAGGAAGCGGCTTGCGGTCTGAAAATCTCCATCGACTATGGCTTCCCGAATCTTGGTGCTGCTGATTATCCGTTTTTCGATTTTCACCGGTGGAATAATCCGACATTCGATATTTTGACCGATCAACTCATGTTCTAAAAATGCCGCGGTTCCTTCCCGATGTAATCCGAAGCCAAAGTTGAATCCGACAAAAACTGAGACGCTTTTAAATTTCGCGATTACTATATTCCTGACAAAGTCGGTCGGTGAAGTCATGGCGAATTGTTGTTCGAACGGACGAAAAACCACCCAATCCACGCCGGTTTTCATCAGAAGGTTGAATTTTTCCTGCGGCGTCGTGATTTCCCCTGGAAATGTCGCGGGGCTCAACAGGCGTCTTGGAGAGTGATCGAACGTAAAAATCACGGCCGGAAGGTGCAGTTGAGTAGCTCGATCCCGCAATTCCTGAATCAGGGCTTGGTGTCCTCTATGGACGCCGTCGAACGCTCCCACGCCAAGAACGCACGGCCCAATGTCCGTGGGATTGGAAAGAAGATTGATCAGTTTCATATGGTTCCTATAAGAGAACTCTTATGGGAACCAATTTTGCGCCGGATTTGGACTCGCGATCCTCAGGCGGACCGTAAAGAGCCAGCAGCTCTCCGGTTGAAGAAAAAACTTGAAAGATATCCTTGAGCTTGTCGATACCGCTCGATGCTTGTATTGAACGAATATCGCGCTGCTCCAGAGGATTTCCACTTTTGATTTTCTTTTGCGCTTCTTCGGAAACGGTCAGCTTGGAAAAGGGGAGAATCTCCTCGAAAGGCATAAACGACTTCGTGTCGATGAACGGATGGCGGCTTTCGATTTTCCAGGCCGGAAACGAATCCCGGTGTGACCAGGTTCCGACCCGCTCTCTTAATAAGTATGAGAGATGAGCTCCGCAACCCAGCTTTTTGCCCAAGTCATGCGCCAACGAGCGAACGTAAGTTCCCCGCGAGCAATGCACTCGTAAAACCAAATGTCGCAATGAACGAGATGTGTAATCCTTTACAAAGCGTATGGAAGTCACATGAACGCTTCGTGCCGAGAGTTCGGGAGGATTGCCGGCTCTTGCCAGCGAGTAGGCGCGTTTCCCATTCACTTTGATGGCTGAAAAAGCCGGCGGGGTCTGATCGTAAGTTCCGACGAAATGTCGCAACGCGGCAAGAATTTCCTCGGCGGAATAGTTGATGTTTCCCGCGAATTCGGCAACCGTCGTTCCCGTGGCATCGTAGGTATCCGTAGTCTTGCCCAGTGTAACCCGCATCAGATAAGTCTTGTCGAGATAGCCGACGGGTATGTACGGAAGCACTTTCAGCGCTTTTTCCATGAAGATCAAAAGAACGCCTTGCGCCATCGGGTCCAATGTTCCGCCATGACCGGCCTTGACGTGATATGCTTTTCGAACCATGTCGACAACGTCGTGGGATGAAAGACCTGACGGCTTAAAAACCACCAGACATCCGTGCGACAGGTGCTTCCATGGCTCGCTTTTTGAGCCGTGGAAGCACGGGACCTGCGGTGTTTTATGGGACATTCGTCAGCTCAAATCCGCGACGACGGGCTCTACCGCCGCCAGCACTTCTTTGATCGTGGGATTCAGTGAACCGGGAATAACGGTACCGGCAGCCAGTTTGTGGCCGCCTCCGCCGAATAACTTGCACACGCTTTGGATATCGACTTTTCCTGTCGAACGAAAACTGACCTTAATATTACCGTCGACGGTTTCGCGAAAAAAGAGAGCAACTTCAACTCCGGTGATGGCGCATAAGTGAGAAATAAAACCGTCGGCATCGATTTCGGATGCTCCGATTTTATTGAAATCATCAAGCGTCAACCAGGAGTAAACGGTTTTTCCAGCGAATTCGCTGGCGGTTCGGGACATGGCGACGCCGTGAATTCTCACCCGATTAAACGACGAATTCTCATAAACCAGCTTATGAATCTTGGGAACATCGAGACCCGCGTCTATCAGCATACCCGCAATTTCATGCGAACGTCGGGTAGTGTTGGAATGCCGGAAATTTCCGGTGTCGGTTAAAATGCCGACATATAGAGGTTCGAATATGTTTTTATCGAGAGTGAAACCGTACCCGGCCAATAAATCGTAAAGAATCTCACATGTCGATGATGCATTTTCATCCAGCAGGTTGATGTCTCCCAGCCCGGGTATTCCACGATGATGATCAATGTGTATCCTGATTTTAGCCTTGTTGAACAGGGCCGCGCGCTCGCCCATGCGACTGATTTCGGTAGTTTCCATCAAGAACGCGACATCAAAGATTTCATCATCGGGAAGCGACGGGGAAAGCTGATCAACGCCCGCCAGCCATGAAATTTGCGCGGGAAGGGGGTCGAAATTCAAACATAAGGATCGCTTGCCCCGACTTTTACAAAAGTGGTGCATCGCCAACTGGGAACCAAGAGCATCGCCATCTGAGAAAGGATGAGCGATTGAAAAGACCGAACTTGCCCTGGAAAGAACTTCTCGAACCAAGGCTATGGTGTCGTGGTCAAAATTTCTACCTGTCATTCTTTGGGAATATTGAGCTTGCGAAGAAGATCTAGCATGTGATCGCCATGGCGAATAGAGGGATCGAAGAAAAAGGCGATCTCGGGCGAAACGCGCAATTTGACCGTTTTTTTCATTTCGAGCCGGATAAAAGATTTTGCCGAATCAAGACCCGCTTGAACCATTTCAATATCTCGATCGGATTCAAGCGTGCTGTAATAAACTCTCGCAAGATGAAAATCCGGGCTGATATTAACCGATACTATGTGGACACCGCGAACACGAGGGTCCGCTATTTTCCTTTGGATGATGAGGGAAAGTTCCTGCATGATGAGAGATTCGACACGTTCGCGTCTTCTTGGAATCATACGAAATCCCATTCTAAGTTGAGCATCTGCACTTGGCAGTGATCGGTAATGATATCCTCAACCTTTTGTCCGATTTGAGTCAGGAGCGTGCGATCGTTGGAAACGATTGCCACACCTACGGTTCCACGTTGCCATAAATCATTTTGATCTACTTCGGCGATCGAAACGTTGAATTTTGCTTTTACACGGTCAAGAAGACATCTCAAGATTTGCCGTTTCTCCTTGAGGCTGTGCACCTCTGGAAAATGAAGATCGAAAGTTCCGATAGCAACGACCATGGCCACGATTAAGAGTTTCCTAAATAGTTTATTTTATGCCCGCTGAATTTCTTTCAGTCTGAATAACTCCAAGACATCCTTGTCTTTGACGTCATTGAAATTGGCGATACTGATTCCGCATTCAAACCCCGCCGCGACTTCCCTGACATCATCTTTGAAACGTTTCAGGGAATTGATCTTGCCTTCGTATACTTCGACGCCGTCGCGAATGATTCGCACTTGAGCATCGCGATTGACCTTGCCTTCGAGAACATAGGTGCCGGAAATGGTTCCGGCTCCGGTGATCTTGAAAACCTTGCGCACCTCACATCGACCGAGGATTTCCTCCTCATAGATGGGTTCGTACATGCCCTTCAATGCGAGTTTAACCGCATCAATAGCATCGTAAATTATTCTATAGACCTTGATTTCCACGTTCTCTTTTTGGGCGATATCGTCAACCCCGAGTGCCGGTCGTACATGGAACCCGACGATGATTGCGTTGCTGGCTGCGGCGAGCATGACGTCCGATTCCGTAACGGCTCCCACGCCCGTATGAATGGCGTTTACCTTAACTTCGGCCGTGCTCAAGCGTTCCAACGCATCTTTAAGGGCGCCGGCGGAACCCTGAACGTCGGCTTTGATAATAACGGCCAGTTCCTTGACTTTACCGTCGGTGATTTTTTGAAAGATATCGGTTAATTTCAGACGGTTTTCACGTGCGAGACGTTCTTCGCGCTCCTTCTTCAAGCGGAGCATGCCGACGTATCTTGCGAATTTTACGTTTTCGACCACCATCAATTTGTCCCCGACCCTCGGAACATCGTTCAACCCGAGAATAGCTACGGGACATGACGGCCCGGCGCTTTTTTCACGCTTTCCGGAATCGTTGATCAGCGCTTTAACGCGTCCAAAACAGGTTCCGCAAATGATATTGTCGCCGAGCTCGATGACGCCGTTTTGTATTAAAACAGTGGCGATCGGCCCCATGCCTTTATCAAGCTTGGCTTCGATGATGGTTCCTTGGCCGGCTCGCTCGGGATTTGCCTTCAATTCCATGATTTCGGCTTGCAGGATGATCATTTCCAACAATTGTTCGATTCCGTCGCCGCGTTTCGCGGAAACCGGAACCATGATCGTCTTTCCGCCCCAATCTTCAGCAACCAGATTATACGGCATCAATTGCTGTTTCACTTTTTCAGCACCTGCTTCGGGCTTATCTATTTTGTTTATGGCCACAATGATGGGAACGCCCGCGGCTTGTGCGTGATGAATGGCTTCAATGGTTTGCGGCTGAACTCCGTCGTCGGCGGCGACAACAAGAATCGCGATATCCGTTACCTGTGCTCCTTGAGCCCGCATGGCCGTAAAAGCTTCATGGCCCGGCGTGTCCAGGAACGAAATGACTCCGTTGGGGGTTTTAACCTGATAGGCGCCGATGTGTTGGGTAATACCACCGAATTCTCCCTCCGCGACGCTGGCGTGCCTGATTTTATCAAGCAACGAGGTTTTGCCGTGATCGACATGTCCCATGATGGTAACAACGGGAGGTCTCGGTTGAAGTTCCTCCGGCTCATCAGGTGTGTCGTCAAATTCTATGACATCATCGATAAAGATGATTTCTTTTCCA
>Ga0074199_1000620_pt1 | contig 49293 bp, 37 predicted proteins | sample EPASupsiteSAE347_FD_64528 | JGI IMG/M metagenome (GOLD analysis project Ga0074199, IMG submission 64528) | Bioremediated contaminated groundwater from EPA Superfund site, New Mexico - Sample SAE3-47 | ecosystem: Environmental > Aquatic > Deep subsurface > Groundwater > Contaminated ... | reverse complement strand
AATCTGCACTATATGCCGGTATTGCCATGACCATAAAAAAAACACTGCTGACCACACATACTGCTAATTGCTTGATTCGCATAAAACAGCCCTCCTTTTATTTAATTGAATTCATTATTGAAACTCAAAACCCCGCACTCTTTCGAGACACGGGGTTTCAATAAACTCTCCATGGCAGCCCCCTTTTAAAGAAGGGTTCAAATTGATTGTTAACCGATCGACAATGCCTTATTCAAACGTTTCTTTTTTGTTCTTAATGAGTTGAGAAGTCAAGGGAAATGTTTGTTGATAACTAATCGAAAGAGTAAACTTGATCTGCCATACATCATTGATTTTGGATACCCTTTTTTACTTTCTCCCGGCGGACCAATTCCTGCCAGAGGGGTGCTACCTGTTTTCTTGTATCAGCGCGGGATCCTTCGTTGTTGATGATCAGATCAGCGAGGGGCAGTTTGTCCTGAATCGGCATTTGCGCGCTCAGGCGGGAAAGGGCCTCTTCCCGGGGATAGCCGTTTCTGGCCATGAGGCGCCGGAGCTGTTCCTCCGGGGAGATATAGACAAGGAGAACCAGGTCCACCATCTCCTTCATCCCCGCCTCGATCAGGAGCGGCACATCGGACAGGACGATCGCGTCCGCCTTATCCTTTTTTATTTCAGCAAGTTGGCGGCGCCAGGCTGCGAGGACGGCAGGATGGACGATGGCATTCAGTTGGGCCATCTTTTTTTGATCGGCAAAAACAATCGCCCCGAGTACAACCCGGTTGATCGTTCTGTCCTCGTTTTGGATCTCCGGGCCAAAGACGTCAATTATTGCCTGCCAGGCCGGAGTGTCCGGTTTTTCCACTTCGTGGGCCAGGATATCAAAATCGATATGGAAGGCCCCCTCCTCAATCAGCATGGCCGCGACGGTGGATTTGCCGGACGCAATGCCCCCTGTCAGTCCCACATTCAGCATCGCACGATTAATCCATCCTTCATAAGTGACGAACCCGTAAAAAGTTATTTATGTCCTTCCCCTTCAAGATAATCAGCATTTATACACAGTGTCGGAATTATTTGCCCATGCATATCGCGTCACCAATATGAAATAACCTTCAACATGCGCAATTATTAATGTCGCTATGTATAGTATCCCTCCCCCTTCAAGGGGGAGGTTAGGAGGGGGATGGGGTAAGAACTTGTAGGGGGACGATAACCCCATCCCCACCCCGGCCCTCCCCTTGAAGGGGAGGGAGCTATACGGTAAGGGGGCGCATATTGCCCATCACATGTGCAACTGAAACATCTTTTGCACTTTTTGAGACTTCCTAAATATTTATTTTCTTTACTATATCGTCATTTGTTGCGGAGATGGATAAGTCTAAGCCCCTCCAGGGTCAGCATATCGTCCACCACCTCGATTGTTTTCGTTTCCGGGGCGACGATTTTTGCCAGACCGCCCGTGGCGATGACCATGGGATTGCCTTTGATCTCACTCTTGATCCGCCCGACGATTCCGTCCACCAGGCCGGCATACCCATACATGATTCCTGCCTGCATGCTGCTCACCGTGTCCTTGGCGATGATTGCCCGGGGTTTGCTTAACTCGACCCGGGGGAGCTTCGCTGCCCGCTCGAAGAGGGCCTCGCTGGAGATCATGATCCCCGGGGCGATGCATCCGCCCATATACTCACCTTTGGCGGACACATAGTCAAAGGTCGTTGCCGTGCCAAAATCAACGATGATCAGGTCACGCTTGTATTTTTCATAGGCCGCCACGGCATTTACAATCCGGTCCGCCCCCACTTCCTTGGGGTTGTCGTAGTAGATGGGCATACCCGTCTTGACGCCGGGTCCCACGATCAGCGGCTTCAGGTGAAAATATTTTTCACAGAGGGGCTCCAGAATGTTGAGCATCGGCGGGACGACGCAGGAGATGATGATATCAGTGATCTTTTTGGAACTGATATTACTGGATTTGTAGAGGTTATAGATCAGCATCCCGTATTCGTCGACGGTATGATCGACAACCGTCCGTATCCGCCAGTCATGGACGAGGCTTTCCCCGTCGAATAAACCCAGTACCGTGTTCGTGTTTCCTACATCGACTACCAGCAGCATAAATCTACTCCTTCAAGAGATAAACATCGCCGGCTATGACCCGCTGGGTCGCGCCGTCGGCGCCCTTCATCACAATGGTTCCGTCATCGTCAATTCCCATGACTACACCCATTTGCGTGTCTTCCCGGAAAACCACCCGGATCGGCCGCCCCAGGATGTCGGCATAACTCAACCAGGCGTCCCGCACCCCGGGAAATCCGGTGCGGAGGAAAACCCTATACCATGTTTCAAACAAGTTCAAAAGCCCGGAAATGACCTCGATCCGGTCATGGGTTTCACCGGTTTCGATTTTAAGGGAGGTGGCCGTGTCGCGAAGCGCCGGTTCGAAATCTTCACGATCCATGTTGACATTCATGCCGATGCCCAGGACGATGAAATCCACGCCTCGGGCTGAGGAATGCATCTCCGTGAGGATGCCGCAGACCTTTTTCCCCGAGATGAGTATGTCGTTGGGCCATTTGATCGTCACTTCCCCCGGACAGCAGGGGGCAAGAAGGTCCGCCACGGCCACGCCGGCCACCAGGGTGAGCTGAGGGGCCGCGGGGGGATCAATCTGGGGCCTCAGAATTATTGAAACGTAGAGGTTGCTTCCCGGCGGTGATTGCCAGATGCGATTCAGACGTCCCTTTCCCTTCCCCTGGGCGTCAGCCACGACGACCGTGCCTTCCGGGGCGCCGTCCCGGGCCAGGCGGCAGGCCATGATATTCGTGGAGTCGATTTCCTGGAAATAATGGACAGCTCCACCAATCTTCTTTTCCGCAAGCCTTTCTTTTAATGCCTTTTCCGTAAAGTTCATAATTTGAGACCTTTGAAAAATGGCTTCGCCGCAGCTCAAAAATCTTTTTCGCTTCCGGTAAGCATGCATATACTTATGATTAATTACGAGATGTTAAGTATAATCTCGGAACGGCGAAAAACATTTGATTCGCTGCTTGCGAACCATTTTTCCGCGGTTATGCAAAGCTTTCAATTTAAATAGGGACAGCGCCCCTATTATTCTTTATGATCCATCCCACCCCCCTATCAAGTCCGGGGCAGGCTCTAACCCTTCCATTGAAAGGGAGGGGACTAAATGGTTATGATATTCCCTCACGTGAGGTGAAGGGAAGGCCAACACACCTGCGTGCCTTGCAGCAGGTCGATCAATCCCCTCACGGGAGGGAATGTGGAATAATAGGATCTGGCAAGGTTCTTATTCTATCAGTAGGGAGATGTCCGCCGCAAGGACCGAGTGGGTCAAGGCCCCGACGGAGATGAAGTTGACACCCGTCGCGGCGATGGTACGGACATTGTCCAGGGTGACATTTCCCGATGCTTCCAGGGGAACGCGACCGGCCGTTAAGGCCACCGCGGTCTTCATGTCGCCGGTGCTCATATTATCCAGCATGATCACGTCGGCCCCGGCGGTGAGGGCCTCTTCCAGTTCGGTAAGGTTCCGTACCTCCACTTCGATCTTCAGGGTGTGGGTGATGCCCCGGCGGGCCCGCCGGACGGCCTCCGTGATGCCTCCGGCCGCGGCGATGTGATTGTCCTTGATCAGGACGCCGTCATAGAGGGCGAAGCGGTGATTCTGACCACCGCCGATCCGGACGGCGTATTTGTCCAGGAAGCGCAGCCCGGGCGCCGTTTTTCGGGTATCGAGAATTCTGGCACCCGTGCCGGCGACAGCCCGGACAAAGGCCCGCGTCGCGGTGGCGATGCCGCACATCCGCTGCAAAAAGTTCAGGGCTGTCCGCTCCGCCATGAGGATGGATTTGAGCGACCCGGAAATTTCCGCCAGAATAGTTCCTGGTCCGACCTCCTGCCCTTCATCGGCCCGGATGGTAAAGGTCAGATGGGGATCAACCTGGTGAAAGGTCTCCCGGAAGACATCGCCGCCGGCAAAAACCAGCTCCGATTTGGCGATGGCCCGGGCGGCGCCGTTCTCTTCTCCCGTAAGTATGGCGTTACATGTAACATCGCCGTCACCAATGTCCTCCCGGAGGGCGTTCCAGATCAGTTTCCTGATGAAGGCCCTGTCATATTCGTTCAAGGCGGGCAGTTCCGTTATCGCCAAAGACATTTCTCCATTATTTGTTCGGTATGATCATGCTGATTTGATGCGTATCCATTTAAAATCGAATACTCATTTCGCTGGGGGTCCAATTGCTTCCCCGGGCAGGGATTTCTCGAAAATCTCCCAGAGATTCAGGGTCAGTTCCGGAAAAGCGTGGAGGGTCAAGGTTTCATCCCAGTTGAAGAGGTCGGGGCCTTCGTAGCGGCTGCCGATGAGACGGTAGCGCTCCAGAATATCTTCGAGGGGGTAAACAAGGAGGTATTCCCGCACCCCGGAACGCTCATAAAGGGCTTTCTTCTCCCGGCGGTCCTTGAGGCTGGTTGAAGGAGAGATAATTTCCACGACCAGATCCGGGGCGCCCTGGACATTGGCCTCCGTCAGCTTGCTTTTATCACAGACTACGGCGATGTCCGGCTGGACAACGTTGTAGTCGTCGAAAACCACATCGACCGGGGCAACGAAGGGCAAACAGGGTGTACCTCGGAAATTTTCCTCCAGTCGCACATGGAGCATACCAAGGATTCGCTGGTGGCGCAGCGTCGGCGCCGGGGTCATGCAGTAGGCCCGCCCGTCGATTATTTCCCAGCGCTCATCATCGGGCCAGCCCTGATAATCCTTGAAGGAGTAGCGATTGTTGAGGCTTTTTGCCGGGATCGTCATGGTATTCCTGTAAGTATCACTACGCCAGTTCTTGAATCTTTTTCAGGGCCTTTTCGATGAGCAGGTGTTTTTCTCTGATTTCCTTGTGTTTTTCTTCTTCTTTCTGAACCACGGCCGCGGCGGCCTTGGCGAGAAAATCGCGATTGGCTAGTTTTCGGGTGACGATATCCAGCTCTTTCTCCAGTTTTGCCCGGTCCTTTTCAAGGCGGGCCTTCTCGGCGGCCACGTCGATTGCCCCTTCCAGCAGGACAAAGACCTGAATATTTCCCACCACGCCGGTGGCGGCCCCCTTGGGTTCTTCCATCGCCACGCCTATTTTCAGATCTTCCAGGTTGGCGAGGTTGACGATATATCCCGCTCCCGCTTCCAGGGAGGGAATAACCTTGGAATCCTTTTCCCCTTCCGGGGCCGAGAGGATCGCCCGCAGCTTCTTGGACGGGACTATCCCCATCTCGCCGCGGATGGCGCGGATCTTGGTTATCACTTCCATGATCAGCCCCATTTCCTCCTCCGCCCGGGGGTCGTCTTCGTATTCGTCCTCCGTCGGGAAGGGGCTGACCATGATGGCTGTCCCGTCGTTGACGATGGTCTGCCAGATCTCCTCGGTCAAGAAGGGCATCGTGGGGTGAAGGAGCTTCATCGTGGCCTTCAGGATGCCGTAAAGGGTATGCTGGGCAGCGAGGCGGGCGGCCGAGACGTCCTTGCCGTAAAGGACCGGTTTGATGAGTTCCAGGTACCAGTCGCAGAACTCGTGCCAGATGAACTGATAGATGCTGCCCGTCGCCTCGTTAAACCGGTATTCGTCGAAGCCGGTGACAACGTCCCTGATGGTGTGACGGAGGCGGGACTCTATCCAGCGATCGGGGAGGGATTTGTCCGCCCTGGGGATCTGCGGTTCCGTCTCCGGGTAGTCTTCGAGATTCATCACGGCAAAACGGGTCGCGTTCCAGATTTTGTTGACAAAGAATTTGTAACCTTCGATCCGTTCTTCCGACATCCGGACATCCCGACCCTGGGCGGTAAAGGCCGCCAGGGTGAAACGGAAGGCGTCAGTGCCGAATTTATCAATCATTTGGAGGGGGTCGATGCTGTTGCCCTTGGACTTGCTCATCTTGTCCCCGTGCTCGTCCCGGACGAGGGCATGGAGATAGACGTCCCGGAAAGGGACTTCTTTCATCGTGTAGAGCCCCATCATCATCATCCGGGCCACCCAGAAGAAGAGGATGTCAAAACCGGTGATCAGCAGGGACGTGGGATAGAAGGTCTTGAGGGCCGGGGTCTGCTCCGGCCAGCCGAGGGTGGAGAAGGGCCAGAGGGCGGAGCTGAACCAGGTGTCGAGAACGTCTTCTTCCTGGCGGAGCGCACTCTCCTTGCAGGCCGGGCAACAATCCGGGTCCTGGGAAGCCACGATCATGTTGCCGCAGCCGTCACAGTACCAGACAGGGATGCGGTGTCCCCACCAGATCTGGCGGGAGATGCACCAGTCGCGGATGTTGGTCATCCATTCAAAGTAGGTGGCCTCCCACATGGGGGGGATGATTCTGGTCTTGCCCTTGATGACCGCCGCCGTCGCCGCCTTGGCCAGGGGGGCGACCTTGACGAACCACTGTTTCGATACCGCCGGTTCGATGGTTGTCTTGCAGCGGTAGCACTGGCCGACATTATGGGTGTAGGGCTCGATCGTCCCGAGGAACCCGCCCTTTTCCAGATCCTTCACGACGTTTTCCCGACATTCGAAACGGTCCTGGCCCTGATAGACGCCGCCGTTTTCGTTAATGACGGCGCTGCCGTCCATGATCTTGATGATTTCGAGGTTGTGCCGTCCCGCCATGGCAAAGTCGGCAGGGTCGCAGGAAGGGGTGATCTTCACGGCGCCGGAGCCGAAATCCATGGTGACGTAATCATCCGCAATGACTGGTATCTCCCGGTTAACCAGGGGCAGGAGGACCATCTTGCCGATTTTGTCCTTGTAACGGGGGTCGTCGGGATTAACGGCGACGGCCGTATCTCCCAGCATCGTTTCCGGGCGGGTGGTGGCGACGACAATGTCGCCGCTGCCGTCCACGTATGGATACCGGATATCCCAGAGATGGCCGGCCTCTTCCTTGAATTCGACCTCGAGATCGGAGATGGCCGTATGGCACCGGGGGCACCAGTTGACGATATAGTCCCCCTGATAGATGAGGCCGTCGTTATAGAGCCGGACAAAGACCTCCCGGACGGCTTGGGAGAGCCCTGCATCCATGGTGAAGCGCTCCCGTTCCCAGTCGCAGGAACAGCCGAGGCGCTTGAGCTGGTTGGTGATCACGCCGCCGTATTTTTCCTTCCACTCCCAGACCCGCTCGATGAACTTCTCCCGTCCCAGGTCGTGGCGGGTGAGCCCTTCCTTGGCCAGTTCCTGTTCCACGACGTTCTGAGTGGCGATGCCGGCATGATCCGTTCCCGGCATCCACATGGAGTTGTAGCCCTGCATCCGCTTGAAACGGATCATGATATCCTGGAGGGCGTTGTTCAGGGCGTGACCCATATGGAGCATGCCCGTGACATTCGGAGGGGGGATGACAATGGAAAACTGCGGCTTGTCGCTTCCATCCACGGCGTGGAAAAAATTATTATCCAGCCAGTACTGATACCACTTCCGCTCCGCCGCATGCGGCTCGAACGCCTTGCTCAACTGCCCTCTACTCATGAAAGGTCTCCTTCTTTTGTATTCTTTCCCCTCAATTCCCCAAATAATACCCTCCCCTTCAAGGGGAGGGACAGAGCCTGCCCCGTACTTGATACGGGGGTGGGGATGGGGTAAGACGCTTGATTTAGAAGAACTTCAGTTCTTCTTTGAATTTCTTGATGATCAGCAGCGCTTCCACGCCCGATACGGCGTCCATGGGCGCGAATTCTCCGGTGGAGAGGCTTTTTGCCTGCATGATTCCCCGGGAGGTGACGACCATTACGGCATTGAAGTAGGGCAGGTCGGACCGCAGATCGGGGAAGGTCGAAGTGCTGCCGATGAATTTGGTGGCCAGCTTGTTGTCCCCCGTAACCTTGATCAGGATGTCCTCGATCATCATGGCGTAGGCGGCCCGGTTGACAAAGTCATTGGGCTGGAAATTTCCATCGGGGTATACTTCGAGGCCCCGGACGCCCAACTGCAGAATCCCTTCGATATCCATCTTCAGAGGATTGGTGGCGATGTCATTGGCGGAAAGCACGCCCCGCCCCGGAGCACTTGCCTTGTCGGGGTCCTTGAAGGAGGTGTCAAATTCCTTGGGAGTCCGCTTCTTGTAGAGGACATCGATCTTCATCTCTTCCATGAACAGGGCGGCAGCGTCGGCCCGGGAAAGCTTTTCCACGAGGGCGATCTTCTTTCCCGTGATGGTGCCCGGCATGGCCCGCTGGATATCCTGGACCAGTTTCCACTGGACATCGGCCTCAGCGGTATATTCGGCCTTGATCTCCATAACCTTGGCGAACATTTCTCCGGATTTGTTGAAATTGAGGGCCGTTTTGTAGCAGAGGCCCATGTAATAGTAGGCGGCGGCGGATTTCGGGTTGATGGCGATGGCATTATCGAATTCACTCTTCGATTTGTCGATCCAGCCCGTGTCCTGTGAGCAATCCGTGCCGATACGGGCACAGGCAGCCTTGCTCATGGTATTGACGCGAATGTAGCCGACATGGACGACGAGCTTTTCGTCGTTATTATTGGCGTAATCCCATGCCTTATCAAGAGCTTTGAAGGCCCCGGTAAAATCATTCTGATAGGCCTTGACCAATGCCGTGCCGGCGAAGGCCCGGGAAAATTTCGGGGCCAACTGGATGGCCCGGTCAAACTCGCCCTGCGCCTGGAGATACTGACCCTGATCCAGAAGTTTCAAACCCGTATATACGTGATGTTCAGGAGTGTCCATTTCTCCCATCGGTTTGACTGCCTTCGGTCCGCAGGATGCAAGCATGAGGATCGCAGCCAGGATTGCCAAGACAACAAACAACCTTCGATAGTCTGTCACTCGCTTCATAAGCCTTCTCCTTTCGTTACTTTATGCCTCCATATAGGGGCAGCGTTTTTTAAAGTCAAGCAATTTCAAAGTCCCTGACAAGAGGGCTTTCACGGTTTGAGACCTTTGAAAAACGGCTTCGCCGCAGCTCAAAAATCTTTTTCGCTTCTCCCTGGTTCGCATATAATTATGACTGAATCCGGGATGTTAAATTCAATCACGGACCGGCGAAAAGCATTTGATTCGCTGCTTGCGAACCATTTTTCTGCGGTTATGCAAAGTGCTCAGTTTAATATTGCCTCTGATCATAGGGTCCTTTTTTGATCGTGTCAAGTATGGAGAAAATCAGCGATGAGTCTTTCTATCCCCGCCATGTCGTCAGGATGCATCCAGATCATGTCCTTTTCCGCCCGGAACCACGTCAACTGTCTCTTTGCGTATTTTCTGGTATCCCGGGCCATTGACGCCTGCGCCGCTTCCAGGCTGCATATACCCTTGAGATAGTTGAATATATGCTTGTATCCCAGTGATTGCATGGGTTTGAGGTCTTCGCCATAGCCCCGGGACAGCAGCCCCTGCGTTTCCTCTACCAGCCCGGCGGCGATCATGGCGGCGGCCCGTCCGTCTATACGCTCAAATAGGCTTTCCCGATCGGAAAATATGCCGATCTTTATGAAATCATAGCGTTTATCCTGAAATCCATGCCGCCCCTGGGCCTCTGTGATGGAACGGCCCATAGCGGCAAAATATTCCAGGGCCCGGATCATCCGCACCGCGTCGTTGGGCTCGATGTTCATGGCGGCGGCGGGGTCTTTCATCCGGAGTTCCTCATAAAGATAATCCTTACCGTAAAGGGCCATCAATCCCTTGTAATTGCCTCTCAGTACTTCGTCCGGTCCCGGCCCCGGCAGGAGGCCCCCCAGAAGGACACGAATGTACAGCCCCGTCCCTCCCACGACAAAGACCGTCCTGCCCTGTTCGTGCAGCCGGTAGATCGCGAGGTCCGCCTCTTCACGAAAACGGGCGGCGTTAAACCATTCGTCAGGGTTAACGCAGTCGATGAGATGATGGGGAACCTGCTGCTGCTCTTCCCGGGAGGGTTTGGCCGTCCCGACGTCCAGATAGCGGTAGACCTGCATGGAATCGGCGCTGATGATCCCGGCGTTGAATTCCCGGGCCAACCGGAGGGCGACGGCTGTCTTCCCGGCGCCCGTCGGACCGGTAATGACGACCAGGCGGGGTTTGCTGGTTTCCGCAGACAATGACATGAAGCGCTAACCTCTTGACGAACTCGAAAAAGTCCTGAAATTCCTTTCCATAAAATCCCCTCTCCCTCAGGGAGAGGGTTAGGGTGAGGGCGGGGTTTATGTAGTCATTGCGAAATCTTAGCCCCATCCCCCTCCTAACCTCCCCCTTAAAGGGGGAGGAATTGTTTGTGGATGGCCGGGGTGGGGATGGGGTTCCCATTTTCATCCCCCTTTGTGACGGAACACCGTCATGAATGTTTCATCTGTCACGCTCTCTTAAAGAGCCTGGCCAATTGTTTTCCCGATATGGAGATCCAGACCGGGCGGCCGTGGGGACACGTCGCCGCAAAGGGCAGCCGATCGAGATCCTGGCAAAGCCGGGCTACCTCGCCTTCCGAAAGTACCTGTCCGGCCTTGACGGCCCCCTTACAGGCGAGAGAAATCAATACCTTATCCCTTTTGTCCTGCCAGGAGACGGTTGACCCTGCGCCGGTGAGCTGTTCGATCAGGTCCTGCAGGAGCCCCGCGGGGTTCAGATAGCCCAGGATGGCCGGCAGGGACTTGATCACCACGGTATGGCCCCCGAAGGGCTCTACCTCCAGCCCCGTATCCTTTATGATATCGATATTTTCCATCAGCAGTGCATGGTCCGCGGGAGCAAGGGCGACAACCTCGGGGAGGAGCAGGGGTTGGCCAATGACCTTCTCTGCCTTCCCTGCCTGGCGGAACTGTTCATAGAGGATCCGTTCGTGGGCGGCATGCTGATCCACGAGGGTCAAACCGTCGGGATCGGAAAAAACGAGATAGGTCCCCCCGGTCTGACCCAGATAGGTCATCCGGGCAAAAGAGCGCTCTCCTGCCGCCGGCGACGGATGAGGAACAGCAGCGGGCTCGTCCTCCCGCTCGGGTTTGGATTCCACCGCAAATGCATCACCAGGGACATATTTCCCTGCGTCCCCGTAGGAGGGCTTTTGGAAGCCTGAAGGTATAAGATCTTCAGAGGGTGGGGCTTGCCCGGAAAGTCCCGAAGCATCACGGGTATGACAGGGGACGCCTTTCAATGATGTTCCCATCCCGCGGATATCATGAGCGACAGGGACATGATCGGGAGGTCCGAAGGGATCGGATCCTGTTCCCGGAGGAGCACCAGATGAAGAACTTCCGGAAATCTGGGGACATAACCCAGTTTCGCTATGAATGGGGATCGTGTCCCCGAATTTCCCTCCCCCGGAAGCGGACGCGATCCCGCCGTGGTAAGTCCCCTCCTCCGTAAAACCCCATGTTCCAGAACTTACCCTCCGTCCCGCTGTCTCTTTTTTGGTATCCCGGTAAGGGACCTTCTTTTTTCCCCCGTATAGGGTGTAGCGCTTCAGGGCCTCCTCGATCCGGGTCTGGTAGGCCGCCGGCGGGGCCGCTGCTCTTGCGGTTGCCGATGCTGTCGGTGTCAGCCCAGCGTGGCCGGCGCCGATATCCAGGGAAACCTGGGCGAGGCTGTGGAGGAGGGCCTCGACGATCAATCCGTAGATATCCCGGGGATTGCGGAAGCGGACCTCCAGCTTGGCCGGATGGACGTTCACATCCACATCCTCCGGGGGGATCGCGAGGAAAAGGGCCGCCGCCGGGTATCGTTTCGCCTCCATGAGATTCCGGTAGGCCGTCATGATGGCGTGGTTCAGCAGGGGGTCCCGTACATACCGGCCGTTGACATAACAGTAGATGCTCTTTGTATTGGAACGGGCGACCTCCGGCCTGGATATGTATCCGGAAATACTCATGTTACCCCGTGTGCCTTTGATGGCAAGAAGCGTCTCGCGGGTGTCTTTGCCAAGGACGAGGCCAAGCCGCTCCCCTTTGTCTGCGGTAGCGGGGATATCCCAGAGCGGGCGGCCGTTGCTCAGTACGTGGATTTTGACATCCGCATGGGAGAGGGCGGTCCGGGTGATCACCTCCAGGCAGGCCGCCTGTTCCGTCGCCTCCGTCTTGAGGAACTTTTTGCGTACCGGTACGGCGTCGAAGATTTTGCTCACAAAGATCGCCGTCCCCACCGGGCAGCCGGTCTCCCGAATCTCCTCTACCTGGCCGTTTTCCACCACGATCCTTGTCCCCGCGATGGCTTGGGGCTGGCGCGTTTGCAGCTCGACCCTCGCAATGGCGGCGATGCTGGGCAGGGCTTCCCCCCGGAAGCCGAAGGTGGACAGCCGGTAGAGGTCGTCAAAAACGGCGAGCTTGCTTGTGGCATGACGGTGGAAGGCCAGGGGGACATCGGCCGGGTCCATGCCCTCGCCGTCATCGATGATGCGCAGCGAGGCGCATCCGCCCTTTTCAATCTCGATCCGGAGAGTGGACGCTCCGGCGTCCAGGGCATTTTCCATCAACTCCTTGAGGATGGAGGCCGGCCGCTCGATCACCTCGCCGGCGGCGATTCTGTTGGTCAGCTCAATGGGAAGGAGGCGGATTTTTGTCTGAATATGCGACCCCATGTCCTTAAATTCATTCATCTAATGCCCTTGTCTCCCTCAAGTGTCATGGTGAATTCTTTCCCTATCATCTTCAAGTGTTAGGCTGTTTTCTCCCTCCCCCACAATAGAAGTTGCCCGGTGTATTCTCCCTCCCCTTCAAGGGGAGGGTTGGGGTGGGGATGGGGTTGAGCACGTCCCCAAAAAACAATGACCGCTGCCCCCGAACGGGAAGAGCGGTCATCTTCTCAAAAGATTGTTTCCAGGATCAAGGGATCAATCCAGAACGATCATGACCCGGCACTTCTTCAAGAAGCTCAGATTGTCGCCGGAGGCCCGGATCTTTCCGGCGTCGGCGTTGCTAATCACGATGTCGCACTTGCCCGGACCGTCAGCCTTGATACCCTTCACGCTCACCGGATTGTTGGTGACCCGGGGGTTGCTCTGGGCGGCGGTCAGATCCCGAGCGTAGCCCGTCATGCCCTGCTGAATGGCGTACTGACGGTCAACGTTCATGGAACCATATACCTCTTTGCCGTTTTCATCGACAACCTTGGGCGACATGGCCGGCCGGGCGGCCAGACCCCGGGCGTCAATCACGAGCCCGGTAAAGATATCACCTGACGGGGCGGATGCAAACGGGGGAGGAGGCGCCGCTCCCTGCTCCTTTTCAAAGGCCTTGGGCATGATTGTCTGGGACATTCGCCCGCTCAGGTTCATCCGCACGGTCACTTCCACCGTACCGTCGGACAGATACTCCTTGTTCATTACTTTTGAGCCCTTGACGAGGCCTTCGACAGAGGCGCGAATAACGTCGCTTTCCGTCATGAAATCCTTGACCACCGTATTGGCATCGATCCGCACTCCCTGAACGATTTCGAGGAGGTTACGGTAGGCGTCCACCTGGGCGGCCCGCAGCGCCATGGGACGGGCGTTGGGTTTCCCCATGTACCGCTCCGGGGGGGCGCCGATGCCAACCGCTTCCACATAGCCGTCTTCATAGTTGATAATCCCTTTGTCGCCTGCCTGTTCGGCTACTTTCGAATCGATGATTTTTGTCCATTCCGTCATGCTTACCTTGCCGTCGCCGCTCTGCTGACAGAATCCTGCCCCGGCGAAAAAAATCATTACGGCAACGAGGCCTATCGTCAACATCCATTTTTTCATAGTTCCTCCTTTCAGATCTGGTTTCGACATTGCCGGTGATAATAGCAAAAGGGTTAAGCCGTTGCAAACCTTTTCTGCACTCCCTTTATCATCATAATTCAATTTGATATTAACACCGAATCCTAACAAATTTATTTTTCTTATTGACATCATGCGGCAATCTGATTATGATGCACAAAATATAATGATTTTGTGCATCATAGGTGAGGAATGTTAAGAGATATCCTTATTATCCAGAAGCGTGAGCTGGAGGGCCGCCTTCAGGAAACCTTTATCGAACGCCGCCTGTCGGTTCCTATGGATCCCGGCGATGATCGGATCAAAGTAATCACCGGCCCGCGGCGCTCCGGCAAATCGTTTTATGCCGGTCGCCTGATTCAACAAACCAATTCCTACGGTTATGTCAATTTCGATGACGAGCGGTTGACCGCCGTCACTGATTACGATGAAATAATTAGTGCCGTTCAGGCCGTTTATGGTAAACCGGATTACCTGTTTTTTGACGAGATTCAGAACCTTCCCCGGTGGGAGCTCTTTGTCAATCGCCTCCAACGCCAGGGGTTCCGGCTCCTTATTACGGGCAGCAATGCCAATCTCCTCAGTTCTGAACTGGCATCCCATCTTACCGGACGTCACGCCGCCTATGTTCTTTTCCCCTTTTCTTTCGGTGAGTTTTTGGCGGCCATTTCGACGGCAGGGAAGGGAGATGCCCCGCCGACAACTATAGAGACCATGGCGGTCCTGGATATCTATGCCGAGCGGGGAGGCTATCCCGAACCGCTGCTCAAGAATATCGCCCCCCGTGATTATCTGCGGACGCTGCTTCAATCCACCCTTTACAAAGACATCGTCAAACGGTTCCGCATCAGGTCGGTACAGGGGATTGAAGACTTGGCCCTGTATCTGCTGTCGAACGTAGCCCGGGAGTATTCCTTCAATGCCCTGTCCGGAGTGACGAAGTGCCGCAGCGTGCATACCGTGGATAAATATATCCGTTATCTCCAGGAGGCCTACCTGGTCTTTTCCCTCCCCCGCTTTTCCTTCAAGGTTAAGGATCAGACGGGTCAAAACAAGAAAATCTACTGCACCGACAACGGGATGGCGGTAGCGGCGGGATTCCGTTTCAGTGCGGACCGGGGGGCCCTTTATGAGAATCTTGTGGCCGTCACTCTGAAACAGGAGGAAATCGCCGGGCGGATTTCTCTGTTCTACTGGCGGAGTCCGCAGAACGAAGAAGTGGATTTTGTCGTTAAAGAAGGCTTGCAGGTGACGCGCCTCATTCAGGTCTGCACGGACATCTCGAACCCTAAGACCCTCGGAAGGGAAATGCGGGGGCTGATCAAGGCCGCCCAGGAATTGCATTGCGACGACCTGTTGCTCCTCAATGACCGCGTGGACCGGACGGATATCTTCAAATGGCAGGGTGTCGAGCGCCCCATCCGGCTGCTGCCGCTCTGGCAGTGGTTGAGCGGATAAAGGATGGAACGAGTCAGGAATATGGAAAATAATCTTGCAGAAAGCACTTTATGGAGGTATAAATAGCCAAAAAAATACACTCCCGAAAGGCATAAAATGTTATGAACAGGGAAACAATCCTCCCTCTTATCTATGAATGGCAGAACATCATCCAGACAAAAAAGGGCGTGGAGAGGGCAATTGAGCCGGATATCCTGATTACTGCCGGCTCGAAACCGATCAAGATCATCACCGGCTTCCGCAGGTCGGGTAAATCATTCCTCGTCCAGCAGCTTGCCAGGAAATTGATTGACCGGGGGATCTTCAAAATAGACGAGCTGCTTTACCTGAATTTCGAAGATTACCGCCTTGCCGAAGTAACGAGCCCGGATAGTCTCGGCCAGATCTTTGAACTCTTCCGTCAGGTATCGGCGAGCCCTGCCAAAAAGTTGATCATCTTTGACGAAATCCAGAAGGTGAAAAACTGGGACAAATTCGTCCGAACCCTCTATGAAAAGGAGCAGGTCGAGATTATCCTGACCGGTTCGAATTCGGAACTCCTTTCCGCGGAGTTGGGCAGCAACCTCGCGGGGCGCTTTATAGAATTTTTCCTCTTGCCCTTCAGTTTCCAGGAATTCCTCGCCTATAAAGGCATCGCCGTATCGTCCCCGGAGGACTATTACCGGCGTCATGATGAAATTAAGATGCTGTTTACGGAATATCTGACCTATGGCGGCCTGCCGGAGGTATTTGACATCCTGAGCGGCGACGCCAGACTATCCTATCTTTCCGGGGTGTTGAACAAGGTTGTCCTCGATGATGTGATCAAGCGTTTTAAAGTTGAAAATATTGACGCTATCGAGAAACTTCTTCATTACCTGCTTGCCGGTTGCGGCAATGTCGTGAGTTATGCATCCCTGAGTGCCAGGCTTCAGGCAATCGCCATGAAGATCAAGGCGGAGACGGTTATTGCCTATTGCGGATATTTTCTCAAGACTTTCGCCCTTTTTGAACTCAATAAATTCAGTTGGAAACAGAGCCGGATTTTCGGAACGGCCAAAAAGTATTATGCCGTCGATAACGGTTTGCTTTCTCTTTATCGTCCGGTGGCGGAAAATTTCTCCTTCCGTCTGGAGAATCTCGTCCTGGTGGAGCTGAAGCGAAGATACCGGGAGATATGTTATGGCGTAAGTGACAGCGGCTGGGAAATAGACTTCCTGGCGAGAAATGACGAACGGAGCTGGGATAAGTACCAGGTCTCCGTTTCCCTGACTGCGGAGAATGAAAAACGGGAAATGAGCCCTTTTGCCGCCTCCCACCGCTTCCTGAAAACAGGAGGGAATTACCTCCTGACCATGGATGAACAGGAGGGTGATCTTGCTTACAAGGGAGTCGCTGTAAAAAAGATGAATCTTATTAGATGGTTTTTGAATCTTTAAATAAATCGTCAGGAGTTGAGAACCTTTTTCCATTGCCCTTTCTTGAATTTTCTATAGCTTCCATAGTTTTTCCATTGGGAATGTGCAACTCAAAGGGAAGGCCTCTCTGGGCAATAACCTGTCGATAAAACAACTCATAAGCATTTGATACGGATAAGCCTAATTCCTTCAGGATTGTTTCAGCTTTCGCTTTTATTTCCGGATCGATCAGCGCTCTTGCGGTTGCTGTTTTTGCCGTCCTCATGAAATCCTCCTCGATAAGTTTTCTGTAGCATATTATATGCTATAAAAAGCGAAAGTCAAATCAAACTCTTATGACGGCTTGCCGTCACAAAGGGGGATGACAATCAGGAGTATAACCCCATCCCCACCCCGGCCCTCCCCTTGAAGGGGAGGGGGAAATACATATTGACCTTCCTTGAAGGGGAGGAAGCTAAAGGACATTGTCTTCCCTTGAAGAGGCGGAATGATATGGCTCAGTTCTTTCCTGAGAAGGCTTTCCCCTCCGGGGCTTGCAGCCAGGGTTTGATGTTGATGCCTTGCTCGATGTCCCCCATGATCATGTTCAGGTCGGGGGGGGACTTGCCCCACCAGTTGTTCCGGGCGTCGATGTAAATGGTAGAGCGGGACTGGGCGGCAAAGTCATTGTTGAAAATGTTGTTGTTGCTGAACCGGGGCCGGGCGTTGCCGACGACGGTAATGGCCCCTTCCCCCCGGTTTTCCGTCAGGGTGGAGAAAGAGACTGTCGGGGCGGCGTCATTGCGGCAGTAAATGCCGCTCTGGGCGTTCCTGGAGATGAGGCTGTAAGCGACATCCGGGGCCCCGTAAACGACATCCAGCGCGATATCGGCATATTGGATAATCGAGTAACTCAGGGCCGAGTTGATGGTTGTTTTCTTGCCCCACCTGACGGCGCTGGCATAGAAACCCGGCGAGGGGGAGGCGGCGGAAGCGGTAAAGATGATCGGGCTCTCCGGCGCGCCTTTGGCAATGACACCGCCGTCTTCCACGACGATGGCCGTGTTCTGGTCATAGCGCAGCATGACCCCCGGTTCGACGTAAAGGGTTGCCCCGCCATCGATGACAAGATTCTTCGTGATCCGGTAAGGGCTGTTGCTCATGGTCAGATAGGCGTCGGTCTTGAGAGGCCCCCCTATGGATGACCCGAGAATGGGCATGGTCGCCGGCTTTCCCTCCGGGTATGGGCCGTTGAGGATGGTCTGGATATCGATCCGCCCCTTCAGAGTGGCGAGTACTTCCAATCCCTTGGCCGTTCCCCACCAGTTGTTCCGGGCTGAAACGGATTCCCCCGTCATCGCCCCGGCGACGTTGTAGGGACGGTTGTCGGTGATATTATTTTCCGTGATGATGGCCTGACTGCCCTTGACGTCGATCCCGGCGGCGCCGTTACGGGAGATGAAATTACGGGAGATGGCCGGGGCGGCCCCTTCGACGAGGATTCCCTGCTTGAGGTTGTCCTGAAGCCGATTTTCCGTGAGGGCCGGCTGAGCCCCTTCCACAATGATCACGGCTGCTTCCGTATTTTTCAGGATTGTATTTTTGATCAGTCTTGGTTTGGCGAAGCCGCCGGCGACCCGGACGGCCGTCCCGTTGCCCGTCAGCTCGCAGGATTCGACGAGGGGCGACGAAGATTGAAGATTCAGACCCGTCGCGGCGTTTTGAATCCGGTTGAACTTGAGGGAAATCTCCTTTTCCTTGACGTTGCGGAAAACTATCCCCTCCCAGGACTTGCCGGCCGTCGCCGTATCCCAGGAAATAACATGTTCGCCATCCCCCGGGGCGACAAGACCCCCTTCAATGACCAGGGCGGCGCCCCGGGAGCGGATTTCCGTGCCCGCCTCGATGGTCAGGGTGGCCTTGTCCTTGACAATGATTGTATTTTCAATGATGTAGGGGCTGGCCCCGGCATACCAGGCGGTGTCCTTCTCGATGATCCCGGCGACGGGCGTAGGTCCCGGGGCGACGGGAATGCCTGTCCCCGCTGCGCGCTCGCTTTCATTTCCCGCCAGATCGACGGCGCTGACCTGGTAATAATAGGTCTGGCCGTTCGTGAGCTTTTCATCACGGTATTCGGCGAGTTCCATCCGGGCGATCTCTAAAAAGCCGCTGAGCGGCGTCAGGCTCCGGTAAACCCGGTAACCTGCCAGTTCCGGATCGGCGGACTTTTCCCAGCTCATGAGCACCGCGGCGCTCCGGCCGACAATGCGCAGGGACTTCGGCTTTTCCGGCGGCGTGGTCTTCAGGGTCACCGTTCCGACCGCATCCACCCAATGGGCCGTATTGCCTGCATCATCCGTCAGATAGCCCGTAATGATGGCCTTGCGGACATTGTCCCCCGGCACGACCCGGTAAACGCCGAGATAGACCCCCGGCTCGTTCACCTGTTCCTGCATGTCGATGTGTTTCTTGAACTCGCCGATATCGAAAGAGGCCTGCATCTTCGGGGTTCCCTGGATGACGACGCGGATCTCGTCCCCCGCCTTCTTGGGCATATTCTTCGTGTCCTGAACGAGGATGGTGATTACCGGGGGACGTTTGGCCTCGGCAATTGTCGGCGCCGGAATAGTCAGCACCATGCCCCGGAAGAGGTCGTCGCAGGCCCGGAGAAGCTGGATATCCCGGACATTCATCGCCGTGGCGATGATCGTGGCGACGAGGCCGATGGGATTGGTGGAAATGCCTCCTTCATGGATCCGGACCACGTGCTCCCCCGTCCAGAGGAGTTCGCCTGTCCGGGCGTCATACATGCGGAGCTTCGCCCCCACGGACACCTGGGAGTAAAGTACGGCGAAAAGCTTGTCAAAATTGGAGATTTCCCCGTAGACAATGGCGTCGGTCCCCAGGATCTTGCCCAGATCCTGGGCCGGAGTCTGGTTGATTATGGTGGGGTCCGTCAACCCTGCTTTCTTCAGGAGTTCGTCGACGCGCCAAAGTTCCATATCCCGGAAGTTTGTCGAGCTGAAATGATTATAGAAGCCCCGGCGGACAGCCTGGGCGCCCTGCTGGCTCTTGGAGATGTCGGCAAAGGGCAACACGGCCACGGTCAGAGGCTTGGCTTTTGCCATCGCCGGATAGACCTGGTATTTGCCGTCGAAGAGTTCCCGCATCTGGGGAGTGATGATCGTACTCTTCGTGGCCACGGTGCAGCCCGATATCCCGAGCAGGGGCAGAACCAGCAAAAACAACATCACGAATGCAAATCTTGGTCTTGCCGGACAATATTCCCTGCCGCCTGCTGCGTCCCTGTCCGTAATGGATGCTCCGCAGCGTGCTGTTTTCTCTTCCCTCCCGAATCCCCTGCCCATTGTCGCGGGGTAGTTCGTTGGCGATATCTTCATGGCCGCACCTCCTTTAGGTGCTGAATATAGAAGATAAATATTCCTGTGTCAAGATTGATGAATCCGTAGAAAGCCGCTAAAATTATTTGTGGATTTCGGTGTGTTCGAGATAATCCCGCAGGGCCAACTGCCAGAAGCGCAGGATGTTTCCCGTGGCGTCGCTGAATTTCCGGGTGTTAAGGACGCTGTAGGCCGGCCGCGGCGCCGGCAGGTTGAGATCTGCCGTTTGAATGGGCTCGACGTCAACATGGGCAAGTCCCGAGTATTCAAGGATTTTTTTTGTGAAGGCATGCCAGGTGCAGGAACCGCGGTTGGTCACATGAAATATCCCCTGGCAGCGCTGTTCCAGCAGGATCTGGACGGCCCCGGCCAGATCCCGGCTGTAGGTAGGCGAACCGGTCTGATCATCGACGACGCGCAGGGTGTCCGTTTGCCTTGCCTTTCCCAGAATGGTCTTGACGAAATTCTTCCCCGAGCGGCCATAGAGCCAGGCCGTGCGGATCAGGAGATAGTTCTTGCTGCATTCCTGGAGATACTTTTCGCCAACAGCCTTGGACTGGGCGTAAACGCCACGCGGCGAGGGGGTGTCTTCTTCGAGGTAAGGGGTTCCCTTGGTCCCGTCAAAGACATAATCGGTGCTGAAATGGACAATCCGGATATCGCCCTTCCCGCAGGCCAGGGCCACGTTTCTGACCCCTTCGGCATTGACGGCGAAACAGGCGTCCCCGTTTGTTTCGGCCCCGTCAACATTGGTGTAGGCCGCGGCGTTGATGACAACCTCCGGATTTATCTCAGAGATTACCTGCCGGCAGGATTCGGGGGAGGTGATGTCGAAATCCTCGACGTCCTTGCCTGTCACCGCGTGGGCGACGCCCAGCCGCCGCATAAGATCGGTTCCCAACATACCCTTGTGGCCCAGCAATAGAATTTTCATTTTCTCATTAACTCCCATGACCCTGCGGGCCACCACGAAGTATGAGAATATCAGGAGTAGGGTGGATGAAGCGAAGCGCATCCACCAAAAACATGCATATTATTGGTGGAACCGCTTCGCTTGTTCCACCCTACATTTCTGTATTCTCATATAAAACTTTCACCTGAAAATGCGACCTCACATTATTGAATTTATTAGTCTAATTATCCCCTCCCCTTCAAGGGGAGGGCTGGGGTGGGGATGGGTCTGCGCCCGATTTTCATCCCCTTTTATGACGGAATACCGTCATAAGCGTTTCATGATGACTTCCAGACAAAAATTGCGCCGCCGAGCAAGTTTGACGCCCTCGTAAAAAGTCGATTATGCCCCGTTTTGTCATTCCGTCGAAAGACGGAATCCAGTATTATCAGAAAGTTCTGGACCCCGGCTTTCGCCGGGGTGACGGGAATGGCGACTTTTTACGAGATCGCCAAGTTTATTCCCCACTATGTTAGGACTCAAGAACTCCTTATGGTTACTGGACGGCCACATATTCTGCAAACGAATGAGGTTCCGGAACAGATAAGTGATCCTCTATCAATCCCTGGACATGCATGGCGACGGCCGTCTGCATACGTTCCTTTACTTCCTCAACCGTTGGACCTGTAGCAATGCAACCTGGTAAGTCAGGAGAATAAGCCGAATAATTATTCTGACTTTTTTCAACAACAATGAGGTATCGATACATCTACGTAACCTCCTTGTTTAATAGATGACTTCTTTAAGGAACAGCCCCTGGGGCGGCGCCGTCATGCCGGCCAGCTTCCGGTCCCGGCCTTTCAGGATGGCCGCCATGTCCTCGGGCTTCCTTTTCCCCCTTCCCACCTCGACCAGGGTGCCGACAATCGTTCTGACCATATACCGCAAAAAGCCGTCCGCCTCCACAAAGATTTTGATGAGAGGATGTTCGCTCTGCAAATAGTTCAATTTCGCCGGGTCACATTCCCCGGAGCCTCCTTCGTTCCTTGCCTCCTGCAATTTCTCCCGGTCATCTTCTCCGCTGCTTGCAGAGGGGTGGTTCATTGCCCGGCCGCTTGTTGCCTGGTAGCTCACAATCTCGATCCTTCTCAGTTCCCTCTCGAAGGAGATCACGTCGGTGTGGACGGAGCTGAAGGAGGTAAAATCATGCCGCCCGATCAGGTAGCCGGCCGCCTCCCGCATGAGAGCGAGATCCAGGGGGCAGTGGACTATCCAGGCATAGTGGCGATAAAGGACGGTCCGGGTGGGGCTGTTGAATATCTGGTAAAGATAGATCTTGCCTTTGGCGTCGATCCGGGCATGATAGTCTTCGTCCGCCTCCTCCAGGGATTTCAGGACGATATCCGCAGGCAGGAGGCTGTTGATTCCCTTCAGGAGATTGGCGGCGGGGATCCCGCAGTTTGTCTTGAAGTGGGCGCCCTGAGCGAGGGCGTGCACCCCGGCGTCGGTCCGGCCGGAACCGATGACCGTTACCTTCTCTCCAGTGATGACGCCGATCTTCTCCTCGAGGACCTGCTGGATGGACAGGCCGTTTTTCTGGCGCTGCCAGCCGTGATAGCCGCTCCCGTCGTATTCGACTATCATCTTCAGATTACGCATGAAATAGGGATGCTTCCGATATTCTTTCTGCTTTATATCTTTTTAGGACGTCCTAAAATATGGGGACAGTTCCTATATTTGACGCTTTCGCAAAAGGTTATTTTCATCCTCCCCCTTCAAGGGAAAGCAACATCTAACCTCACCCTTTGAAAGGGAAAGAAACGTTTATCCTCCCCCTTGAAGGGAAAGCAATACTATTCCTCCCCCTTCAAGGGGGAGGTTAGGAGGGGGATGGGGTAAGATCTAGTAATGACAATTGATAACCCCATCCCCACCCCAACCCTCCCCTTGAAGGGGAGGGTGTTTTGTGACTTATTTCCAAACTGTTATTATTCAATTACCGGCGCAGGCGTCCATGGCTGCAAGGTTTTATATGGCGCCGCTGCGGACATCCATGGCTGCGAGGCTTTATATGGCGCCGCTGCGGACATCCATGGCTGCAAGGCTTTATGTGGCGCCGCTGCACGCGTCGAGGGCCGCGATGCCCGGGAGATCCTTCCCCTCCAGCAGTTCCAGGGAGGCCCCGCCGCCCGTGGAAATATAAGTGATCTTGTCGCTTTCGCCGGTCTTGTGGACGGCAACATCCGTATCGCCGCCGCCGACGATGGTCATGGCATAGGAATTGGCGACGCTGTGGACCATGGCCGCCGTTCCCCGCCCGAAGGCGTCGATCTCGAAGACCCCCATCGGGCCATTCCAGACGATGGTCTTCGCGTTGGCCAGGGCCTCGGTGAAGAGGGTGATCGTCGCCGGGCCGATGTCCAGGCCCATCCAGTGGCTGTTCATTTCCTGGATGGGGACGATCTTGGTTTCCGCTTCGGCGCTCATCTCCGGGGCCATGACGCAGTCCACGGGGAGATAGAATTTCACCCCCAGCTCCCGGGCGGTCTTCATGACCTCCGCGGCCATGGGCATCAGGTCTTCTTCCACCAGGGACTGGCCGACTTCGTATCCCGCCGCTTTCAGAAAGGTGAAGGCCATGCCGCCGCCGATGATCATTTTATCTACCTTTTTGATCAGGTTGACCAGGGCCTCCAGTTTGCCGGAGACCTTCGACCCGCCGATGATGGCCACGAAGGGACGGGCCGGCTTATCCAGACATTTCTGGAAGTAATTGACCTCCTTTTTCATCAGAAACCCGCCGCCGCACTCCTTGACAAATTTCGTGATGGCCACGTTGGAGGCGTGAGCCCGGTGGGCGTTGCCAAAGGCGTCGTCGATATAGACATCGGCATAGGCGGCCAATTTACGGGCGAATTCATCGTCGTTTTTCTCCTCTTCAGGATGAAAACGGAGGTTTTCCAAGAGGATAACGTCGCCGGGCTTCATGGCGTCCACGAGGGCCTTGACATCGTCCCCGATGCAATCCGGGGCCATGACGACATCCTTGTGGATAAGACGGGAAAGGCGCTTGGCTACGGGACAGAGACTGAATTCCGGTTTGACCTTCCCCTTCGGGCGGCCCAGGTGGGAGATGATGATGATCCTGGCCCCCTCGTCGAGGGCGTAATTGATCGTCGGCAGGGTCGCCCGGATCCGGCTGTCATCGGCGATGTTCTGGGAGCTGTCCAGGGGTACGTTGTAGTCGAAACGGAGCAAAACTTTTTTGTCTTTGAGGCTGAATTGGTCGATAAATCTCATTGATCCTCCTTGCATCTTTTTGCCAAACAGGATATGATGCCACCCGAGTTAGGCAAAAAGGTTTTAAAATACAATAAGTTAGCTAACATCAAGGCAAGGATTCGGGAATTTTTCGCGGTTGATGACCGCATTAGCAATCCCATAGGAAAACCTTGCGGAAGGCTTCTATACATGAGAAGGCCTACCCGGTCAAGACAGAATTGACAGCATTGTAAAATGCAGTTTTCTTTAGGTAAACCCCAGGTACTGCCGGGGGGATACTTATGTTCCCCCCCCCGGGGGATATTTAGGGCTGCTTATATCCCCCCTCCCGCAAGGGGAGGATTAGGGTAGGCATAGAAAGGTAGTTTCCCATTTAGTTCCCTCCCCTTCAAGGGGAGGGTTAGGGTGGGGATGGGGTTACAAGAATTCAATGTACTTAGAGCAAGCTCTTAACGTACGAGAATAAATAGAGATAAGGAGAGTGTAGGTTTATGGCAAAAGAACAAGGAAAAGGAGTGACGGAAGAAAAAATCCGTGCATTCGAGGCCCGCAGAGAAGCCCTGAAATCCATGGGCGGCGAAAAGATGATTGCCAAACAGCACGAACTGGGCAAGATGACGGCCCGGGAACGGCTGGCGATGTTTTATGATGAAGGGACCTTCCAGGAAGTCCAGCTATTCGTTAAGCACCGCTCCACCCTGTTTGGTCTGGACAAAAAGGAAATCAACGCCGACGGCGTCATCGTCGGCTTCGGCAAGGTCAACGGCCGGACCGTGTTTGCTGCGGCCCAGGATTTCACCAGCGCCGGGGGAAGCCTCGGGGAGATGCACTCCAAGAAGATCTGGAAGATCATGGATATGGCCCTCGACGCGAAAAAACCCTTCGTGTCCATGAATGACTCCGGCGGCGCCCGGATCCAGGAAGGCGTGCCGGCCCTGGACGGATACGGCGGCATCTTCTACCGCAACACCATCGGTTCGGGATATATCCCCCAGATCACCGCCATCATGGGACCCACCGCCGGCGGCGCCGTTTATTCCCCCGCCCTCACGGACTGGGTATTCATGGTCAAGAAGAGTTCCTACATGTATATCACCGGTCCCGATGTCATCAAGGCCGTCATCGGCGAAGAAGTCACCCATGACGATCTGGGCGGCGCCGTGGCCCATGCCACCAAGAGCGGCGTCTGCCATTTCGCCACGGAAAACGACGAAGACTGCATCAACAAGCTGAAGATGCTCCTGTCTTACCTGCCCGACAGTTGCCACAGCCCCCAGCCCATCGCTGCCTGTACGGACAGCGCCGACCGGGAATGTCCCGAACTGGACAAGATCATCCCCGACCGGGCGAGCCGTGGTTACGACATGAAGCAGATCGTCATGGCCGTGGCGGACAATAACGAGATTTTTGAACCACACGAAATGTGGGCGAAAAACATGCTGGTGGCCTTCATCCGCATCATGGGCCGGCCCGTCGGCGTCATCGCCAACAACCCCAAATTCGGGGCCGGCGTCCTCGACGTCAACGCCTCCGATAAGGCCTCCCGGTTCATCCGTTTCTGCGATGCCTTCAACATTCCCCTCCTGACCTTCTCCGACGTCCCCGGCTACATGCCCGGAACGGCACAGGAATGGTCCGGCATTATCAGTCACGGGGCAAAGCTGCTCCACGCCTATTCCGAGGCCACCGTGCCCAAGCTCACCGTCGTGACGAGGAAAGATTACGGCGGCGCCTACATCGGCATGTGCAGCAAGCAGTTGGGGGCCGACTATGTCATGGCCTGGCCGTCGGCGGAAATCGCCGTCATGGGCGCCGAAGGGGCCTGCAACATCGTTTATCGCCGGGAGATCAACGAGGCCGCCGATCCTGCCGCCAGGCGGACGGAGCTGGTCGCCGCCTATGAGGAGCAGTTCAACAATCCTTATTTTGCCGCCTCCATGGGGATCATCGAAGAGGTCATCGCCCCCCGGGAGACCCGGAAGCGCGTCGCCGCCATTCTCGACGCCCTGAAGGACAAGACACAGGTAAGCCTGCCCAAGAAGCACAACAACATCCCGCTGTAAGGGTGTAAGCGTCAAGAAGGTTTCATTTTTGAGATTAAAGGGGCTGTCTTCCCGTCAGGGAGGGCAGCCCCTTTTTTATGGGCAATTAATAGAAGTATTTTATTTGATTGACATTAAAAGCTTTTTCAGTAGAATAACCGTATGAGCACCCCGATCAGCGAAGAAATGTTTGAGAAGCTGGTGATGCCCAGACCCTACCTGTGGTGGTGGGTTCCGGACAAAAAATCCCTGTCTTTGGAAAGTGTTGTGGAAGGTGTATTGAGCGGCGGTGATATGGACGAAGTTCATCTCTTGCTGGCTCTTGCCGGAAAAGCAGCGGTCAAGGACATTTTTTTGCGGCAGATTTCCGGGAAGCGCTGCAATTACAGGCCCCAAACGATGAATTTTTTCAGCAAGGTATTTCAGGATGATATTTGAGCATGTCCTGACTGATCAACAGATCGATCTGGCCGGCCGGCTGCTGCCTCATTTCAGCAAGTTCTATCTGGCTGGGGGCACCGCATTGGCACTACTGATTGGCCATCGGCGTTCCCTGGATTTCGATCTGGCCATGGCCGCGCCTGTCTCGCCCTTTCATATTGAGCGGGAGATCCGTTATCAGGGTTTCTCCATTCAGCGGACCCTGACGGCCACCACGGATGAATTCACCGTTCTTATCGAGGGAGTAAAAATCACTTTTTTTGCATATCCCTTTGCAGTTGCTCATGGCATATCATGGGCGAGAGGCGGGATCTGCCTGCCCGATGTGGGAGAACTGGCTGCCATGAAGGCCTATGCCCTGGGCCGTCGCAACAAGTGGAAGGATTATGTGGATCTGTACTTCATCCTGAAATCGCACCTGGACATGGAAAAACTGATAGACAAGGCGCGGGCCATTTTCGCAGATCATTTCAACGCCCGCCTGTTCCGTGAAAAACTCTGTTTTTTCGAGGATATAGATTATACGGAAGGAGTTGAATATCTGGCAGAGGCCCCATCCGTTGAGGATATCCGGATATTTCTGACCAAAGAGGCAATCAGGATCTGACCGGGGAACCTTTTATCGGCGTTGAAAAGTGCTCATTTGGAGGCTGTTCAAAAATGTCCAGGTGCAAGGCCCCCGAAATCCTGAGCCGTGAGGCATACTTGCCGGTATGTTGAACGGCGAATGGAAATCCGGGAACATAATCTCTCTCCCCTGACGGGGAGTCAGGTTCCATGATCGTTTCCCTCCCCTTCAAGGGGAGGGTCAGGGTGGGGATGGGGTTGAATGCCGGGAAGTATCTTATTTGATTGACATTAAAAGCTTTTTCAGTAGAATGACCGTATGAGTACGCCGATCAGCGAAGAAATGTTTGAGAAGCTGGTGCGCGAAAAAGGGGACGGTTCTATTTTCCTCTTTTTCATCCCTCCATGCGCCAAAAAGGGGACGGTTCTATTTTCTCTATTTTCTTCCTTTTTATCCCTCCGTGAATTTCGGGGGCATGGCGGCGCCTCCCGCCAGGCCGAAACCGGGCAGGACGATCAGGGTCGAGGTCCCGTGGGCCACCACCCGTCCCTGGGCGTCTTTTACCGTCGCCTCGGCGAGGCCGAGGGTCTTCCCCATCTTGATTCGCTTGCCTTCTGCCGTCAGCTTCCCCGTCTTGACCGGGGCCAGATAATTGACCTTCAGATCCACCGTCGTGATTCCCGTTCCCTCCTCCAGTTCGCAGAAAGCCGACCAGAACGCCGCCGTATCGATGGCGGAGGCATAGACGCCGCCGTGAACATAGCCGAAGGCCTGCAGGTGTTCCGTATCCACGTCCAGATCAACAACGGCGCTGCCGATACCCATCTCCCTGATCGTCATGGACAAGTGCCGAAAAAAAGGACTGCCGCTGACCGTCTCCCGTATAGCCTGCACATAAGCCGGATTCAGTTGTTTCAAAATTCCCTCCTTATTTTTTTGGGGGTCAGGTCTTTATTTTTAGCGTTTTGCTGGGGGGGAAACCTTTAACCCCGTCCCCACCCGAAAAACGGGGACGGTTCTATTTTTCTTCCGATTTTATTATCTTCCCACTAACTCCCATGCCCGAAGTGGGCACAACGAAGGATGAAAATCCTGTTTTTATTGAAACAAACTTTCCCTCGGGACCTTTGAAAAATGGCTTCGCCGCAGCTCATAAATCTTTTTCGCTTCTCCTTGGTTTGCATATAATTGTGATTGATTGCCGGATGTTAAGCTCAATCACGGAACGGCGAAAAACATTTGATTCGCTGCTTGCGAACCATTTTTCCGCGGTTATGCAAAGCTCTCTGATTAAGATCTCGAAAAATAGAACCGTCCCCATTTTTTTATTTTTCTGCCGTCATGAGCGTTTCACTTCTTTACAAGTTTGATCTCGAATAGGTGCGGCCAAAGTTTCCCCGTTACGAAGAGGCGGTCTCCGTCCGGGTCGTAGGCGATGCCGTTGAGGACATCGACCCCGGAGCGGGCGTCAAAATCCGTCAGGAGACCCACCATGTCCACCCAGCCGGTTACCTGTCCGGTCCGGGGATTTATCATGGCAATCCGGTCCGTAGGCCAGACATTGGCGTAGATTGTTCCCCGGACGTATTCCATTTCATTTAGCCCCGTGACGGAGCCGCCTCCCTCCTCCCGCACCTGGAGGCTGCCCACCTCCCGGAGGGTCCGGGGATCGAGAAAGTGCAGGGTCGCGCTGCCGTCGCTGACGATGAGCCGCCGTCCGTCATGGGTAATCCCCCAGCCTTCATGGTCATAGCGGAAGGTATGGAGGCGCCGGAAACCGGCCCGGTCATAGGCAAAGCCCTCCCGGTTGCGCCAGGTAAGCTGGAAGATACGGTCCTTCAAAACCGTGATTCCTTCCCCGAAGTAGCGGTTCTCAAGCCGATATTCCTGAAGAATCCGGCCTGTCTTCAGCTCCACCCGTCGTAGCGAGGAGCGTCCCTCCCCGCCGGTGCCCTCATAGAGATAACCGCCGGCAAAGGTCAGCCCCTGGGTGTAGGCGCCGCGATCATGGGGGTAGACATGGACGACCCGGTAGCCGTAAACGGGAATTTGACTTCCTGACCTCCCGGGATCGGCGTAAACAGTTGAGGAAATCGAAAAAATCAGGGATAAGAATAAAAGGGTTGCTCTCAGGGTGTGAATGAAAATGGGGACGGTTCTATTTTCCCACCAGGTGAGAATTTTGCGGGACGAACAAAATAGTGACATAATCAAGCTATCACCTCGCGTGCGATACGTGAAGGAGTGCAGCATTAAAAAATTATAACAGGTTACATTCACAAAGGGGGATGGAAAGCATGTGCCTAACCCCATCCCCACCCCGGCGCTCCCCTTGATTTTTTAATTAGGAAAGAAACCTTATTTATACGCACCAACCAAAAAAGAATAAGGTTTCTGTCCCTAATTAAATCGAATTAAATCGGCCTTGAGATTTGAACGCCGCTATGCTAAATGCCCACATTATGGAGATTATAACCAATGATACGACTCCCTGCGGACGTTGCGGCAAATCGCCCGCGGTGATTTACTGTGATGGCTGCCGGGTCGCGTTGTGTGTGGAGTGCCGGACTTTTGACCTCTGGGGTTACGGATGCGGTCATGTGGATACCAAGGCTTTCTGCTGCAACTGTTTCAAGGACCCTGCCGTCAATCCCTATAACGGTTTACCCAACGAGTAGTAGCTATGAGCCATGTTTGCGGCGTCTGTGGCCGTGATCCCGTTTTTACGACCTGCGCCGATTGCCGGATGCAACTGTGCGACCGTTGCGCCTGCTTTGAATTGCTGGCGGAAGGCTGCGGCACCGTAGTTCCCGTCTATTTCTGTTCCACCTGCGTGATCAACCCGCTTGCCAATCCCAACGCCATCTTCTGGCAGATGAAACGCTCATGACGGTATTCCGTCACAAAGGGGGATGAAAATGTGAGACCCATCCCCACCCTAACCCTCCCCTTGAAGGGGAGGGAAATGAATGGCAATGAACCTCGTTATACCTCCCCAGTGCTTTTTAATTAGGGACAGAAACCTTATTTATACGCACCAACCAAAAAAGAATAGGGTTTCTGTCCCTAATTAAATTATTCCTCGTAGGGCAGGGATTCCCGGATCGGCGCGGGAATCTGCCCGTAGCGAGCTTCGAATTCCTCCAGAAATGTCCGTCTCCCCCGGAAAAAGTCTTCCACCCGCCGCCGCGTCGCCTCCCGATCCGTGAACAGCCGGTGGGCGTTCATCTGATCGAGGTTCGCCCGGTCGCACTTGATGGGGTAGCGGTATCCCAGGCAGTCCCCGTCCTGGCTGAAGCGCAACTGGGTCCGGACCAGGTCGTTGTAGGCGGCCAGGGACTGGCGCAGGGTCACCTTCGTCTCCGTAGGCCCGATGCTCCCCGTATTGGCCAGGTAGCACTGGATGCCGTTTTTCTTCACGATTTCATGGAAAATCATTGCATGTTCAAGACGGTCTCCGGCGATGAAGGGGTCAAGGAAGACGACGCGCTTGAACTTTCCCGCCTCTTCCGGGTTCCCTCCAGTGCTTTCGATCGATTCCCCGTAAATGAACTGCATCGTCGCCTGCTCCGGTGTGAGGCGGCTGATGACATTGGCAAGGGGATTCCTCGTCAGCATGACGATATAATGGACTTTGTCGGCCCGCAGCGACGGAGCGGCGATTTCCAGGTTATCCCTGGTGACGATGGCCCGAGCGTTCCCCGTCTTCGTAATGTCCCTGAAATCGGGGATATAGGGATATTTGGTAACGGCGACGTTTTCCAGGAAGGCGTCCCGGGATTCCGCCGCCCGGAGGATCTCCGGCTGGCTCTCGTCCAGGCCCTCGGTCTTCACGTAAAGGCCGCCGATCTCGAAGGCCGCGTAACTGCCGTCGAAGCCCAGCGTCCCTCCGTCGTCGCCGATCATCTCCGAGCTTTCCTTGGGGAGCTTGGCGAATTTCCGGCACAGCGTCGTCGTCTTCCCCGTGGCCGTGAGGCCGGAAATGGCGGTCACGATTTCCTTTAGCTCCGGCCGTTCCGTCTCCGGATCGTAGACCCACAGGTAGTCCCGCCGCGCCCCGGTGTGCAGGAAGATCCCCGTTTTATCGATCGCTTTGACGCGCCAGTCTTCGAACTGGAAGACCCCTTTCTTTCCTTCCCCCAGATAAATTGTGTTCCGGCAGATCTTGACCTGCTCCCCCCGCCGGCTCCCCATGGCGAGGCGGACGGTAATATCCTTGTCCACCAGTTTCCTCTTCTTGTTGAACTCGAAGGCCTCGTCGGTGAAATAGATGATCGTGTAGGTCGGGTCTTCGACGGTCCGGGCCGCCGGCTGGTCGAAAAGGAGCTTCAGCCCGTAGGCGAGCTGGGCGTATTGTTCGGGAATGAGGAAGCGGGCCGTGACGCCGTCGGCGCCGTCGCCGATGATCGTGTCGAGGGCGATGATCCGCTCCCCTTTGGCCTTACTTACGCCTCCTGACCCGCCGCGACCTCCGGATCCACCCCCGTTTACGCCCCCGCCCAGGACCGCAACGGCCTGCTGGGCCAGGGCTTCCTCCGCGTCGCCGAAAGGATGATCGATGCTGTTGCGGGTATGGGGCGCCGAACGGGACATGGGCTCCGAATCGGCGGCGACGGAACCGAACTGGGTCTGGATCACCCCTTCCTGGCGCAGGGCAATCTGCTTGAGCTCTTCCAGGGAACGGCCGGCGATGAGGCGCTTGGACTCGCGGGCCTCCGCGTAGATCTGCCGGGCGGCGCGATTAAAGGCATCCATGGTTTGATCCTCCTTTCAAACCATATAGAGCTCACAGGGCGGCCTGTCAAGCTGGAAAAGAAGGGCGGGTTAATTAGGGACAGAGCCACTATTTCTTAAATAGATAGCTTTGCATAACTTCAGAAATGTAGGGTGGAACAAGCGAAGCGGTTCCACCAATAATATGCATGGTTTTGGTGGATGCGCTTCGCTTCATCCACCCTACTCTTGATATTCTCATGCTTCGTTGTGGCCCGCAGGGTCATGGGAGTTAATTAGGGACTGAAAAATAGAACCGTCCCCATTTTACTTTTTATTGCAACGCCGCCGGAACGGAATAAATAGGGTTTCTGTCCCTATTAAACTGCTTGACATGCCTTGTTATCTGTATTACTAAACGCAAAGTAATGACGCAAAGGAGGAATCGTGATGGATCAGGTGCGGGTTAATTTGACACTTGATGAAGCCGTATGGGAGGCGTTTGCCAGCCTGGTTCCCAAGCGAAAAAAAAGCTCGATTATCAATGAGTTATTGAAAGACGAAGTCGCAAGTATCAAGCGCCGGCAAGAGGAACAGGCCATGAGCGCCGCCTTTCGTGAGGCATCGGAAGATCCGGTGCGCCAGGCCGCCATTCAGGAATGGGAATCTCTCGACCTGGAAGATTGGGGCACAAGATCATGAATCAGGGCGACATCTATCTGATTAACCTTGACCCGGCCAGTCACTCCGAAATCGGGAAGACCAGGCCGGGGATGATCCTCTCCTTCAACGCCATGAACTTCCATTCACCCAGACTGATCATTGCCCCGATCACATCCTCGACAGGAAAGGTCTACCCCTTCGAGATATTTCTTGCCGGCGGGCAAGGCGCAGCAAGCGGCCTTGACAAGGATTCCAAGCTCATGCTGGATCAAATGCGCAGCGTTGATAAACGGAGATTAATCAGAAAGATCGGCACAGTGGATCACGAGCTGCTTATGAAAGCCTGCGCCATCGCCCGGAAGCTCATCAATGCGCCAAATGAGGCGAAATAAATAGGGGACCTATCCCTCGCCCTTGTAAAAAATAGAACCGTCCCCATTAAATTCATTAAATTTTATGCCGGCAAGATTTTCGCAAAAAACGCTCAGCATCGCCCGGGCCCTCATCGAATCGGTCCATGACGGGATGTACATCGCCGATCACGAGGGCTACTACATCATGGCCAACGAGGCCTTCGAGCGGATCACCGGGATCAACCGCCAGGAGATGGTGGGCCGTCATACCCAGTACATGATCGACAACAACTGGGTGCCCCGGGCGGTGAACCTCGAGGTGCTCAAGGATTTCCAGACCCGGAGCCGCATCGTCCAGTATCCCAGCGGCCGGCAGCTTCTCGTCACGGCGGCGATGCTCTGGCGGGACAACGGCAACCCCGCCGCCGTCGTCAGCACCCTCCGGGACCTGACGGAGCTCAACCTGATCAATGAGGAACTGAAGAACTCCCAGGTCATGATCGAGCGTTTCAAGAAGCGGATCGAATACCTCGAAGAAACCCTCGGGAGCACCAATAAATTTTTCATCGGCCAGAGCACCGATTTCCGGCGCACCCTTTCCCTGGCGAAGAAGGTAGCCGGCTCCGACGCCACAATCATGATCACCGGCCCTTCCGGCGTCGGCAAGGACGTCCTGGCCCAGTTCATCCATTACCAGAGCCGCCGCAAGAACAGCGGGTCCTTTGTGAAGGTGGATTGCGCGGCCCTCCCCGCCAATCTTCTCGAATCGGAGCTCTTCGGCTACGACAAGGGGGCATTTACCGACGCCCGGACCCAGGGCAAGCAGGGGATGTTTGAACTGGCCAACGGCGGCACCCTCTTTCTCGACGAGATCGGCGAGTTCCCCTTTGAGCTTCAGTCGAAGCTCCTCAATGTCCTCCAGGACCGGCAGATCAAGCACCTGGGGGGGCTGGCGACGATCCCCGTCGATGTCCGGATTATCGCCGCCACGAACATGAATCTCGAACAGATGGTCCGGGAACGGAAGTTCCGGGAGGATCTCTATTACCGGCTGAACGTCATTCCCATGTTCATCCCGCCCCTGCGGGAGCGCCGGGAAGACATCCTGCCCATGATCAAGCATTTCCTCAAGATCTATAACCAGAATTACAATACGGGGAAGTTTCTCTCCATCGAGGCCTTGAACGCCCTGATGAATTATGACTGGCCGGGCAACGTCCGGGAGGTGCGCAACACGATCGAACGGATGGTAGTGACGAGTTCCGATGACGTTATCACCCACCATGATCTCCCCGGGGAGATCAGGAAGGCCTATCGTGCGGAACGCCCGGAAGGGGGGGGAGGGGGGACATATCTGCTGAACGCGGCCTCGCCGGACTCTGTGCCCGCCGCCGGCCCCTTGAAAGAGGCCCTCGACGCGGTGGAAAAGGAACTCATCCGCAGGGCTCTGGAAGCCTCACCTAATCTCTTCGAAGCCGCCCGTCTCCTGCAAATCGATCTTTCGACGCTGACCAGGAAAAATAAGAAATTCGGCCTGACAGGCAACCGTTAAAAAAAGCAAATAATAGGGACGGTTCGGAGATAATGGGGACGGTTCTGTTTTATTTTCTCCCCCTTCAAGGGGGAGGTTAGGAGGGGGATGGGGTAAAGCCAGATAACAATTTACTTGAGGAGCTGTCTTTGTTTATATGAGAATACAGAAATGTAGGGTGGAACAAGCGAAGCGGTTCCACCAGAAGTAAAGGGGAGACGGTTCTATTTAAATATTTCAGGCGGGAGACAGATGAATCCTTGTTCCTTAAAATGCTTGTCAAGAGTGAGGACGGTTGTAACCCCCAAAAGACGCATGGTTTCAAAGCTCACGCAGTCAACAAGACTGAGGTTTCTCCTCTCGGCAGCGAGCATGATTCCCATTGCCGCATGATGCACGGCTTTGTCAATCCATTCAACGGAGAGGACAGGAACAATATTTTCCTGAAAAAGCTTAATCGCCTTCATACCCAGCCGGCTCTGCACAAGGGCGCAAGTTTCCACAAGGACATAATTGGTTGTCACAAGGGTCTCCTCGGACATCAAAATATCCATCCAAGCTTTTGCTGCGCCGATATGATTTGCGTCGTCCCCATTCAATACCGCAATGAATCCCGACGTGTCGATAAAAATGCTCATTCGCTGAAAATCTCTGCCAGGTAAGAATCGTGAGCGACTGCCAAGTCCTTGACACCGGAGCTAAAGTTACCGGCCGCTGCTATTGCCCGTCTCCGACGTTCCTTGTCTCCCCCTGCTTGCTTGGCCTGGGCAAAAAAATCAACAGCCTGCCGAACAATCTCAGCCATTGATTTATGCTGGGTAGCAGCCATTCTTTTTAGAAAAGCCACCTGTTCTTCCGGCAACTGTATCTGCGTTCTAACCATAGACTCCTCCCGCTGGTGATTACACTTTGTGGAAATATGATAACAGTCATGGGCCGGCATGTCAAATTTAAAAAAATAAGGTAATAAAGGGGACGGTTCTATTTAATGGTGCCGGACTTGGAGATGAAGGGAGCGGTTCTGTTTTATTTCCTCCCCCTTCAAGGGGGAGGTTAGGAGGGGGATGGGGTAATAGCGTAACAATTCCGCAAAACCCATCCCCACCCCAGCCCTCCCCTTGAAGGGGAGGGGGAAAGCCAAATAACCATTTACTTGAGGATCTGTCTTTGTTTGTTAGGAAATGAAGAACCCCCTCCGACTGCGAGGGGGCTCTCCGGGGTTGAAAAGGAGGGCCTAAAATGAGGGGAAATATCCCCCGATTTTAAATCATTTCCAGGACTGTGGCCATGGAGACGCCGCCGCCGCCGCAGAGGGTGGCCATGCCGAGGGTCTTCCCCCGCTTTTTCATGGCGTGGAGGAGGCTGACCATGATCCGGCAGCCCGTGGCGCCCACGGGATGGCCGAGGCCGCAGCCCGAGCCGTTCACGTTGGTGACTTCCCGATTCAGACCTATTTCCCGCTCGCAGCCGATATACTGGGCGGCGAAGGCCTCGTTAAGTTCCACCAGTTCGAAATCGCTGATCTTATAGCCCGTCTTCTTCAGGAGATCAGCCACCGCCGGGACGGGGGAGAGACCCATGACGGAGGGATGACAGCCGCCGCCGCCGACGGCCTTGATCCTGGCGATGGGCTTCAGTCCCAGTTCCTTGGCCTTCTCTGCGGACATAATAACCATCGCCGCCGCGCCGTCGTTGACGCCGGAGGAGTTCCCCGCCGTCACCTTGCCGATCTTCCCGATAAAGGCCGGCGGCAGTTTCGTCAGGTCGTCCATGGTCAGGCCGGGACGGAAATGCTCGTCCTTGTCGAAGATCTTCGGCGGTTTGCCCTTCTTCTGGGGCAGTTCGATGGGGACGATCTCATCCTTGAAATCCCCTTCCACCGTCGCCCGCTCGGCGTTGTTGTGGCTCCGCAGGGCCACCGCGTCGATTTCTTCCCGGGTCAGACCGTGCTTGTAGGCGATAAGCTCCGCTGTGATCCCCATGATGTAGGGTTTGCCCCGGAACCGCTCCACGATTTCTCCTTCCTTGATGGGGCCCTGCTCCAGGCCGGGCAGGATGTGGGAGCCTGCATGGAGGGCGTGGACGATGTCATCTACGAACACCTGATCCTGGAAACGGCAGCCCCAGCGGGCCGTCGGGACGGAATAGGTAATCCCCGACATGTGTTCCATGCCCCCGCAAAGGGCGACATCATACAGGCCGGCCTGAATCATCGCCATGCCGGAGATGACCGCTTCCATGCCGGAGATGCATACCCGGTTGATCGTCGCCGCCATGGCCGTTTCGGGGATTCCCGCCATGAGGGCCGAGATCCGCGTCGTGTTAAGGGAATCCACCGGCTCCCGGCAGCAGCCGAAGCGTACGTCGGCGATGAGCGCCGGATCGATCCCCGCCCGCTTTACCGCCTCCTTCATTACCACGGAGCCTAAGGTCGCCAGATTCATGTCTCTGATTGTCCCGCCAAAAGCGCCTATCGCCGTTCGACAGGCCGATACAATAACTACATCTTTCATAATTCGTTAAAACCTCCTTATTTATCATAAATAGGGACGGTTCTCTTTTTTGGGTTCTTCGACAAAACAATTTATTAAGAAAAGAGAACCGTCCCCATTTTTTATTTGTCCTTGAAGGATACCCGCATCTCCCGCTTCAGGATCTTGCCCGTCGGCGTCTTGGGGAGGGCGTCGACAAAGAAGACCTTCTTGGGACACTTGAACGTCGCCAGTTCCTTGCGGCAATGGGCGATAAGTTCCTCCTCCGTCATCTTCTCGCCGGGCTTCAGAACGACGATGGCCGTTACGAGCTCCACCCACTTGGGATCGGGCAGGCCGATGACCGCCACTTCCTGAACCCGCTTGTCCAGATAGATCGCATCTTCCACCTCCCGGGTCGGGACGTTTTCCCCGCCCGTCTTGATCATATCCTTCTTCCGGTCAACGACGGTGATGTAGCGGTCCTCATCCATGACGCCGATGTCTCCGGAGTGGAACCAGCCGCCCTTCATGGCCTCTTCCGTCTTCTCCGGCTCCTTGAAGTACATGATCAGGGCATGGGCGCCCTTCCCGCAGATCTCGCCAGGCAGGCCGGGCTTGGCCACGGGAGTGCCGTCGTCTTCCTCCAGGCGGGTTTCCATATTCAGGCCGCCCAACCCTGCCGAACCGATCTTTTCCAAGGCGTCCTTGGCCTTGAGGATCGTGTGATAGGGCGCCAGTTCCGTCTGGCCATAGTAGTTGTAAATCTTCACACCGGGCAGACGTTCCATCATCTCCTTGAGGATCTCCAAAGGCATGATCGAGGCCCCGTAGTAGGCTTTCTTCAGGGAGGACAGATCCTGTTTGGCAAACTCCGGGTTCCGTAACATGCCGATCCAGACCGTCGGGGGGGCGAAAAACATCGTGGCCTTATAGGCGGCGATATTCTTCAGAATCTGACCGATGTCGGGCATCATGAGGATATTCGTGCCCCCCACCCAGAAGACGGGGTTCATGAAGACGTCCCGCTGGGCGCAGTGGTAGATGGGGAGGGCATTGACGTTGATGTCGTCCTCGTCGTACTGGCCATCGACGATGGTTCCCATATACTGGGCCATCAAGGCCTGGTTGCTGATGATGACGCCCTTGGGCAGGGATTCCGTGCCGCTGGTGTAAGTCATCTGGCAGGGGTCCTCGATGTGGAGGATCACGTCGGGTTCCGTGTCGTCATACTTGCCGTACCAGGCGTCGAAGGCCTGGAAACGGTCGCTTGCCGGAGGCTGGCCCGCCACCTGGTCGGACCAGATGAAGGTCTTTACCGTCGGCATGTCATCCATGACGTCCTTGACGAGATCATAGAGGGCGTCTTCGATAATGAATACTTTGCTTTCCGAATGGTTGATGCAATAGGAAATGTCCTTCCCCCGGAGGAGATAGTTGATGGCCAGATAGATCGCGCCGATCTTCGCGCAACCGATCCAGGTGAGGACATGGTGGATCGTGTTGTGGGCCAGGATGGAGACCCGGTCGTACTTCTGCACCCCCAGGGCCGTCAGGGCGTTGGCGGTCCGGTTGCACTCCCGCTCCAGCTCGGCGTAGGTCATAGTCTTGTCCCCGTAGATAAGGGCCGTCTTGTTCGGGTAGTGATAGGCGCTCCGCCGGATCATGTCGGCGATGACCCACCGGTTCACCTTGTTGTAGCGATTCATCAAAAATTCGAGATTTTCCTTGTTGATTACCTTGTAGCGTGACTTTTCTTCCTCTGTTAACGGTGCCCAGTTTGCTGCCATAATTTCCCCTCCTTCTGTTGCCAAGCCGTTAGTGTAGCTGCATCTTCCCCGAGACCTATAAAAAATTTACATCACCGCATCTTTGATGACCTTGCGCATAAATGGGGACGGTTCTATTTTTCACTTAAATGGGGACGGTTCTATTTTTGATATGTTTCCGACTTTGATAAAGACTCGGAAAAATATCACTGCCCTTTATTCCCCTTTTTTAACATTTATGCTTACCGCTTACCGGGCGGAATCATCCCTTATTCCTGCCGGGCGGAATCCTTCTTCCCCCTCCCCTTCAAGGGGAGGGTTGGGGTGGGGATGGGGTTTATTTTGTTTTTACAAGTTCTTACCCCATCCCCCTCTTAATCTCCCCCTTGAAGGGGGAGAAAAGAAATTACTTTTCAAGAGCTTGTCAATATGGGGTGCGATTCTCTTTTTCGCTTTACGACCGATTTGGACAAACAATCTGAAAAATAGAACCGTCCCCATTTTTTTCTCACCTTCCCCCTCCCCTTCAAGGGGAGGGTTGGGGTGGGGATGGGGTTTATTTCGCCATCAAATAGCGGCCGACGGTCATGATTTCCGCTTCCTTGGTCCCCTCGTAGAGTTCGAGGATCTTGGCGTCGCGGTACCATTTCTGGACCGAATATTCGTCGATGTAGCCGTAGCCGCCGTGGAGTTCTACGGCGTTGTTGGCGCAGAAGACTGCTGTCTGGCCGCTGTAGAATTTCGCCATTGCCGCCAGGGTGTAATCGGGGGTGCCTTGATCCACGAGCCAGCCGGACTTGTAAATAAGCCCCCGCAGGGCCTCGATCATGATGGCCATCTCGGTGAGTTTTTTCTGGGTGAGCTGATAATTTCCCAGGGCCGTCCCGAAGGCCGTCCGCTCCTTGCAATATTTGATGCTCGTCTCTAAGCACGCTTCGGAGAGGCCCAAACCCTGGGCAGCGACCATGATCCGCGTCGTGTCGAAGAAATGCATGAGCTGATAGAAGCCCTTGCCTTCCTTGCCCACGAGGTTAGCCTGGGGAACCCGGACGTCCTCGAAGGCGATCTCCGCCGTATCGGAGGCGCGGATTCCCATCTTGCCGTGGATCTTGTTCCGCGTCACACCCTTGGCGTCGGCGGGGACAACAATCAGGCTGAAGCTGTTGTATTTCTTCTCCTCGGGATTGGTGATGCACTGGGCGACCATGAAGTCGCAGACCGTCCCGTTGGTGATGAACATCTTGTTGCCGTTGATGACGTAGTCGCTGCCGTCTTTGACGGCCCGGGTCTTGTATCCGGAGACGTCGGTGCCGGCGTTGGGTTCCGTGAAGGCCCCGGCGCTGACCCATTCCCCGCGGCAGACCGGAGGCAGATACTTCTGCTTGATCTCCTCGGAACCATACTGGAAGATCGATTCGCAGCCGAAACAGGCGGCAACGACGTTCAGGCCGATGCCCATATCAACCTTGGAAAGCTCTTCCGTGATGATCGCATTGCCCAGGATGCCTGCGCCCGCGCCGCCGTATTCCTCGGGAATCCAGGCAGCCACCAGGCCGTTTTCCGCTGCTTTCTTGCGGATCTCGGGGGTGTATTTCTCGTGCTCGTCGGCCTCCTTGCTGAGGGGCGTAAACTCCGCCACGGCGAACTTGTAGGCCATGTCCTTCAACATCTTGAGTTCTTCGGTCAATTCAAAATCCATGTTTGCTTCCTCCTCTTTAATTAGGGACAGCGCCCCATTTTGTGAATCACCTTTTGTCCATTAAGATCTGCTACTTCGCATCACCCCATCCCCCTCCTGTCCTCCCCCTTGAAGGGGGAGGGACTTAGCGAAAATGGGGACGGTTCTATTTTTCCCCTCCCCTTCAAGGGGAGGGTTGGGGTGGGGATGGGGTTCCCTATTCCTCATTTTCCAGTTTCCTTTTCTTTCCTGCTGCGATTCGCGGCTCAATTTTTAATTAGGGACAGAGTCCATATTGTTTTTGCGACTTGGCAAAAACGCTAAAAATAAAGACCTGACCCCCTAATAGTCATAAACGCCTTTGCCGGTTTTGCGGCCGAAGCGGCCGGCCCGGACGAGTTTCCGCAGCAGCGGCGCGGGACGGTACTTGTCCCCCAGTTCCCGGTGGAGCCCTTCGATGACCCGGAGCAGTGTCTCATTTCCTACCAGATCCGACAGAGCCAGGGGGCCGATGGGATGGTTGCAGCCCAGGACCATGGCCTTGTCGATGTCCGCCGCCTCGGCGATTCCCTCATCCAATACGAAAAAGGCCTCGTTCAGCATGGTGCAGAGGATCCGGTTCACCGCGAACGCCGGGGCTTCCTTAACCACGACCACCTCCTTGCCGATCTTCTTCCCCCAGGCCTTGGCGACCTCAACCGTCTCGTCCGAGGTCTCATGGCCGCGGATGATCTCCAGGAGCTTCATTACCGGGACGGGATTGAAGAAATGGGTGCCGATGAACTTGGCGGGGCGGTCGGTGATCGCCGCCATCTCCGTGATGCTCAGGCCGGAGGTGTTGGTGAAAAAGAAGCAATCCTTGGAGACGATGCTCATCAGCTCTTTGTAGACCTGCTTCTTCACGTCCATGACCTCGATGACCACTTCCACCACGATATCGGCCCCGGCGGCGGCTTCCTTCAGATCCAGGGTCGGCTTGATCCGGCCGAGAATGGCGTCCATATCTTCCTTGGTTCGCTTGCCCTTCTCCACGTCCCGGGAGAGATTCTTCGTGATCGTCTTCATCCCCCCGTCGATGAACCGCTGCTCGATGTCCCGCATGGCCACCTCAAAGCCCGCCTGGGCGCATACCTGGGTGATCCCGTTGCCCATCAAGCCCGCTCCCAAAACACAAATCTTTTTGATCTCCATACTGTACTTTCCTCCTTTATGATTTGAAAAGAACCGTTTTTTTAATTAGGGACAGAGCCCGTATTCTTTTGCGATTTCCTCATTTTCCTCCCCCTTCAAGGGGGAGGTTAGGAGGGGGATGGGGTAAAATTTTTCAATCATTTAAGAAGCCCATCCCCACCCTTGCCCTCCCCTTGGAGGGGAGGGAGCTTTAGACGACCTTGTTTCCATCCGGTGCCAATAAACCGGGGGGCGGGTTTGCAAAAAGAGCCGGAGGCGCGGCGCACGGCGCCTGAGGAACGGAGGCGTACTTGTGCGTACGTCGCAGTGACGAAGGTCGCCGCGCAACAAAGCATCCGGCCTTTTTCCGAAGCCGCTTTCAAATCGAGCCCAAGAACCACTGCTTATTCAGCCAGTGCATCTTTTTCGCTTCTTCCAGCAGCTCATCCCGGAAGTCGGGATGGGCGAGCTTGGTGATGGCCAGGACCCGTTCCGGAATGGAGAGGCCCTTCAGATAGGCGACGCCGTTTTCCGTGACGAGATAGGACACGTCCACCCGGGGCACCGTGACGATCTCGCCCGGCGGCAGGGTAGGGGTGATCTTCGATTTCAGCTTGCCGTTCTTGTCCGTATAGGTGGACTGGAAGGCGAGGATGGACTTGCTCTCCGGATAGCCCAGGGGCGGCTGCCCCTTCGTGGCCCGGTAATAGGCCCCCCGGACGAAGGCGAGCTGCCCTCCCGTCCCCGAATACTGGGCCGGGCCGATGGATTCGGAACTTACCTGGCCCTGGAGATCGACGCCCAGGCAGGCGTTGATGGAGATCAGGTCCTTGTTCATGGCGATGATATAGGGGTCGTTGGTGAATTCCACTGGATACATGGCCAGCGCCGGGTTGTGGTCGATCCAGTCGTAGAGCTTCCGGCTCCCGATGGCGAAGGCCCAGACGATCTTGCCGGGGAGGAAGGACTTCTTCTTCCCTGTGATCAGGCCGGCGTCATGGAGGTCGGCGATCCCTTCCGTGACCATCTCGGTGTGAATGCCGATATCCCGGGCCCCGCTGTCGGCCAGCAACCGCAGCACCGTGTCGGGGAGGCCGCCGATGCCGATCTGGATGGTCGGGCCGTCCTTGGGGATCATCTCGGCAATATACTCGGCGATCTTCTCTTCTACTTCCGTCGGCTGGGGCGAGGGGATGGTGATGATTTTATCCGTTGTGTTTTCGATGACGTAATCGACTTCGGAAATATGGATGCACTCGTCGTAGCCGCCGTAACACCAGGGCATATCCTCGACTACCTCGACGACGATGATCTTGGCCCTCTCAAAGACGGCCTTCTTGAAGTTGCACAGGGGGCCGAAATTGAAATACCCGTGCTTGTCCATGGGGGTGACGGTCTGGACGGCGATGTCCACGTCGAGGCCGTCCCGGTAATAGCGGGCCGCCTCGCCGAAGTTATAGGGGATGTGGGTGCCCCGGTTTTCGGCGATGTATTTCCGCGTCCAGCCGAGGATGTGCCAGTTGCCGAGCCAGAAGCTCTTCGCCTCCGGGTCCTTCTCCATGACCTCCAGCGGCGTCAGATGGCCCAGGGCGCGGATCTTGACATTCTTCACCTCGCCGACCCGCTGGGCGAGGGCCCGGTCGAAGGCCCGGGGCGCCTGCACCGTCCCGTAGTCCACCCACATGCCATCCCGAACGAGCGACGCCACCTGTTCCGGGGTGGCCAATTTGTTTCCGTACTTTGACATGCCTCTACCTCCTCATTATTTCTGGGGGTCAGGTCTTTATTTTTAGCGTTTTACGAAAACATTCTCTTGGGCATGGAAACGACGACTTCTTGTGAAGGCGCCAAGTCTGACGCTCTCGTAAAAAGTCGATTTTGCCCTGTTTTGTCATTCCGTGCTTGACACGGAATCCAGTATTTTCAAGTATTTCTGGATACCGGCTTTCGCCGGTATGACGGTTAAGAGGGCTTTTTACGAGTCCGCCAAGTCTCTATGCCACAAAAAAATCTATTTGCGAAACGTTTTTATTGCCCAGACCTACCCCGGATTACCGCGCTGCCCAAAAGGGGCAAAACGGGTCTCCCCCGGAAACCGCAATAATTGTGCCATGGAGATATTTTTATGAAAAGTCAGGAATATCAAGATGTTGAAATTTAGGGGACGCAGCCTTATGCAACAACGCCTTATGCAATAGCGCTCATATATGCGATATTGCATAAGGCTGGTTTATGTAATAAAAAGGGGACGGTTCTATTTTTTCTATTTTTTAATCCGAGCAATCGTAAAAAGGCGTAAAAAGGGGACGGTTCTATTTTTCAATCCGCGCAATCGCGTCTGCACCTGCTTCTGCGGTTTCCGATCTTTAGCCTGTGAGTCTATTGTGGAGATTCGGGGGTTGGAGAAACCCGGGAACCCGATCCCCACCATAATCCTCCCCTTGAAGGGGAGGAGGAATAAAACGCAATGGGTTGGAGAGCATCCTTGGATTCAAGAATATAAATGGATTGGAAAGCATCCATGGAGGCGAGAACATCAAATGGAATATGGGCTTTGTCCCCATTTAATGAAGAACACCCATGTATTGACGACCTCGTAAAAAGCCAAAAATTTCCGTTTTTGTCATTCCGGACCTGATCCGGAATCCAATAATATCGATAAGTTCTGGATACCGGCTTTCGCCGGTATGACGGTCAGAGGTACTTTTTACGAGAGCGTCATGTATTCGAGAACATACGAGGTCAATTTTCAGATAAAGAGCCAGAATGGCGCCGCGCAATTTTCTCCTCGATTTCCTCATGTTTCCGCCCAGGTTTAGAAAGCTTTCCAAAAAAAACTACCATGGTGTCCCCGGGTTTTGAGGTTTTCCAGGGAAAGCCTTACTTCTTCTTGTGGCGATTGGCCTTGAGTCTCTTTTTGTACTTGTGCTTGCTGATCTTCTTCTTTCGCTTTTTTACGACACTGCCCACAATTAACCCCTTAGCTATCCTTTATTTTATTAAGTGGTGGGACGTGCGGGAATCGAACCCGCGACCAACGGATTAAAAGTCCGCTGCTCTACCGGCTGAGCTAACGTCCCCCGTAGCCACATGAAAGTTGAACTCTCTATCAGTATATAACGTTCTTTGTCAAGAATTTAAAAAGCGCGTTGAATTCCCGCCCGCGTGGGAATGGCAACTTAAGGCGAAATTCGACTTGTTGAAATTTCGTCGGGAATTCGTATTGGCCTTCTGAGCACCTTTTCGCCACCTATTACGCGGAAAAGGGATTCTTCATGACGATGGTTTCGTTCCGCGCCGCCCCCACGGAAACAAGAACCAGGGGTACGTCGGCCAGGGTCTCGATCCGTTCCAGATACTTCCGGACATTCTTCGGCAATTCCTCGATGCGCCGGGCCTGGGTGATATCTTCCGTCCAGCCGTCGATCTCTTCGTAGACGGGCACGCAGTTCGCCAGCGTCTGCAGGTTGGCAGGGACGGCGAAGCTGATCTTCTCCCCCGCGGCCGTCTGATAGCCCACGCAGATCTTGATCTTTTCGATCCCGGTCAGGACGTCCAGCTTGGTCAGGGCGAGACCGGTGATCCCGCTGACCCGGACGGCATGACGCACCAGGACCATGTCCAGCCAGCCGCATCGCCGCCGCCTCCCCGTCGTGGCCCCGAATTCCTTCCCCACGTCCTGGATGCGCTGGCCGATCTCGTCAGTAAGCTCGGTCACGAAAGGGCCGCTGCCCACCCGCGTCGTGTAGGCCTTGCAGATCCCCACGACGGCGAAGGCCGCCGACGGTCCCACGCCCGTCCCCGAAAAGGCGCTGGCCGCCACCGTATTGGATGATGTCACGTAAGGGTATGTCCCATGGTCGATGTCGAGATGGCATCCCTGTGCCCCCTCGAAAAGGATCTTCCGGCCCCGCCGCTGCTCCCGGTTCAGGATGACGGTGGCGTCGGCGGTGTACGGCCGCAGCCGCTCCCCGTAGCCCTGGTATTCGGCGCAAACCGCCTCGCCGTCCACCGGTTCCTCGCCGAAATATTTCGTCAGGAGAAAGTTTTTCTCCTCCAGGTTGCGGAAGAGTTTTTCCCGGAAGGAATCGCTGTCGAAGAGGTCCCCGACCCGGAAGCCTACCCGGGCGACCTTGTCTTCATAGGCGGGTCCGATGCCCCGGCCCGTCGTCCCGATCTTGTCGCCGCCCCGCCGCCCTTCCCGCGCCAGATCGAGCCGCCGGTGATAGGGCATGATGAGATGGGCCTTTTCACTCACGAACAGGCTGGTGTTGGCGGGGAAAAGGCCGCGCCCGTTGAGTTCGTCAATTTCCTCCAGGAGCACCTTGGGGTCGACGACGACGCCGTTGCCGATGACGCAGATCTTCTGATCGTGGAGGATCCCCGAAGGAATCAGATGGAGGATCGTCTGCACCCCCTTGACGACCAAGGTATGACCGGCGTTGTTCCCCCCCTGAAAACGGGTGATGACATCCGCGTTCTCCGCGTAGAGGTCCACAACCTTGCCCTTGCCCTCATCTCCCCACTGCGTCCCGACGACGATCACGTTTGCCATTTCTTTTCTCCTGTTTCTTTAAATTAATTAGGGACAGATACCTATTAATTTAACTTACATGCATAAAATGGGGACGGTTCTATTTTTCCCGTTGCCCTGCTATCGTGATGATTTCTATTTGACGATTCTGCTTTTGCCGCCAAGAATCTCCCATTATCTCCAAAAATAGAACCGTCCCCATTTTCCATGACCCCTAAATTTCCCTTAAAAAATAGAACCGTCCCCATTTTTTCTCCCCCTTCAAGGGGGAGGTTAGGAGGGGGATGGGTCTCTAATTATCTTACATGTCCAACTCTTTGACCGAGATCACGTGGGGGAGGTTCAGCAGCTTCGTGATTACCTCCTCCGGGACGGAGCCGTCGGTGCTCAGGATCACCAGGGCCTCCTGGTCGGCCTCTTCCCGGCTCAGATGGAGGCGGGCGATGTTGATCTGGTTGGCCCCCAGGGTCGTCCCGATATTGCCGATGACGCCGGGGCGGTCATAGTTGAAGATCACGAGCATGTGCCCCTCGGGGACCACGTCGAGAGTGAACTTGTTTAGCTGCACGATCCGCGGGTCCTGGACCCCGAAGAGGGCCCCCGCGATATGGGACTTTTCCTTGTCCGTCTTGATGGTCAGGGAGATCAGGCTCGTATAGTCCTTCATGTCGCTGTTTTTCGCCTCAATCACCTTGATCCCCCGTTCCTTGGCCACCACCGGGGCGTTGATGAAATTCACGCTTTCCTTGAGAATCGGCGTCAGCAGCCCCTTGATGATGGCGATGGTCAGCGGCGCCACATTATAGTTAAGTATCTTGCCGCTGTACTCGATGACGACCTCTTCGATGGCCCCCTGGACAAGCTGGACATGGAAGCGCCCCAGCTTCTCCGCCAGATCCAGATAGGGCTGGATGACCAGCAGCAGTTCGGCGCTCACGGAGGGGAAGTTCACGGCGTTGCGGATCTCGCCCTTCGTCAGGTAATCGGCGATCTGTTCGGCGACGGCGATGGCCACGTTGACCTGGGCCTCGTCCGTCGACGCCCCCAGATGGGGCGTGCAGATTACGTTTTCCAGGCCGACCAGGGCCGTGTTCTTTGTCGGTTCCTCCTCGAAGACGTCCAGGGCCGCGCCGGCAACCTTCCCGGATACAATGGCGTCATAGAGATCCTTCTCACTGATGATGCCCCCCCGGGCGCAGTTGATGATGAAAACGCCCTTTTTCATCTTCCCGAAGGCGGCGGCGTTGATGATGCCCCGGGTCTCCTTCGTCATGGGGGTGTGAACAGTAATGAAATCGGACTGTTTGAGGAGTTCGTCGAGGGTCACCAGGGTGATCCCCAGATTCCCCGCCGCTTCATGAGAAATAAAAGGATCGTAGGCGACGACGTGCATCTTCAGGCCCTGAGCCCGGTCCGCCACGATGGCCCCGACCCGCCCGATGCCGACGATGCCGAGGGTCTTGTTGTAAACCTCCGCCCCCATGAACTTTTTCTTTTCCCATTTCCCATCCTTCATGGAGGCCGTGGCCTGGGGGATTTCCCGGGCGAGCGAAAGCATCATGGCGATGGCGTGCTCTCCCGTCGTGATGGTGTTGCCTCCGGGGGTGTTCATGACGACGATGCCCCGCTTGCTTGCCGTCGGGACATCCACATTGTCCAGCCCGATCCCCGCCCGCCCGACAACCTTGAGATTCTCCGCCGCTGCGATGACCTCCGGCGTAACCTTCGTCGCCGACCGGATCACCAGCCCGTCATAATCCTTGATCACGCCCTTCAGCTCATCCGGGGTCAGGTTCGTCATCACATCCACCTCAATCCCCGGCGTATTCTGCAGAATTTCGATCCCCTCCTTGGAAAGGGTATCACTGATCAAAACTTTCTTCATATATATCTCCTCATTTGGGGGTCAGGTCTTTATTTTTAGCGTTTTCGTCATTTGCCCCCAAGACCTCTGTTACGCATGCGGAATAAATGAATAAATGGGGACGGTTCTATTTTCCTGGTTATTCTAATTTTTCTTTATGCGCCCTGCCTTCGGAAAACAATAAATGGGGACGGTTCTATTTTCCTGTTTTTTTGTTCCGCGCCCCGCTATTGGAATGATTGCTGTCAAATGATTCTGAATTTGTTGCCCCATTATCTGGAAGAACAGCCAAAAATAGAACCGTCCCCATTTACCACAGCATCGCATAACCCCATCCCCCACCTAACCTCCCCCTTGAAGGGGGAGGAACTGAACTCTGTACTTCTATTATTCATGAATTAATAGGGGCTCCGTCCCTAATTAATCAGCTCCCCTCCTCTTCAAGGGGAAGGTCAGGTTGGAACCATTACTCCCCTCCCCTTCAAGGGGAGGGTTAGGGTGGGGATGGGGTTCCCTTATTTTTTCAACTCCCATTTACTGTTTACCGGTATCCTTGCCCTGTTTACCGCTTTTCCTTAAACGCCTTTTCCAGCTCGTCCAGGGCCCGCTGCAAATCCTCGCCGTCCACGGTGGGGCCGCACCAGAAGCGGAAGCCCGGGGGGGCATCGCGATAGGCGTTGATGTCGTAGGCGATCTTTTTCTTGGCCAGCTCACTCGCGAGGCCCTTGAGGAATTTCTCCTGCTCCGCCTTGGGGAGGGCCGTCACCTTGGGATCCGCCGCCGTCAGGCAGACCGACGTGTTGGAACGGATGGACTTGTCGGCCGCCAGGAGCGCCGCCCAGGGGTTCCGCGCCACCCAGTCCTCGACGATCTTCAGATTCGCCTCGCTCTTGGCGATGAGGCCCTTCAGCCCGCCGATCGACTCGGCCCAGGCCAGGGCGTCCAGGTAATCTTCGACGCAGAGCATGGAGGGCGTGTTGATCGTGTCCCCGACAAAGATGCCGGCGTTGACCTTGCCGCCCTTTTTCATGCGGAAGATCTTGGGCATGGGCCAGGGGGGATCGTAGGATTCGAGGCGGGCGACGGCCCGGGGGCTGAGGACGAGCATCCCGTGGGCGGCCTCGCCTCCGAGGCATTTCTGCCAGGAAAAGGTGAGGGCGTCGATCTTGGTCCAGTCGATCTCCATGGCGAAGGCGGCGCTCGTGGCGTCGCACAGGGTCAGGCCCTGGCGGGTGGGGGAGGCGGCGCCCGCCGCACTCGCACTAACGGCTGCCGCCGCTGCTGCTCCTGCGCCCGCGGGGGAATTCGCGGATGATCCCGATCCTGCACTGCCGATGGCGGCGCCCGCCGCAACACCGGCCGCCGCACCCCTAGCTTCGCCATCCGCC
>Ga0074199_1000617_pt1 | contig 49471 bp, 33 predicted proteins | sample EPASupsiteSAE347_FD_64528 | JGI IMG/M metagenome (GOLD analysis project Ga0074199, IMG submission 64528) | Bioremediated contaminated groundwater from EPA Superfund site, New Mexico - Sample SAE3-47 | ecosystem: Environmental > Aquatic > Deep subsurface > Groundwater > Contaminated ... | reverse complement strand
GTAGTGATTCTGTGGATTCTCAATATAAACGTAATGGTAAAGTGTATCACTGCCGGTGCTTTGCTCGCACCAGTATTCATTTTCCTGATAATCTTCACCCGGACCATACTTGGAAGCCGGGAGATAGAATTCGTCCCAGTCTCTTTTCGAATAGAGCGCTCCAAACGCCAGTTTGGTTTTGGAAGTTGGCTTGATGGTTAATTTTCCCTGATAGGATTGATTGAAAGAATTTTCATTGATGAAATTGCCCTGGGTGCGGTCGGTGATTTCGGCCGAGGCTGAGAAATTGGCTATGTTGGGCAATAGCGGCCCGTTCAGGCTGAATTGATAATTGTTCTCTAATTTATGCAGGTAGGTGACACCCAACCATTTACTGCGCTCACCCATCAGAAGATCATTCAGGTCTGATCCGAAATTAGTCGACATGACGCGCGCTTTACCGGAAAATTTCCGGCCGCCTTCCTTTAAGGCCAGGTTCAGAACACCGGACTGGACATTGCCGTACTCGGCGCTGAAACCACCCAGGGTGACTTCCATTTCCTGGATAGCGGCCTCGGGGACATCCGCTGTAAACCCGCCCATATTACCGGAATATTCACCGGCCGGATCTTTGACCGGCAAGCCGTCGATCACGACCAGCACTTCACCAATCCGTCCACCGCGAAAGTGACTACCGACCGTACCGGCCTGGTTCCGTGCAATCTGTTGAAAATTGTCCACTGGTTGAACGGTCATTTCCTCGGCGGTCACTGTATGTCGGGAAGTAAATTCATCTTTACGCATTAATGGTCGTTGTGCGGTGACAACGACACTCTCTCCGGCTTCGAGGACGGTCGATGTCAATGCAAAGTTGATGTTGGTCGTCAGATCAATTGAAACCACTATATTTTCGACAATCATGGAAGTATAGCCGATCATCGTCGCCTTGGCCCGGTACGTTCCGACCGGAATGTTCAAAATGATAAAGTAACCATCCAGATCGGTGGCCGCCCCCATCGTAGTCCCCTCGATAATCACGTTGACTCCGGCCAATGGTTTGCCGTTGGCGGCTTCGCTGACCCTTCCGGTTATCTTGCCACTGGTGCCGGCAAATGTTTCAAAAGCAAAAATTAGTCCTGTCAACACAATCAACAATCGTTTGTGCATCGAAATCCTCCGTTAAAAAAAATCAAGAATTAGCGCTTTTCGATGAGAGCCGATCTTATAAAATCCCAAACCCTGCACATTCTGATTCTCATCACAGTTTAATATAGAGAATTTTTAAAATAAATCAATGTTTGTTTATGATTTTTTGAGCTCGTCTAAAACTTGTTCGTTTCGCTCTTTGTTAAAAAAGCACGCACGACCTTTAGATATTCGACGGTTTTCTCGATGTGATGAGCATGGGAAGCTTCCTCAAAAATGACTATTTCCGAGCCGGGAAGATTGGTTTGATAATACTTGGTTGTCGCCGGAGTCGCTTCGTCCCACTGTCCACAGGTAAACAGCGTCGGAATGGTGATATTCTTCAGATCGGAGACCAGATCGCGTCCGTGCAAAGTACCGGTTTGGGTGAATTCACTGGGTCCCCACATATAACGGTATACTCCCGCCCCGAATTTGGCAAAACTGCGGTTGAGACAATCCGGCCAGGGATTCACCCGGCAGACGTGCCTTTGATAAAAAGCGGTCAATGCGGCCTGATACTCCGGGGAATCATAGACTTTTTCCGCCTCGCCTTTGAGAATGGCCAGGCGATGTTCGTCCGGTAATTGATCGACATAGATGCGGCAGTCGGCCACGAAACGTTCCGTGCTCAGATAGGGACCGGATAGAACCAGGCTTTGCACGCCACGCGGTTTAGTCAGCAGGTATTCCACCGCCAGCATTGTGCCCCAGGACTGGCCGAGCAGGTGCACCTTTTCTAATTTCAGAGCAGTCCGCACTTGTTTCAATTCCTCGACGAAACGCTCCGTCCGCCAGAGCGTCGTATCGTCTGGAAGATCGGACAAACCGCAACCGAGCTGATCGTAAAAGATCACCGGTCGTTCATCTGCTAATGCCTCCAGCGGTTCCAGATAGTCATGCGGACATCCCGGACCGCCATGCAGGATCAGCAGTGGCGTTCCTTTTTGTTTTGCTCCGGCGATTCTGTACCAGACCTGGCCGCCGGCAACTTGAATAAATCCCTCGTGCGAGTCATTCATTTTAGTGATTTCTCCAACCATTGAATTAGTACTACCGGCCGACAACAAAAGGAAAATACTTAGAAGGATGCATCCTGAGCGCCTAAAAACATTTCGTGATTGAAATAATTCCTTCCGGGCGCTTATTAATAGAACCGGTCTATTTTGGCTCTTGCAGTCGACGATACAGATCGAGATAACCGGAAGCCGCCCGCTCCCATGAAAAATCGGTGGCCATGCCATTCCGGATAATTCTGCTCCATTCAGTCGGATTATTATACGCCAGCATGGCTTCGAACACGGCCTTCAGCATCGAATCGATCTGATAAGTCCCGAATGCGAAACCGTTACCGTTTTTTCCATCCCAGGGAATCACGGTATCCGCCAGACCGCCCGTAAAATGAACAACCGGCACGGTGCCGTAATGCAGAGCATACATCTGGGTAATGCCGCACGGCTCGAAACGCGACGGCATCAGAAAAATATCACAACCGGCGATGATTTTATGCGCCAGCGGATCGTTATAACCGAATTCCACCGCCATGAGATCGGGATATTTCGCAGCCAATTGACTAAGGTCATGATGATAACCTTCCACACCACTGCCAACTAAGACAAATCCGGCCTCTTTGTTAAGGATCTGTTCCAGACTGTCAATTATCAGGTCGATGCCTTTAAACTCGACTAAGCGGGAAACCAGGCCGATCAATGGTCGGGAGTTCAGCGCCGGATTTAATTTTAATTCCTTTATCAATTCAACTTTATTGACCTTTTTACCGGAAAGATCGTTTGCCGAATAAGGCGCAAACAGCTTGTCATCCGACTCCGGGTTCCATTCACGGTAATCAATGCCGTTCAGAATGCCCAGCACCGGCGTTTTGCGACCGGATAGAACTCCGTTCAACCCGGCGCTGATTTCTTTGTCGCTCATGATTTCACGGGCATGCGTCGGACTGACGGTTGTCACGGCATCGGCGAAGATCATTCCGCCTTTCAGCGGGTTAATCCGGCCGAACCATTCCAGCGCACCGGTCGGAGTAAAAAGATTCTTCGGCAAATCGCAAAGTTCCTTGAGATTCATCTCGCAATCGCCATGGTAGGCGATATTATGCAGGGTCAGAATACTCTTTGCCGATTGCAATTTTGGCTCGGCGGCGAGCGTCGTCTTGAGGTAAACCGGGATCAGCGCCGTATGATTATCGTGACAGTGAATTATATCCGGTTGCCATTCCATCTCGGTCATCAGTTTGAGGGCGGCTTTTTGAAAGAGAATGAAGCGGGCCGGATTATCCGGATAGGCAACGCCGTGTTCGTCGCAATAAACATTGCGGTCGCCGAAATACTCCGGATTATCGATAAAATAAACCGCATGATTCGGCTGTGTTTGGTTTTGCCAGCGTCGGACGGAAAATAAAATAGTTTCCGCGCCCATCCGGACCGTGAGTTCACGGCCGAATTCAATCGCCTCGGTCTGACTTTGACAGGTTTGGCGATATCCGGGTATAATTACCCTGACATCATGGCCGGCCTGGGCCGGGATCGGCGGTAAAGCACCGACCACGTCACCCAGTCCGCCAACTTTGACGAACGGATATGCTTCGGCGGCAATTAAGACTATATTCATTTTTTCAGAACAAAATTGAAGTTACCGACAACGCTCCGTCTACAATTATCCGTCACTTTCCGGCTTCGCCTGCTGGTAATTTACACCAGTACGTGAAATCCAGATCGGGGAAAACATCGTCAACCCGTTCGATGCGGGCTATATATTTTTCATCCGTTTCGGAAATCCGTCCGCCGATTTCATAATCATGCAGGATTCTTACCAGATTTTTAAATTGATCCTTATGAACACCAATCCGGTTTTCGGCATAATCGCGGGCGCTCCAGGTGCTGATCAGGAACTGCCAGTCGGAGCTTTCCAGCAGAAGCAGTTCGCGCGCCATGGCATTCATAATACGGCGCAGATTAGCGTCGCCGGTGTCACGGTATTTGTCCGCCAGTTCGACCATCTGGTCTTCGGCGGCATAAACATGTTTCCAGGTCCATTCCGTCCATTGATTCAGCCAGATATAATGAAAACCGCCCTGACCCCAACTGCCTTCCGGCATGCTGATAACCTGCGCCGGGCGATTGTCCGCGAGGTGATTGCCGAGCGAAATCGCCTGGATGGCGGGATTGGCGTTGATTTTCCGCAACACTTTACCGAGCCAGCGCGGGCCTTCGAACCACCAATGCCCGAAGAGTTCGGTATCGAACGGCGCGGTCAGGATACCGACCTTGCCGCTTTCATCAAAGATTTTACTGATATAATTCTCAAGCACCTCGACGAAATGGGTAGCCTGATTCTCCAGAGCTTCTTCAACTTCGGCCGGTGAATATTCCAGCTTGTCGGCCAGGTCGGCTTTGGCGCTTGTTACCCGCCAATAGCGATGTCCGCCCGGAAAATGTTTCTTATGGAATTCCAAATAGCGGCCGTCACCCGGATAACCCCATTCGCCGCTCCAGACCTGTAAAGCGGATTCCTCATGCCGGCCATAAGCCACTGCCACCCGCCCGGTTCCGGTAGAGGAAACCATGTACGGCTGGTAGATCGAACGGTCTTTCTCCTCGGCCGGCGGTGTCCAGTTCTTCTCGAACTGCTGCCAAAGCTGCTTCAGAGATTCGAAGCGGTCGATGTAAACGCCGCGGTTCTTGCCGCCCAGGATCAAATGTTTATCGACGATGAAATACTGTATGTCATATTTGAACAGGAATTCCTCGATGCCGCGCCGCAGAAAGGTCTTGGGATATTCCTTGATCGGCGATGTCCAGTTGTAACTCGGCCGGTAGGCACACTCCGGCAGCCACATGCCGCGCGGATCGCGCCCGAAATGCCGCCGGTAGGTTTCCTTGCCAACCCGCACCTGGGCGTCAATGGCTTCATCATTGCCCAGCAATGGCAAATAGCCATGGGTCGCCGCACAGGTGATGATCTCAAGATGATTTTCATCCTGTAATTTTTTAAATGCCTTTAGAATGCTACGGTCCGGTAGAGCGTTTAAATAATCGGCCACGTCCTGATAATATTTGGCCCACATATCGGCTAACTTTTCCAGGTGCTCGTTCCCGGTCGCGGCGAATTCTTCCCGGTTCTCCTGCGCGGCCTTGATTTTTATCTCCAGATAATGCATAAAGCCGTCCTTAAAGCGCTCAGCGGCCAGCTGCTCGGCTAAGATCGGCGTGATCCCGATCGTGATGTTCGGGCTGATGCTATCTGCGACCAAACTGTTGAACTCCCGCAGAAGAGGAATATACGTTTCGGCGGCGGCTTCATAGAGCCAGTCCATACCGTGCGGCCATTCACCGTGATTGATGACATACGGTAAATGACTATGCAGAACTAAGGAAAAGTAGCCTTTCATAATGTATCCTTATTTAATATTTCAAGTAACAATTAGTCAAAAATACGACATTAACGGAAGATTTCAAACTGCCTGAGCACATTAGTTGCCCAGATGCGGAATTGCGTGCCGCGCATTGAATTGACCCGATAACCAACAGAGATAATCATATCGAGATTATAGTAATCAACTTGATACGTTTTCCCATCAGCGGCAGTTGTTGCAAATTTTGCAACAACTGAATTTTGACTAAGTTCTCCTGTAGAAAATATATTCCGAATGTGCCTGGATATAACAGATTTGTCTCGGTCAAAGAGGGTTGCAAACTGATTGAGTGTCAGCCAGACCGTTTCTTCTTCCAGACGGACTTTCAATGATGGCAATCCGTCAGTCGGCTGGTAAATAATGACTTGCTCGTTTCTTTCTATCGCTTCGCGTCTGTCTTAACAGTGAAAAAATACGACATTGCCGCGATATTTCAAACTACGGGAATGAGGCACTTCTTCGGCCACTATGTTTCAGCTGACTCTGTTTACTTCAGGAAGATCATCTTGCGCGACAGAGCCTGCGCGTCGTACTTCAGCACGTAAATATAGACCCCGGCGCTGACCGGCGTGCCGTTTTCCTGGCGCCCGTCCCAGATTACCCGGTAAATTCCCGGCGGTTTGCTTTCATTCAGGAGCGTGCGCACCCAACGGCCGTTCATATCATAGATATTCAATAAAACATTTTTCGTCTGCGGCAGATCGAAGCAAATCGTCGTGGTCGGATTGAATGGATTCGGATAGTTCTGCCGCAAAGCGAACGTCTCGGGTTGAACAGGCTCCTCCGCAATTCCGACATTAACCGTGACAAATTTAAATGTATCCGAAATAGCGAAATCCCCGGCCTTGTCGACCACCTTGACGTACCAGTTATATTCACGGCCGTAAATCATTTTCCGGCGGTTGCAAAAAGTCGTGTCTGTCGAATACTGGAGTGTATTCGTCTCATTTGTCCGCCAGTAAATAAGATAATATTTCAAGGTCTCCCAGGGATCGACATCCTGAGCGACAGTCCACATAAACAACGGATAGTCATCCGTCACGTAAGTGCCATCTTCCGGCGTCAGCGGAGTGACAGCCTCCGGCGGATCGTTGGCCAGATTGACCGCAAACGATCTGACGCCGTCTGAGTTCGCTGTGATCGCGCCGGAACCGTCGATCGCTTCAACCTGCCAGAAATAGATCGTATTGTCCCGCAGGGAATCAACGAGTGTAAAATCAGTTCCAGCCCCTTCGTAAACAACCTGTAAATTCCCGATCTCCGTTCCGATCTTTAAGCGATAGGCGACATCGTCATTCAGATCCGCATCTTCGGCCTGATTCCAATTGAAGGTCGGAGTCAATACTGCCGTCACGGTTTTGGCAGTCGGAGAAATGAGAGTAAATGAAGCCGGCGGTTCGTTTTCGGCATTAATAATGAATGACCAGATAGCGGAAAGGGTTTTTACACCGCCGGTGTCTTCAGCGACGACCGTCCAGAAATATTCGGTGTTCTCCAGCAGAGGCATCGCCGAACGATAAGCGTTGGTATCCAAAATGACCGGCTCGACTTCATTAAAGGAGCTATTCCGATGCAGGTATAGTTCAAATCTGTCGAAGCCCGCCAGTAAATTCGAGCGATTAGCGTTTAGCGATTTCGACGCGGCGTCGCCGGGTTCGATCCCGGGAAGCCAGTAGAACAACGGGGTGGTCGTCGTCATGGTCGCCGCATTCTCCGGCACCAACAGCGTAAAGTCGCCTGTAAAGAAGGGTTCGATTTCCAGCGTGGTATCGGCGGAGAATTGTTCATTGCCGTACTGAACGGTGATAGTTATCGTAAACGTGCCGGCCGAACGGAAGATATGCATCGCATTCAGCGAATCGCTGAAACAGCCGTCGCCAAAATTCCAGTGATAAATTGCGTTCTCCGCTAAATATGACGGCAGGCCGGTGAAATAGACCGTCTTGGGAGGCCCCTCGCGATCCCAGTCGCCGGTATATGTATTCATAGCGATCTTAACGGTTGGTCGTTCGACAAATTCCCACTTGAGCGCATCAAAGGCAACGCTTTTACCGGATTCACCCGTGCCGTCTCCCAGGTATACCACATTTCCGTTGCCGGCGTCGTAATAATGTCTGCCTAAAGAAACCCAACTGCCTTGATTGATATTCTGATCGATCATCATCGTCGAGTCTCCGGCGCTGGTGCGGATATGGTAGAGCGCGTTGGTCGTTAATCCGCTCATCACCGGGATATAAACGGAAATTTCATAAAGACCAACCCGCTCGATCTGCGGTGCCCATTCGGCCGCACAGACATCCGTACCGGCAGGAGTCCGGCTTGAAGTATACCAGAAATGGCTGTAATAGCCGCCGGTCTTCTTATCTTTCCAGTAGGCCATCGAAGCCGGAGGCACAGTTTTGAGATTGAAACCTTGTGCCAGGTTCAAATCGTCGATGAGCGAATCGGAAACGGTTGGCACGGTATAGTGAGCGGCGATACACCAGGGAATTCCGGTTCCGGCATAAGCCAGGTTGACATTACCCTCATTGTAGCCGGGCCAGTCGTAAGTCGCTCCGGCGCCGTCATAGGACGGATAACCCGGCGTGTTTCGATTACCATAAGGATCGTTGAATACCAACGAATGTTTTCCCGCTACCACGCCTTTGGCCAGGATAAGGTGGCCTGAGCTGGTTAACCAGACACACATCGTAAAGGGAAATCCGTTAGCAATCTCGGAGGTTGCCGTTGACCAGGTCGGCGATAAATCTCCCGATGGCCAGGTCTGGGAAGTCGTCAAGCCGTGGTTGCGATAATAATTTGCCATGCATGAGTTCGGACTGCCACCGGTTCCCCACATATAACCATATCCGCCTTTACCAGCCGTATGACCGTTCGGTGAAGAGGAGTAACTATAATCGACCTCCCGATAGTAGTACTCTTCACAGATATAGCGTCCCCACCGGCTGGTATGCACCGAGGGATTCGAACAGTTCGTACTCCAGACCGGCAGAATGTTATAGTAGGCCAGCAACATGGCTGCTGTGGTCGGGGCGCAGGCGTAATAACCCCAGAACCAATTCGGTACATCGTAGACCTGATGCAAATAAGGCACATTCATTATTTCACCTTCCGCGACTGTCTCAGTGGAAGGGAAGTAAGTAACATTCAAACGTTCCGGTCTTATGACTTGTGTATCTTTGGATTCCAAGCCGCTTTTGGATGAATTCAGTGAAGTTCGTACGATCATGCGGCTCTGATAGGTATGATAAAGGATTTCATTCGCCGAATTGCCGAAAGAGGCATCCATTTCGATAACGTCGGGGGTCTGCGTGAGATTGGAGATCGAGGAACCAGTATAGTCGGCGAGATAGACATCGGAATCGATCAGGTCATTATCGACAATCTCCTTGCGGCTGAAAAGAATGTTCCGGCTGTCGCCGGACCAGGTCGGATTGTCGCCGGACGGGATTGTATAGGTTCGGGCACTTGCAAGCTCGTACACTTTAATATCACCGTTGAAGGCACTGTAGAGAATTTTATTGCCGTCCGGTGACCACTTCGGATAATAATAGCCGGTTTTTTCGTCGCTGATCCGGATTTTCTCGCCGGTTGCAATCGTAATTATCCAGAGTTGATCGTCGGCATCGTTGAAACAGCTCTGCCGTCCATCGGGTGAAATCGGCGCGATGTTCGCATAGTAACCGAGATCGACTGCCCGTCCATCGGAAACAATCAGTTTTTCGGCGACGGTGTAAGCCGCCCGGCCATCACGTGTAAAACTCACCTGCCCGATTTGCCCGGCAGACGGATGCAATTTCCGGATCTCACCGGTCCGAATGTCCAGAACCACGGGGGTCTGATCGCCGTCGGCATCAATTAATTTCAATCCAATGGATTGCTTGTCCGGTGCGATCTCCAAATATTGCCCGCAACCGCGCGAACTGATCAGTTCGGTAACGCTGTCGTGAGCAAAATGATAAACGGCCGAGGCGTTGTTGTCGGTATATATAATCCCGTCGGCAACGACTGCCGGACTTTTATAATATTCCGCCTCCTCGGTCTGATCCAGCCCGAAAGCAGTCACGGTTAAAATTGCTACCAGTGTCAAAATAATTCCGGGAAGGCGCATCGGTTTTTCCATTTCTCCATTCAAATTAGTCATTAAAATATTTTGCCCTGACAAACCGGAATCTGTCGAATATTTCCCAATTGAGCAATACGAAAAGAGATATCGCCGGGATATTTTTTCCTTCCGCCAAATGATTTGGGCTGAATTGGGGTTGCTTTCTAAACGGCAGATTTTTACATTAATCACAGATTTGGAGGAATGAAAATGGATATAATTCAGATGGCCGGAGAAAAAGGAGTGTTAATCGACGGCGCTTTCGGGTCACTGTTAATTCAGCGCGGATTGCCGTCCGGCGAAAACGCCGAACTCTGGTGCCTGAAACATCCGGAAATTGCCAGCCAGATTCATGCGGACTATATTGCCGCCGGGGCGGACGTCATCACGACCAATACATTCGGGGCTTCGCCGCTGAAATTGAAGAAGGCCGGCCTTGAAAATCGCACCGCGGAGATCAACCGCCGTATGGTCGAAATGGTTAAAGCAGTTATTCCGGCGACCGGCTTCATTGCCGGAGACATCGGGCCGACCGGTGAAATGCTGGCGCCCTACGGACTCGTCACTTTCGAAGAGGTCGTAGCCAATTATGCCGAACAGGCTGAATACCTCGATCAGAGCGGCGTCGACCTGTTTATCATTGAAACGATGTTTGACCTGAATGAAGCCTTAGCCGCCATCCAGGGCGTCCGGCAGGTTTCGGCCAGGCCGATTTTCGCGACTCTGACCTTCGAGGAAAGTCCGGCCGGTTTTGCCACGTTAATGGGAAATAAAGTAGACCAGGTCATGCCGGCGCTGATTGCGGCCGGTGCAGCGGCAGTTGGTGCAAATTGTTCGCTCGGAAGTGACAAAATGATCCGATTGGCCGCAGTGATCCGGGCCAGTGTCACTGTTCCGGTCATTATCCAGCCCAATGCCGGGTTACCGACTCTGCAATCGGGCATTCTGCAATATCCGGAAGATGCTGTGCAGTTTGCCGGAAATATCAAATCCATCCGGGAATTGGGCGTGGAAATCGTCGGTGGTTGTTGTGGCACCACTCCGGAATACATCCGGGCTATAAGGAATATTTTCATCGCATAACATGCCAACCGATCCGACCAGAATAATCGGCTGTAATTCGAGTCTCCGGCAACCAATCCGGGCGCTGACGAGTCTAAAAAAGCGGTTTGAGTAATTAAATGCCAAGAAAGAAAACTACCGCCAAGAAGCAGACTCTTTTAAAACGTCTCAATGAGAGAAGAATACCGCAGATTATTTTTATCTACTTTGGAGTCTGCTGGACAATTCTGGAATTTCTGAGCTGGCTGGTCGAACATTATCAGATTTCGCCCTACCTGACCGACCTGGGATTGATTACCCTGATGTCAATGCTGCCGACCGTCGGTCTATTGGCCTATTTTCATGGCAAACCTGGCCGCGACGAATGGACCCGCACGGAAAAGGTCGGCATTCCAATAAATATATTTTTTACGGCGGTCCTGATCTTCATCATCTTTTCCGGCAAGGAATTAGGCTCGGCGACCACGCAGGTCACCGTGAAAAACGACCTCGGACAGGTTATCAAACGCAATATTCCGAAAGGCGATTTCAATCGCCGGGTTGCGATTTTCTTTTTCCAGAATAAATCCCGACAGCCACAGTTGGACTGGTTACAGTCGGCTTTTATGATGGGTTGTCATATCGACCTGCTACAGGACCCGGTATTTTCGCTTTACTCGGCTTATGACAATGTGATCTACCAGAAAATACTGCAAGCCGGATTAAATAGTGCCGTCGGATTACCGATGAGCCTTGAGAAAAAAATCGCCACTGAAATCCAGCGTGAGTATTTTCTCGGCGGTTCCTTTACAATCGCGAATGATACTATTGTCGTCAGCACTTACCTGTATGAAACCGACAATGGCAAACTGCTGGTCGAACACATTTATCGCGATCCGGATTTCTTTACGATAGTCGATCAAATTACCCGGCAGCTGAAAGATGACCTCGGATTGCCGGCCTGGCAGATCGAGAGTACCGAAGACCTGCCGGTCAGCGCCCTGATGACCGCCGACCGGGTAGCCTGCCATGAATATTTTATCGGTTCCGATCTGGTCAATCTGAAAAACGATTATCAAAACGCCACAGTCCATTTTGAAAAAGCAATCACAAGCGATCCGACCTTCACTCTGGCCTACTGGATGCTTTACAGTTGTTACCTCAATACTAACCGCTCCCGAAAGGCACAGTCGGCCCTGCAAATGGCGATTCAGCATATTTATAAAGTCCCGGAACTTCTGCGCTTCGCCATCAAACAGGAACATTATTTGGTGACGGAGAATCCCGACAAACGTTTTGCCGTGGCGGAGATGTGGGTTCAACTCTATCCGCGCGATATTCGCGGACATTTCAGCCTGGCGGCGGAATATCTGAAACGTAATGAGCCTGATCGGTCGATCGAAGAATACCGAACCGTCATGAAGCTTGATCCCACCCGTCTTTATTATTTGCAGTACATTGGTGATATTTATCGCTGGCGGGGCGATTTCAAAAATGCGCTGAAATATTGCAATCAATATAAAGAGGAATGTCCAAAGGATTATCGCGCTTTTACAGCCTTCGGAGATCTGTATTTCACGATGGGCAATTTCGAAACCGCCCGGCAATATTATTCCGATGCGCTGATAATCGACCCCAACGATATCACTTCGGCCGTTCAACTCGGGAATGTCGCTCTTGAGTCCGGTCAGGTCGAACAAGCCTACCAGAATTTTCAATCGGCCTTACAGCAAGCCCGCACTGCCGCCGAAAAAGCCGAAGTTTACAATGCTCTCCAGGACTTTTACGAAAGAACCGGGCAAATTCGTCTGGCCCTGAACGCCCGGGATGATAAATTTCGCGCTCAGGCCGAATATGTCAATCCCACCACCCTGGCGCTCAACAAAATCATGGACCAATCGCTGAAATATTACTGCCTGACCGGCAATCCGGCCGGCGCCCTGGCATATCTGAAACAGATCGAAGATCATCTGGCCGATCCGTGGAATAAAATGGCCGCCGCCGGTTATCTGGAAATTTACACGGCGACCGGGCAAGTCGAAGCATCTCAATCGGCCGCCCTTAAAATGGAAGATGCAATCCGCATTTTCGGTAATTACAATCAATCCGATCTCCTCTATCATGCCCGCGGCCAAATCTGCGAAATGAAAAACGATTACATCGGCGCAGTCATGGAATACCAGAAAGAGATAAATTTAGTGCCAACGGCCGTCACGGTTTTAATAGACATTGCCCGCTGTTACCTTATGGCCGGCGACCCCGCCAAAGCCCGTGGTTTTCTGACCACCACTTTAAAAAATCTACCAAATCACCCGTCTGCCAATTTAGAAATGGCGCGGGTTTGTAAGACGCTCGGCGAATCGAATTTAGCCTTAAAATATGTGCAAACAGCCTTGAAGATTTGGCAGAACGCCGACCCGGATTATGCCCCGGCCCGGACCGCTCGCACTCTGGCCGCGCAATTGACGACACCCGCCAGTTGACGGCTTCCAGGCGAATAATAATCTTTTCAGGATCCTTGCGCAGACCATCTAGCGACCGGTTGGTCGTTGTAACGGCTCGGCTGATATATTATCTAAAAACTGTGATGGAATTGATTACCTCAATGTTTAAATTACGCAGCGTTGGAAACCAACCTGCCAGAAGAAGAACTGTTAGTTGCCCGCGCCAAGCAAGGCGATCGGGCGGCATTATCACAATTGGTCGTCAATTACAGCAGCCGGATTTATCATCTCGGTCTGCGTCTCTCGGGTAACAGCCAGGATGCTGAAGACATTTTACAGGAAACATTTTTGATAATGCTCAAGAAAATCGGTCAGTTTCAGGGTAAATCATCTTTCTATACCTGGATTTATCGGGTCGCAGTCAATGTCGGCCTGCGCAAACTTAAATCCAAACCGCATAAATACGACCACATCTCGATCGACGATCCTGATTTCGAGCGGGTCAGTACGGATGCCGTGCGTGAATGGCCGAAATTCGACTTCGATGTCATCAACGACCGCCGATTTCGACAGAAATTAGACCATCTGATCGAGCAGCTGCCGGAAATCTACCGCACGGTCTTTATCCTGCGCGATCTGCACGAATTATCGACGGAAGATACCAGCCGGATTTTGCAGATCACACCTTCTAACGCTAAAATCCGCCTGATGCGCGCCCGCAACTTCTTGAAAGAACGATTGGAAAGTACGGTTAAAGCCGAAGCCATGTTATGAAACTAAACGAAGAACTTCTCCGCGAAATCTGCGAATACATGGGCAGTGATCTGAATTCACCGCCTTGCAAAATCATTCGTGATCACATGGATGCCTGCCATAATTGCGAGGTTTACGTTGATAAAATCAAACAAACGATCGAAATCTACCGGGTCGCCGATCAATGTGAAGAGATGCCGGACAATGTCACCCACAATCTCCTGGCCTGTCTGAAACTGAACGACCCGTTTAAAACCTGCGACAAATAGCACCTCAATTAAAATCAATCGTCAGCGCTGAACTTACGGCAATCAATTTGAAAGGGATTTCAAGATGAATATGATCGTTCAGAGAATCGAAAACAATACTTTTATCGCCCGAGGCGAGTCCAATCATTGGGTTGTGCTCGACACCCAAAAAGAGCATGGCGGACAGTCCGCCGCGACTTCTCCGATGGAGATGGTTCTGATTGCCTTAGGTGGCTGTACCGGGATGGATGTCGAATCCCTCTTACAGAAAATGCGAACACCGGCCGAGACTTTCAAAATCGAGATCAGCGCCGAACGCCGCGCAGAGCATCCGCGGGTTTTCACTCACATTCACCTCAAATACATCTTTTCCGGTAAAGACCTGAATCCGGACAGTATTGAGAAAGCAGTAGCCTTGTCTCAAAATAAATACTGTTCGGTTTCCGCTATGCTGGCAAAAACCGCTAAAATCGACTATGAAATTCTGATCAATCCGCCGGTCGAATAATCAGGCTTCGCCGGATTGCTCCTCAGCCATTAACCTGCCGATCTCGGCGCGATTTTCCTGAACTTTGGCCAGATCGGCCTGTTTCTTGGACTTGGTTTCGATTATATCCAGAATGCTCAGGGCTTGCTCGTATAATTTCTGTTTAGTCAGAACATCGACCAATGTCCAGGTGGGAATCGGAAACGAAATATTGTTAGTTTGGCCACTGTTTTTTTTCGCCGGACGCTGTGTCCGTTTCTTGGGCGGCGAGGTCTTTTCCGGCGTGGCGATTGGTTCCGGTTCGTCTTCAGTGATTTCTACCGGTGGCTCCTCGGTAAAATCCTGTTCTGTGGAAACATCGGACGGCATCGGAGTTTCTATTTCCGGCACTTCCGGAGCAGGAGATTCAGATGGTTCGGGAGTGAGCATATTCTGTAGCCTCGAAACCAAATCTGCGGCGAGCGGTTCATCCGGAGCGGGTGTGGGTGGAACCGATGCTGCCGGTGGCGGTGGCGCCTGTGGTGTTGGCGGCTGTGGTGCCGGCTGCGGTGGCGGTGGAGGTGATATGGGTGACGATGGGACTAGTGATGATGGATTACCGGTAGTTTCCCGTTCCAGCATCCAATTCTCTTTTTGAACCTCCTCGAGCGGCTTATTGCGCAGGCGGCTGAACAAATCATTGATTGAAGATGCTTTTTCGGGTCTATCAGCGGTTTCTTCTGAAGACTCGTCCATGGTCGGCGTTTCGAAATCGTTGATTGGTTCCATATCTTCCATTGCTGGTTTAGTTTCCGGCAGATCAACGGGCCCCATATGCGCCTCTTCTTCCGGGATGGAGGGTTCCGCGGTGACGACCGGAGGTTTGGGCAATTCGGTTGCCTGTTTCAACGACTCGAAAAATTTTGAGAGTTGTTCTGCACCGTGCAGCGGTTCGGCCTCTGTTGGCGGCGCAACGGGTGCCTCTTCTGGTTTGGGTTTTATAGCCGGTGCAGCTACCGGCGGTTCGACTTTAGGAGCAACTGGCGGCTTGATCTTCATCTGAGCGGACAGCATTTCCAGGTCGGCCGGCATTGCAGCTAATTTGGCGGCGATGTCAGGATCGAACGGATTTATTCGGCAAATTTGTTCATAATAGTGTTTCAATTGATAGGGATTCAGGTAGCCCTGCCCCAGTTCGATCAATTTGTAATATGCCTGCAAAAAATAACTGTCAGCCGCGATTGTCGATTGTAAATGAGCAACGGCCTCATCGATGTCATTCATCGCCTGGGCGGTGAGCGCCCAGATAAAATGTCCGATCGCCGAATAAGGATGAATGGTCAGATCGCGCCGGCATAAATCGATCGCCGCCTGATATTCACCGTCAGCCAGACTCAGCGCCGCCTGAAGCGGCATCAGGTAAGTATCCGGCGTATTATCAATATATTGATGTAAGGTCGCCTGATCGTTTATTTCCATTTATTCCCCCATAAAACTTTTTACATCTACCCGTCTCTTAGCAACAACTGGCGGTTCCGTAAACCACATAATCCCACTTGCCGAAGTAATCCCGCTGGTAATCGATTATTCTGCCGGTAAGGTAATATTTCAAAGTCGGACTAAAGGCAATTTTAACATCATCGATCATCAAAATTTCATCGTTTTCGTGACGCTCTTCCAGAGCGAGCCCCAGCCGGGGTCCGCTTCAACTGTAACCTTTCACAAACAGTCGGAAATAATTGGCCGGATCCGTCGTCTGCGCCAGATTCATTGCGCTTCGGGCATTCTCAGTAATCTGTAAGTTTAGATTTTCGTCAGTCATTTTCAGAAGATTCTCCGAAGCTTAAATTAACATTAAAGGTCTATCAGAGCAAATTTTTATCCGCAAAACTGGTGAAGCGCTCACCCGCAATGATGATATGATCCAGCAGAGGAATATTCATCGCCCGGCCGACTTCTTTCATCTGGCGGGTTAATTGCAGGTCTTCACTGCTCGGTTCGGGATTGCCGCTGGGATGATTGTGGATCAGGATGATGGCCGCCGCCATTCCCAGGACCGCCTCGCGGAAAACTTCACGCGGAGTGACGACCGAGGCGTTCAATATCCCTTCGGAGATGATCGTATCGCGGATGATTTTATTGTTGCTGGCGAGCAGGACGACCATGAAGATTTCTTTTTTCAAATCGCGCAGACGCGGGCCGTACAAGCGGGCGATTTCATCGCTGTTGCGAATGATCATATCCGGCAGAATGACGCTGGCAGATTGCAGGCGTCTGGCCAATTGCAAAGCGGCCGCAATAGTTACGGCTTTGGTCGGACCAACGCCTTTGATTTTCATCCCCAGAATGTCATGGTAATCCATTTGCGCCAGCGCGTTCAGCCCGCCGCTTTTACTGAGCATTTCACGGGCGACGTCCAGAGCCGAATTGCCGCCGGAACCGGAGCGCAGTAAAATAGCGATCAGTTCCGTTTCGGTCAGTTTCAGCGGCCCGGATTGCATCAGTTTTTCGCGTGGGCGGTCGCTTTCCGGCCATTCGGTGATCGGGAGTTTATAAAGGGCTGGTTCTTTCGCACGCATGTTTTTACTTCAAGCGGCTGTCCAGGACGAATGTCACCGGACCATCGTTGGTCAAATTGACATCCATCATGGCGCCGAAAATTCCTTGCTGGGTCGGCACGCCGGCGGTTTGCAGACAGGCAATGAACTCCTCGTATAATTGGCGTCCGGTTTGCGGATCGGCGGCATCGCTGAAACCGGGACGGCGGCCTTTGCGCCAGTCGCCGCACAAAGTGAACTGCGAAATGACCAAAGCCTCGCCGGCGACGTCCTTGATCGAAAGATTCATTTTTTGCTGTTCGTCGCCGAAAATCCGCAGACCGGAAATTTTGTCCGCCAGAAAAGCCGCATCCGCGGCGCTGTCATTCCGGAAGACACCTATCAGGATCACCAATCCATGAGAAATACGGCCGACGATCTTAGCATCGACTGAAACGTATGCCTCTTTCGATCTTTGAATGACTGCGATCATTATTCCACCCAGGCGTTTTCGTCGCCAAAGGTTTTCTTTAAAATATCGAGCAGATCGCGGTCGGCGCTGACCCGCAGAGCTCCGGAGCGAATTAATTTGCTGGCGCCGTCGCTGGCGCTCAGATGCAGAAACAGCTGACAATCGCCCGGATGTTTACCAATCAATATTTTCAGGTTTTGCATATCGTCCGCGCTGAATCGATTAATATCGATCCGCACATGTAATTTTTTTGATTTGCGATGGAGTAATCCCTTTAGCGGGCTGATTTCTTCGACCAGGATTTTGGCATCATCTTCACTACGGCAGGAAACGGTTCCGACCACAAAAATCGGATGATCGACTTTAATATGTTCCCGGTACTTTTCAAAAATATCGGAGAACGCGAGTAATTCAACCTTGCCATTCAGACTTTCCAGGTTGATGAAAGCCATCGGACGGCCTTTTTTATCCGTCATGGTTTTGATACCGGCGATCAGGCCGCCGAGTTTGACGGTAGCTTTATCATAATTGTACAGTGGCTCGGTAAAGTCGTAATTCGAAAACGATTCGATTTCGGTTGAATATTCCAGCAAGGGATGACCGCTCAGGTACATGCCGAGCAATTCTTTTTCCTTGTTCCATTTCTGGGAATCGTCCCAGGGCGGCACATCGGGCAGGCGCGGCTCAATCTGCGTGTCTTGCGCGGAATCGCTGCTGTGGCCGAAGAGACTGACCTGATTATTGTTTTTTTCCTCCTGACTGCGGAGAGCATACTGGATGGCAGTATCGATTGCGGCAAATTTCTGGCCGCGGGTACCTTCCAGCGAATCGGTCGCACCGGCTGCGATCAGACTCTCTAAGACTTTACGGCTGACGCTTTTCAGATCAAGCGCATTGGTGAATTGGAAGAAAGTGCGGAACTGTTTTTCGCGCTGGCGGGCGGCCACGATATTTTCGGCGGCTTTTTCACCGACATTTTTAATCGCGTACAAGCCGTAACGGATCGCCTGGCCTTCCGGCACAAACTGAACGTCGCTGTAATTCACGTCGGGCGGCAGAATATCATAGCCCATATTGCGGACTTCGTTCGATAAAATGGTAATGCGGTCGGTGTTATTGATTTCACTCGAAAGGTTAGCCGCCATGAATTCCGCCGGAAAATGGGTCTTCAGATAACCGCATTGGTAAGCCAGAATGGCATAGGCGGCCGAATGACTGCGGTTGAATCCGTACTGAGCGAAGCGCTGGATCAATTCGTAAATCTGAACAGCAACGGGGCGGGTTATGCCGTTTTTAACGGCTCCATCCACGAATTCTTTTTGAAGAGATTCCATCGTCTCTTTTTGTTTTTTACCCATGGCCTTACGCATCACGTCGGCTTTTGCCAGTGAAAAACCGGCAACCCGGTTGGCGATCTGCATGACCTGTTCCTGATAAACGATGATGCCATAAGTGTCAATGAGAATCGGTTCCAGCAGAGCATGCAGGTAAGTGATCGGCTTGCGGCCCTGCTTGCGGTCGATAAAATCGTTGATCATGTCCATCGGACCGGGACGATAAAGCGCGTTCATGGCGATCAGGTCTTCGATGCCGGACGGCTTCAATTTTTTCAGGTACTCGCGCATTCCGGAAGATTCAAACTGGAAAATACCGATCGTCTGGCCTTCGCCGAATAAGGCTAAGGTTTTTTCATCCTTTTCGGGAATCCTGTCGATGTCAAGTTCAATGCCTTTGGCGCACACCCTTTGCAGAGTATTATCAATGACGGTCAGGTTGCGGATGCCGAGCAAATCGACTTTCAGCAGGCCGATCTGGTCGATGCATTTCATATCGAATTGGGTCGTGACGTCACCGTTGGGAGATTGATGGAGCGGAACATAGTCGGTCAGATTGCCGGGCGCGATCACGACCCCGGCAGCATGGGTGGAGGCGTGCCGGTTCATACCTTCCAGCACCTTGGAAATGGCAAAAAGCTGACGATGCTGATCGTCGATTTCAGCCGTAGCCTGCAAATCCGCCGTATTATTCAGGGCGGCTTCGAGGGTGATATTCAATTGCTCGGGGATCAATTTGGCGATGCGGTTGACTTCGGCCAGCGGCATGCCGATTACCCGCCCGACGTCGCGGATCACGGCTTTGGCCTTCATTTTTCCGAAAGTGATAATCTGGGCTACACAGTTTTCGCCGTATTTTTCACGGATATATTCAATCACTTGCGCGCGTTTTGTATCGCAAAAATCAATGTCGATATCCGGCATCGAAATCCGTTCCGGATTTAAAAAGCGTTCGAAGATCAGTTTATACTTCAGCGGATCGATATTCGTAATGCCGAGCACAAAAGCGACGATACTGCCGGCCGCCGAACCGCGCCCGGGACCGACCGGAATGTCGTTGTCCTTGGCAAAGTGCACGAAATCCTGGACGATTAAAAAATAACCGGCGAAGCCCATCTGCCGGATGACGCCCATCTCATAATCGATCCGCTCTCTGATCTCCGGTGTGATTTCCGGATAGCGTTCAGCCAGTCGCTCTTCGACCAGAGTATTAAGATATTCATCGGCCGTCTGAGCTTTTGCGGTTTCAGGAATCGGAAAGTTCGGCAGGTAATACTGTTCCAGTTCAAGACTGAAATCACATTGCCCGGCGATTTTGAGACTGTTGTCCAGCAACTCCGTATCGCCGGGGTAAAGCGCCGCCATTTCGTCCGCGGTCTTAACCCAGTATTCGTGCGCGGAGTAGCTCAATCGATCCGGATCGCTCATTTCCTTGCCGGTGCCGATACAGAGATGCGCATCATGCGCCTCCCAATGTTCCTGCAGAGTGTAATGTGTATCGTTGGTCAGCACGCGCGGTAAATTGGTCTCGGCTGCAATTTTTTTGGCATAATCGTACCAGAGCGTCTCTTCCTTCATGCCGTGATTCTGAACTTCCAGGTAAAAGCGGCCATCGAAGATTTCGGCATATTCGAGCGCCAGTTGCCGGGCTTTGTCATAATCGCCTTTAATAGCTGTGTCCTGAATCCGGCCTTTGATGCAGGCGCTCAGGGCAATCAAACCGCCGTTGTATTGCCGCAGTAGTTCGTTATCGACGCGCGGCCGGTGATAAAAGCCCTCCAGAAAACCGATACTGACCAGTTTAATCAGGTTCAGATAGCCCTGTTTGTTTTGAATCAACAGCACTAAATGATGATAACCGCCGCCGCCGTGCTCTCGGGATTTTTTATCGAAACGATCGTTGTCCGCTACGTAAATTTCACAGCCCAGCACTGGCTTGATGCCGCATTTTTTGGCCGTTTTCAGAAAATGCACGGCGCTGAACATGTTGCCGTGCTCGGTCAGGCCGATCGCCGGCATTCCTAATTCGATTGCCCGGTGAATCAACGATTCGATGGTCTGCGCTCCGTCGAGCAGACTGTAATCCGAATGATTATGCAGATGAACGAATTGCGTCATTTAAAACCTTCCCGCAAAAATAGCCAGCAATCCAAAAAACACGTCTCCTTTTAAAATCGCCGCAAGACGACCACAGTTGGCAACCGAGGTGTCGCGGCTGATTGAAAATATAACATAAACCAGCGGAATTTCAACCGTCAAAACCAGGATCGTGAGATAAAATATTCCGTAGATTTTAAAAAAATATGGCACCAGCGCACCGATCATCAGAACCAGCGTGGCGGCAATTACCAACCGGCGGGCGGCCGGTAATCCGTAAACCAGCGGAAAAGTGCGGGCACCCTGCGAGTAATCGCCTTTCACATCCTGCATATCTTTGACGACCTCGCGTACAAAATTGAAGCCGAGCGCCAGACAACCGGGCACAATGCCCGGACGAATATCGCCGAAAATTGCCGACCCGAATAAAAATGTCAGACCGAGAATGGCCGAAACGATCAGGTTGCCCCAGAGCGGCCGCGGCTTGAAAACCGGCGTATAGGTAATCAGAAAGAACAAGGCGGCGATCAGAATGATCAGTGTCTGGTTATTGAGCACCGGAATAACTGCGGCGGTTCCCAATCCGAACAGCCCACCGGCAAAAACCAGCGCCGGCCGTGGTTGGATCAAACCGGCCGGGATCGGGCGCTCCGGACGATTGATCCGGTCGATCTCAGCGTCGAAATAATCGTTCAAAGCATTACCCGCGCCGGTGTATGCCGAAACGATCAGGATTGCCAATAACACTTTCCACCAGGCCGGCCGCGGATCGGCCAGAGTCATGCAAACCAGAACGGCAATGCCGCCCTGAAATAAATTTAACGGGCGCATGATTTTCAGATAAGCCCCGGCCTTTTTCATGCGGCGATCTCCGCTACGACGACCCGGCTATGCGCCGCATAATCTTTGATCACCTCGACCGAACTATAGGAATCGCCCGAAAACAGCCCGACCACGGCCGGCGCCTGGTAATCGCCGCCGATTTCCATGGCGACCAAACCGCCGGATACACCGACTACAGGCGCCAATTTGCTGATACACCGGTAAAACAGCAGGTCGTCATCTCCGGGATTCAGGGCAATTTCCGGTTCATGCTCTTTGACCAATACCGGCAGATTAGCGAACCATTCACCGGCTACATAGGGCGGATTGGAAACGATGATCTGAAAGTCGCCCGGTATGCCGGAATCCGGCTTTAAAATATCCATCTCCAAAAAATTGATCCGGTCAGTGAAAGCGTACCGGGCGGCATTTTCGCGGGCAATCTTGAGCGCCGCGGAACTGATGTCTACCGCTACGACCCGGCAATCCGGCAGAAAATGGGCGCAGGCAATCGCGATGCACCCCGAACCGGTTCCGATGTCAAGGATACGCGGCGCCAACCAGTTCCTGGCTTTACATTTTTCCAACACCTTTCCAACCAGGATTTCGGTTTCCGGGCGGGGAATCAACACCGCCGGATCGACTTTGAATGTCAGCCCCATGAATTCGGCGCTTCCGAGTACGTACTGGATCGGCTGTCCGGCGGCACGTTTCAGAAGAAGCGCTTTGATCCGGGCCAGTTCGTCGGCCGACAGCGGCCGTTCGTGCCGCAGATAAATTTCGAGACGGCTGAGATTGAGCACCTCCCGTAAAATCCATTCGATTTCGATCTGAGGCGACTCAACCTGCCTTTCTTTAAGATATTCTTTCGACCATTTCAGGACATCGATGATCCGCCAGATTTGCTGTGTTGAGTCTGCCATATAGCTGCCCGAAATTTAAAATTGTTTTCGCGCTGAACAAGTGGATTTCTTATCCGGAAAAATATTTTAGTGGGGGTCACGAAGGGCGACCGGTTGGTTTGGTCAGCCTTTCAGCAGTTCGCTATTGTGCGCCATTTGCAGAGCGGAAATCAGTTCGTCGATTTCGCCCACCATCACTTCCGCCAGCCGGTAAAGCGTCAGGTTGATACGGTGATCGGTGACGCGTCCTTGCGGAAAATTGTAGGTCCGGATTTTAGCGCTCCGGTCGCCGGTGCTGACCATACTACGCCGTTTGGCGGCGATCTCGGCTTCCTGTTCGGCCTCTTTGAGCGCGAGTAAGCGGCTTCGTAAAATTTTCAGGGCTTTCTCTTTATTTTTGAACTGTGATTTTTCATCCTGGCAGGTGACTACCAGCCCGGTCGGCAGATGTGTGATGCGAATGGCCGTCTCAACTTTATTGACATGCTGGCCGCCCGCGCCGCTGGAGCGATAGGTGTCGATCCGCAGTTCGTTGGCATTGATTGCAACGTCAACTTCTTCGGCTTCCGGCAGAACCGCCACGGTGGCCGCCGAAGTATGAATGCGCCCCTGTGTTTCGGTCACCGGTACGCGTTGCACACGATGCACGCCCGATTCGAATTTCATCGTCCCATAGACGTTATCGCCGGACATCAGGAAGATGACCTCCTTAAATCCGCCCAAACCGATCTCGCTGCTCGAAAGTTCTTCGGTTCGCCAGCCTTTACGCTCGGCAAATTTCAGGTACATGCGATGCAGATCGGCCGCGAAAATAGCGGCCTCATCGCCGCCTGTGCCGGCGCGAATTTCCACGATCGCATTTTTATAGTCGTTCGGATCCTTGGGTATCAATAACAATTTCATTTCTTCGCGCAGGTCGGCTTCCTGTTTTTCGAGGTCGTCGAGTTCTTCCCGCACCAATTGCTTCAGATCTTCGTCATTACCGTTGAGAATTGCATGGTCGTCTTCCAGATTGGCCAAAACCTGGAGGTACCGGCTGCCTTTTGAGACGATTTGCGACAAATCCTTGTGTTCTTTGGCTAAGTCGCGGTAACGATGCTGGTTGGCGATGACTTCCGGTTGCGTCATCTCGGCCGAAATTTCATCATTACGCTTGATAATTTCCTGAATCCGCTCACGCATTTATAGACCTCACTCGACCGCGTCGGCAATATATTCCTGCCCGGCAAATCGTTCATACTGATCGCCGAAAGCGCCTTTTAAAGCCGCAATCGCAACCTCAATCTGATCGTCGCTCGGCGGTTTGGTGGTAATTCTTTGCAGCCAGAGACCCGGCGCTATCAGCCAACGGGTAAAAGCCTTTTTTTGATAGCACGCCGACAATTTTAAAAATTCATAACCAATCCCCGCCACTAACGGCAGAAGAGTCAGGTGAAAAATTATCCGCATGCCCAGGGTGATCGAGCCGAAAGCCATAATTACCAGCGAATCGATCAAAGCATAAGTCAGGATCGAAACCATCATCACGATAAAGATAAAACTCGTACCGCACCGCGGATGGAAGGTTGTAAATAACCGGGTGTTGGCGATGTTCAGCTCCTGGCCACTTTCGAAAGTGAAAACGACTTTGTGTTCGGCGCCGTGATACTGAAACAGCCGCTGAACGTCTTTCATCAGGGAAATCAGCCAGAGATAAACTAAGAAAAACAGAATTCGCCAGGCTCCAACCACCAGATTGAAAGGCAGGGCGAGACGTTCGATATTCAGTAGTTTAGTCGTCAGATACAGCGGCAGAATGCCAAATAAAATAAAGCCCAGTCCAAATGCAAAGGCGGTCGTGGCAATGGTCGCTAGTTTTTCAGTCGCTTTTGCCGGCGGTTTGGTTCCGGCTTCGGTCTGCATGGCGATGTCAGCCGAAAGCTGGATTGTGCCAAAACCGATTTTCAGTGACTCGAACATGCTGATCATGCCACGCAGAAACGGCTTCTTGAGAAAGGGAATGCGCTCTGAGACCGATTGGAAATTTTCCCGCCGAATCTCGATTTCGCCGTCCGGTTTGCGCACCGCTGTGGCATATGCTCCCGGGACACGCATCATCACGCCTTCTATTACTGCCTGTCCACCGACTAATATTTTTTGTGCCATTAACAATAAAAAACGACCTCTCCACCGTCGTGAAGAAGTCGTTATGTTTTTAAAATTCAGCTAACCTTTGTTGGTATCGCGTTTGTATTTGCGATTGAATTTTTCGATCCGTCCGGCGCTATCGATCAATTTCTGTTTGCCGGTAAAGAACGGATGGCAGGCGGAGCAAATTTCCACCTTGATGTCGCCGACCGTCGAGCGCGTTACGAAAGTATTGCCGCAAGCGCAGGATACGGTGCTTTCTTTATATTCGGGATGAATATTTGGTTTCATTTTTAATTCCTTTGATTTCATTCGCTAACGCCAAAAAAGCAGGTGAATTTACACCCGACGGCATTTTAATTGCAAGGCAATTTTCTCAGGCGCCTGTAAGTCGAAAATACCCGGCAGATTAGAGAGCGCCTGGTGAATTTCTTTGAAATTCCGCACGACTTTAGTATCTTCGACCAAACTTGTGATCTTTGAAAGTGGATTGTTGAAATATCAATCCTGACAAAATATAAATAAAAATAGTACGGTTTCTTTGTTTACTTAATTAATACGGAACGCTTCGATCCTCAGGCCGAGCCGGTAAGTTTATTTAATTAATTGACTTCGGGCAGATCGATCCCGGACAATTATACTTTAAAAAAGGAATTTGGAAATGTGTGGCATTCTCGGTATTCTCGAAATAAAAACGGATAAGGCTAAACTACGCAAACAGGCACTGGCCCAATCCAAACTGCAACGGCATCGCGGGCCGGATTGGTCCGGCATTTATGTCGGAAAAAATGCGATACTGGCGCATGAACGGCTGGCCATCGTCGGTGTGGATTCCGGCGCCCAACCACTGTTAAATGCTGCCAGGACGCATGCGCTGGCCGTCAACGGCGAGATTTACAATCATGCCGATCTGGAGGCGACGATCACCTGCGGTTATGAATTTCAGACCAAATCCGACTGCGAGATAATCCTGGCGTTGTACCAGCAAAAAGGCGTCGAATTTCTGGATGATTTGCGTGGAATGTTCGCCTTCATACTTTACGACGATGAAAATGACTCTTACCTGATCGCCCGCGATCACCTTGGAATCATCCCGCTCTATACCGGGCATGACGAACATGGTAATTTTTATATTTCATCCGAGATGAAAGCCATTCAGGCGGTTTGCCAATCGGTCGCGTCTTTTCCGCCGGGACATTTTCTGGCGAGCGGAATGGAAGCGCCGCGCCGGTATTATCAGCGGCAGTGGATGGAATATGCGAATGTGGCCAATAACAAGACCGATGTTCAGGCGTTAAAAGCGGCACTCGAACACTCAGTTAAAACTCACCTGATGTCGGACGTGCCTTACGCCGTTCTGTTGTCCGGCGGACTGGATTCGTCGTTAGTCGCCGCTATTGTGAAAAAATTCGCCGCCAAACGCGTCGAAGACCATGATCGTTCGGAAGCCTGGTGGCCGCGCTTGCATTCCTTTGCCATTGGCCTGGCCGGAGCTCCGGATCTGATTGCGGCGCGGGAAGTCGCCGAATATATCGGTACGGTACATCATGAATTACACTTTACCGTGCAGGAAGGGCTGGATGCCCTGTCTGACGTAATCTATCATCTCGAAACTTTCGATACGACGACCATACGCGCTTCGACTCCGATGTACCTGATGGCCCGGCAAATCAAGGCCATGGGCATTAAAATGGTGCTATCCGGGGAAGGCGCCGATGAAGTTTTCGGCGGCTACCTGTACTTCCACAAAGCGCCTTCAGCACAGGAATTACACGAGGAGACCGTGCGCAAACTCAGCAAATTGCATCTCTATGACTGTCTGCGCGCCAATAAATCCATGGCGGCCTGGGGCGTCGAAGCCCGCGTGCCTTACCTCGATAAAGACTTTTTAGACGTGGCAATGACCATCAACCCGGAAGATAAAATGTGCCGCGGCGGCCGCATCGAGAAAAATATCCTGCGGAGCGCGTTCCCGGGTTATTTGCCGGAAAGAATTCTCTGGCGTCAGAAGGAGCAATTTTCCGACGGCGTCGGCTATTCCTGGATCGACAGTCTCAAAGCGTTCGCAGAACACGAAATCAGCGACCAAAAACTCGCCACAGCCAAATATAAATTCCCCGAAAAGACACCGCAGACCAAGGAAGAATATCTCTACCGCCAGGTTTTCGAATCACATTTTCCATCGCAGGCCGCGCTGGACACAGTCCCTTTTGAGGCTTCGATCGCCTGTAGTACGGCCACGGCTTTGAAATGGGATGCGGCCTTCCAGAAAATGGCCGATCCGTCCGGCCGGGCAGTTCGTTCGGTTCACAAGGACAGCTATTAGACGATCCCGAAGAAGTAAATAATTAATAAAAGTTTAATTGGTTCGCCCCGGCCGGTCAACTATTGTTTGGCTATCAACCGGAACGGACTGATCTCAATCGCCTGAAATCGTTCCTGCAATTGCATCAGTTCGGATCGCTGACGAGCGAGCAGGGCGCTGAACTCGTCCGGAACGGATTCGTTCTGATAAATTGGTATGATGCGGTCAAGTTTGGCGATCAGTTTATCGGTGCGCAGGGTGAATTGGTGTTCATAGGCGGCGCGGCTGTAATCTTTGTTGAGCACCATTTTAAACAATTTCTGCAAGTCGGCATATTCCGGCAGAAAACCGATCGGCGTCGGAAGGGCATTATATTCAGCGTGTACCCGGCCCTCCGCCCACAGAATCCAGATTATTTTAGCGGTTTTCTCGTTCAAATAATTACCGGCGGCATCTTTCAGGAAATAGTTGGTGGCGAATACGAGCGGTTTTTTCTGTAACCGTGCGCCGAATTTCAGATGATTTGCGACATATAGTCCGAGCGGCACGACGATGAAATCCAGATTGGCCATCGGCGCGAATATCCGGCGACCTTCCTGACCGAGCGTGGCGGCGGTAGTTTCCGATTCGAGTGTAGCGCCAAAAGCAACACCATGTTGCCAGTCGAGTGCCTGAATTACCGGTGGATTCGTGTCCGAATCGCGGCCGCCGTAGATAATGGCCTCCACCGGTACGCCCTCCGGGTCTTCGGTATGCGGATCGAGATTATCCAGCTCACTGAGGCGCATCGTATAGCGGGCGTTTTTATGAGCTAGCGGAATCTCTTTTCCGGCCGCATCCATTTTACCTTTAAACCAATCACCGGAATGATTAAAACCGGTAGTTGGCAGATCAGAGCCCATTCCCAACCAATACGGCCGGCCGTTTTGCACGAGAACATTCGAGAAAATCAATTCACGCGGTGTAGTCAGGCAATTTGAGATCAGCGAATCGTCGATCGGGTTGACGTTGGCAATGATGCCGAAGATACCGGATTCGATATTCACCGCCCGGCAAGTGCCATCATCTGCCATATGCAGATAAACAATATCGTCACCGACAATGGTCTGGCCGGGCAACATGGCGGTGCTGGTTTTGCCACAGGCGCTGGGAAAGGCTCCCGTGAAATAGGTCGTGCGGCTTTTCTGCGGCGGGTGAACTCCCATGATAAACATATGTTCGGCCAGCCAATCCTCATGGTTGGCTTTATTGATTGCCAGGCGTAGAGCCAGTTTCTTCAGGCCGACGCTGTTGCCGGCGTACTGATTGTTGACACTTAAAACCCGGTCACTTTCTATATCGATATAAATTCGTCGCCGGTCGATATTTTTGGAACAGCCCTGTTCATCAAGTTCACCGGCACTGTGAATAAAATGAAAAAAAACATCACTGCCGTTTAATCGCTGAAATTCCAGATAACCCGGACGATATAATAAATCTTCACAGTGCGCAACATAGGCCGAGTCCGTGATCTGCAAGGCCGGGATGGAAAAAGCCGAACCGAGTGGCCCGAGGCAATAAAAACGTACCAACATTTCCCTGCCGGTCATAATTCCGTCGAGCAGTTCGTGGATTTCGTCCAATCCGGCGGTTCGGTCAAGAGTGTTGATCCTTTCATTCATCAGGTGCTTATCGCTGATTAAAATCCGGGTGTGTTCCTTGTCGCGCCCCTGATCGAAATAACCGTCATAGTGGATTGTGTGGCCTTCGATTTTGAGCACCTTTTCGGTGCCGGATGCTAATGCTAATTGCCGGATATATGCGATCTCTCCCGGCGTATCGCTGATGACAGTAACTTTCGCCGGCCGGCATAGTCTGGTATATTCGGCAACAATTGCATTGACATGATCATTTTTTAACGCCAGCAGCTTTTGCCAATCCGAATCTGTCATCACTTGCGGAAAAGGATTGGCCGGCGTTGATTGTGGTTTGATTTTGTTTTGCGAAGTCAGTCCGGTGGACATTGCCATGCTGAAAAGTTATTAAATTTATATTGAAATAAAAAAGACGTTCTTAAATAATTTAAGCGATACGTAAGCAATTTGATGGCCGGTCTAATCTTAATAATTGACCGGAATAACCTAATGTCCGACGAGAACCGAGTCCAGAAAACCGCGTTGGGCATAGGTTTTCAGCTGATTTCTCAGGATTTTAACAGATGGCAGGATTTTAACCAATTCTGCCCAGAAAACCGGCCCGTGGTTTCCGATGCGGGTGTGCATCAATTCATGCAAAATAACATAATCGATCAGCTCGTCCGGCAGACGCATCAGGTGCAGGTTCAGGTTGATATTATTCAAGCCCGAACAGCTGCCCCAGCGTGATTTGAGATTTTTAATTGTTACGCGATTGTAACGGAAACCGTATCGTTCGGCCAGCGCCTGCAGACGTGCGGGCAAAAACTGTTGGGCTTCGATGCGGTAGGCGGCCGTCAGTCCCTGCGCGATGCCTTCCTGAATACGCGGATCCGTAACGCAATGTTCGGCCGGATAATGAACACTGATGGTATCTGACCGGACAGTAACCTTAATTATTGCCGCCGCAACAGGCTGTAATTCCAGGCGGTGAGTACGGGTTTGCACCGGATGTTTTCCGTCGATGACGACCGGAATTGGCTGGTGATTTTTAAGCGTATGAAGTTTTTTCAGGATCCAATCCCGATTTGCTTCGAGAAAAGCCAGCGCGGACTTCACGCTGACCAGGAAAGGAATGGTTATCGTCACCGGTTGACCGGGCCTGACTTGCAAAATTAATCGCCGGGCACGCCGGTTACGGCGTAATACAACCGGGCCGATTCCGTCAACTTGTTTAGTTTGGATCTGCTGTTTCAAAAAATATCATCTCAATTAACGGCTGAAATGTAAGGAAAATACATCGGCGAAACCAGCAAAGAATAGCGGATAACTCAGAATAGAAACATGATTGGTTACCAGTCTTTATTTGCCTAACAACACGAATGCGCCCCAATAAAACGGATGGGCAAAACCGTAACGCTCGCGTGTTGTGGCAATCATTTGGAGGCGTGCATTCCGAAGGGCATCGGCTTTAGATTGTCCTTTCCGAAGCCAGTTCTGGTAAAACAATATGATCAACTCCTGGGTCTCTTTGTCCGGTACTTCCCACATGCTCATCAGCAGATTTTGGGCACCTGCCATCAGAAATGCTCGTTGTAATCCAAAAACTCCTTCGCCGTTTTTAACATCCCCCAGGCCAGTTTGGCAAGCCGAAAGCGCGACCAGTTCTGTTCCTTGTAATTGCATCTTCAGAACATCTTCGGCCGTAGTAAAACCTTTGGTTTTGTCAGCACTCTCCGGCGAAAGATAGCGATTAGCGCCGGCAAAAACCAAACCAGACCGCAGGAACGGATTTTCAATCTTTGGTAGTGAAACGGCTTGCATTTGACTTTCAATGCTCCCGGCTTTCTTTTTCATTCCGCGGGTCTGCTGTTCTGATACGGTGACTTCATTATCGTTGAGAAAAAATCCGTGCGTTGCAACATGCAGAATTTTAGGCGATACAACCGAAAGAAAATTCTTTTGTGTGGCTTGCTGACCGGTGTACAGCACAGCCTGGCTGGAACCGATGGCCATCTGTACGGCATTGGCCTCGCTGGCAGTGGAAGCCAAAGGCGCAAAATAAATTCCATCAAATAAAGATCGCACTCCGCCGGTTCTTGTTTTCATCACCGGGTCCTGCCAATCGAAATCCGGATTTCCAAACACAACCGATTTACCGGATTGAACATCAGAGCCGCTATACACCAGATCACGGGCGGAAGTCAAATAATTGAAATTATACTTTTCAATTAAAAATTTCCCGTTATCGTCAATAAAAATCTCAAAGGGAATTGTACTGAGTAAGCCATCGGTTGTGAGATAAACGACCTTTACATTCGTTAAACTTTTTATTACAGGCATAAAGATCTGTTGATATGCTGCTTTTGCTTTGAGGGTAATGTCCTCCGCATTCCGGTTTTCGGTGATCTGCCGTTTAAGATCTGAAACGACCTTATCGATCCGGGCGACATCGCCGAGTTCGATGAGTTCCGGCGCTGACAGACCATTTTTAATAACAAAAGCATAGTACCAGGTCCAAATTTCACTGCTGCCGTCCTTTTTATAAACCGAAAACCGAATACGGGCTAAATCTACTAACGCCGCATCGGTTGGTAACGCTCTGCTGATTTCAATAAAACCGGAACGGGACTCAAGCATTTGTTGTGAAAATCGGGCACTTTGAGCACTTAGTTTTACTTCTAAATTCTCCTTTTTCTTTTCGGCGTCTGCGATGGCAGATTGATAATCCGCCGAATTATCAACTGGCCCGTTTATATAGAGATTGCCTAAACGGCTTGTAATTGCGTTCAAAGCGTCGAATAACTGACGAGTGGTTTGATTCTCTGAGCCGGATAAATATTCAGTGAAACTGCGCTGGGTTTCAAGTAACAAACCCTTACGATACAACCAAAAATTATAAGCCCGCGTCCTGATCTGGGCGTCGTCGGGCATGAGCCGGGCGGCATAAACAAAATAAAGATCGAGCGCTTCGCGGGTTTCATATGCCAATCTCAATTTTTGTTGTTCGTCAGTCGCGGCGCTAAGCGAGGCAAATTGCTTTTCACAGGCCGAGATGGCTTTACCTTGATATTTTTCCGCAGCCGCGTACCGGTTAGTTTTCAAATAGAATGAAGCCAGAGACCCATAAATCGCGGATGCCGCCGGCGCGTCAGATCCATACCGTTTTTCTTTAAGTTCGATAGCTTTCTTATAGTACATCTCCGCTTCGGTGTTCCGGTTCAAGTGTGAATTCAGGTAACCCAGATTATTGAGAATTTCCGGATAATCCAGTGTAGTCGCGACCGGATTGGCTTCACAGATTTTCAATGCTCTGATCAGAATTGGTTCGGCCTTTATATAATTCTTCTGTTCCATGTACCCGGTCGAAATATTCAGGAGTGTAGCCAGCAACACCGGGTGCTGAATACCATAGAATTTTTCAAGATTTGCGAGGGACAGGATGTACATTTCCAATGCTTTGGCCGGATTGCCCTTATCTGTTGCTATCACCGCCAGATTATTATTAAAACTGTTTATAAGTTCAACTTGTCCCGGCTGATATTGAACGAGCGCCAAGCCTTCATTGAACGCACTTTCAGCCTTGTTTATGTCTTTCATTTGATAATAAAGCATTCCGATGGATTTCAAGCAGACGGCTTCATCAGCGGTCTTGCCTAAATCTCTGGCGATGGTGCGGGCTTTTTGATAATTGGCAAGCGCCTGATCGAACTGACCCGAAAAATTCAAAGCATCACCTAATATTCGAAGGGCGACGACATAATTATCGCTTTTTGTCTGATCGGATTCTTCGAAGATTTTTACCGATCGCTGCCCATACTCGACCGCTTTGGCATAATTCGACCTGAATTGTTCTATCGTGCCAAGAACGGTCAAACAGCGGGCGGTTTCTGGTGATTCTTCGCCGTATAATTTTCCTGCTAATTGCAGGGATTCATTACAGACTTTTTGGGCTTGTTCAATCTGCTGATCATTTATCAGGAACTTGGCATAGTCATACAGCAAATCCATCATAACCGGATGCGGTGCGGGGAAAACGCGCTGTCCGATTTCATAGGCTTTAGCGTACAGAACGGCCTGTTTTTTCCGGTCACTGGTTTTTTCAAGTGCAGCCGCAAAAGAATTAAGGGCCGAAACCAGGTTCAGATCATAATCAGCCGGTTTAATGTTAAGTGCCGCTTGATAACAGTCCGCAATTTCTGTTTTCACTCCCTGCTGAATTAAATAAATACCTTTGAATGCATCGGCCAGCGCCAGTCCGGCGGTGTTGGGCTGGTTTTGATAAAATGCAATTAATCTGTCGGCTTCAGCAATCCCGGCCGAATACTGAGATTGCTCATAAAAATAAAACAAATAATTATAGACATTGTTCAAAAGCGAGGGATTTATATCTACAGACTGCTTCTGGTATTGGTGATACTCAGAGACACCTGTTGTTTTAGCAATATATGCTAAACTCTGGATGGCATCCATATTTTTCGGATTTTTACGGACAGATTTCAGCATATCCTGATTGGCACTGCCCAGGTCGCTGTAAGACTTATATAAACCGGAAAGAGACCAGCCCCAGGAATAATTTGGATCGGAAGCGGTAATCTTTTCTATGCATTGGGTGCCCAGACGGCGGCTTTCAGCCGCCCTATTCCGGTCAACAGTCTGGGTCTGGTAGAAATATTTAATCGAATTTCCGAGATTGAGCAGATTCGGATAATTCGTTCCAATAAATGCACGGGCTATTTCATGCTCATCTATGGTGACGGAAATGCCTATTTTAGACAGTAAAACCGGAACGAGTTCAGTGACCTTTTGGGCTAAGTTTTCGGGCGGGGTCGTTACGTTCAGTTCATTGACAAGTTCAGCGCCTTTAAATAGCCAGAGTGTTGTGACGAAATCTTTTCCATTCCAGGCAATTTTTCCCCAAATATAGTAGTCGATTCCTATATGTGAATAGATTTCTCGCGATGCGGTTTCGGATTGGATCGCGAGCTGATACGGCTCGATTTCGATCCAGTTAATCGTCAGTATCTCAAAAGGGTCCAGATATTGAATCTGCTGAATTACCGGCAGGTAGGTGGTTAGTATCCCATGAGCTAAAAACAAAGCCCATTCCTTATCGGCTGGCAGATTGCCTTTTGGAAAGGGAAAGGTTGTGACGTGAGGTGGCGAAGAGAAAGCTAAGCCTGAGTAAACTGGCGTCTGGGAAGAAAGGGACGTATTAAGCCAGACAAGGTAGCAGACAATAAATACTGTTTTATTAAATAATGTCCCCGAGCAGGATTGAGTAGATCTTTGTTCTGTATTCATTTGATCTCTCCGGTAATCATTTTACCCTTGATCTCTTTGAGTAGTATTTCATGGAAATCGACAGATGACATACCTGATACGTCGTTACCCCGTAGTGCCTCTTGGATCAAATCCCAATGAACTCCTGTTCCGAATAATTGACTGGCAGTAATAAATAGAGCCTCTTTATCCGGTCCCTGATTCACATGCCATCCAAGATACTTAACACCGTTAGGAGAACCTGTATAATACCCTTGATTTGTCCAAATGACCCATTCGTTATCGTTGCTAACGAAAATATTGACAGGAAGATTGTACCTGGCGCCATAAGGTTTCTTGTTTCTGGTCCATAGTTTCAGCGTTTGGTCTTCGCCGCCGCTTAAAATACGATTGCCTTCCACCGCAACCGCCCAGATTTCGCCGGTATGCCCTTCAAGCTCCCCCTCGAGATTCAACTTGGAATCATAAAGTTGTAGAAAACCGTTGCCGCCGCCTGAAATCACCCAATCGTAATCATTGTCGACATAACTAAAGCAATTATGAGCATAGCCCTCATCGGAACCGCGAACCCTCTGAGAGGCCACCCGATTATTTTTAATCAGTTTCAGAACTGCGTTGGGGTATCCGAAATCACCCCCCTCACCAACGGTCAGACTATTTTTCCCTCGCTGAGTAATTATTCGGTGGAAGGAACGTTGTAACGTATCCTGATTTTCCGCTATATAGTCAACTGTGTGTGTTTTCAGATCGAATAATTTTTCAAGTTTTCCAGCGGCCGCATCCGGATTTTTCGTTGGCGTTGTCCCAAAAGCAACTCGATCACCCAGAATTCCGACGCTCCAGATACATCGGCCGTTTCCGGCAAGCCTCTGTTTCAATTCACCGGTTTGAATATCCCACAGACAGATTTCATTGTTATTGCCACCGGCGGTCACGGCAGTCTGTTCGTCCCAAAAAGTCACGGCAAAGGCTGAATTATCGTGCATTGCAAAAACACTGACCGGTTCAAGATTATTTTGAATGTCCCAGATCACACATTCCCATGGTTTTTTCCCTGCGCCGGTCAGCAGATAGCGACTGCCGGGTGAAACTGCCAGCCCGGCCGAAATGCCCTCAATTCGTCCGGTCTTTTTAAGATTTAATTTAAGGTCAAAAATCAGGATCGCATTGTCATTCCAGCTGCTGGCAAATATGTACTGATCGCTAACTGCAACAAAATCCAGCGTAGCTGAGTGGAAATAACCATTGATATAGCCTTTTTCAACTGAAGCCAGAACGATGCGTTTATCATTACCAACCGTGACTATCCGTGTTTCATTCCCGTATCCGAACGTCTTCACAGCATTTACGCGGTCACGATGATAATTAAATACCTTACATTTTTGACAATCATCCCAACCGGGAAGAATTCCATAGCCCTTACTTTTATCGGTCATATGGTCCATATCCCAGAGTCTCACTGCATTGTCACTGGAAACAGAGATCAGGTAATTACCGTCGGGGGTAAAAGCCAGATCGTTGACCACATTTGTGTGAGCTTTTAAAAGATTCAGCATTTTACCTGAATGAAAATCGTAAAGTCGGATTTCATCATCCGGGAAATAGCCGCCTGCGGCCAGATACTTACCATTAGGACTCACCGCGATGGCATAGATTTTTCCATTGTCTCCTTCGCCGATCTCACCTAGGATTTGCCGGGTAGCCCTTCCCTCCGGTACATTCCAGACACGAATGGTTTTATCATCGCCGGCTGTTACTAATCCTGAAGCTTTGATAACGTCACGAATAGTGGCGGTATGCCCACCGGTATCAAGTTGCAATAAAGGTTGAACCTGGGCTGAAAGGCAAGAAACCAGAACCAGCACCATTAAGGACAACAACATCTTTCGCATTTTATTCTCCGTAATTTTATCGAATCGTCGTTATCGTCAGTACCTTTTCCGTCTGCTCCATTTGCGGTTTCTTCTTCTGCATGCCGCGGGTGGCAACCGTGAATTTGGCCAAGTCTTCGGTCAGAACATTATCATAGGTTTCGCCAGAAACGACTTTAGTAGTCGTCGGCACTTCCGGAAAGCGGTCGGTGGCTGCGAAAACCTGCCAGCGCTCCACGCCATACGGCGGCGCGACGTAAAATGTATCGGGCATGGCGACGACCAGATTGACCTTACTGACATCAATGTAGTAATTATTGTACATCAGAAGTCGCAAACCGTCGGCCAGATGATAGATGATCTGCAGGTAGCAGGGTTTATTAACCCGCACCAGCAGCGTCGATTCTTCACCGTCTTTAAAGATCAGGTTGCGGTCGCCTTTGTTGGTCCAGGCTTCGACAGACAGTTTCCCCGGCACAACATCCTGGGCGAAAAAAACCCTTCCGTCGGCCATCGCCTGCTCGAAGTTGCGTGGTTGCAGATCAATTCCACTGTTATCGATAATATTTTTATCGATAACAACACCGGCGGCGGATAATGTAGTACCCGATTTAGGATCAGTGATAACAACCTGAATCCGGCATTGTTCATTATCAATCCGGTAATTTCCGGTCAGCCGGGCGGCTTTGCTGGTCTCAGGTGCATTTTCCGCGAGAATCGTGAATCTACCGGCCATTTCGCGAGTCAATTCATTCTGAAAAATAGCTGAAAATTCCGAGCCAAAATCGGTTTCCTGAAACGTGAGCGGAAAAATACGCAGATTAATTTTTTGTTCATCGGACTGAGCCGCCAGTTGTTCCGCCAGTGATAATGCGGCTCCACTAATTGTTGAAATATTTTGCGACAGCATCTCTTGAATGCGGCGTTCGACTTCGGGCTGACTGACCGGGAAATTTTGATAGGTCGATTCATAATCGGTAAAAGGACTTTTACCCATCAGAAGATTCAGCACCGTGCGGGTTTCGCCGAGCTCGACAAACAGCGGAAATGTTTTACGGTAGAGGTTCAAAGCAGTTTTAAGATCGCCGCTTTTTTCAGCCTGATTGGCACTGTTCAGATAATCGCCAATCTCTTTCTGCAATTCCGCTAAACGAGCCTGATAGTCAGGTAAAGCTTTTTCTATTTCGAGAATCGCCAGCGCATAGGTCCTGTTGTGTTCCTCGTAGATTTCACTTCTGACACCCAGCAGAGTCAGGTCGGATTGGGAACTGATTGTGCTTTTAACCTGGGAATCATAATTCTTCCCGGTTTCCGATTCGGTAGTTAATAGTTCGCTACGAATTTTGGTCATAAAGCGCGTCGAAAGATCAGCCCGGGCATTCTGTTCGGCCAGGATTTTTCGCTCAGCTATACTTCCATCGGAAGCCAAACCAAATCCACACACAAATTGCGTCGCCGGAAATTGAGCTGAAAAGCCATTGTTACTGACCCAGTCCGGTTTCTTCTGGGCGAACAAAAATGCTGATAAGACGAGCCAAACTATCAGGATGTTAATTTTTCCACACATTTTACCACCTATTATTTCTCAAAATAAACCGCGCTGCCGATTGTAGCTACGAATCCGCCAAAACCTTTCCGGATTGGGCGACTGAACGGAAGTCCCTGCGGAAAATATCCATATCCGATGTCACCAAATAGTACTGCGTGTTTATATGGTGTCAAGAACCAATACAGATCAACAGCAATCCGCTTGGGAAATAAAGGTTTTCCACGGTTTTGCCATTCGTCTTTCCCCTCTGTGGGAACCACCCATTCATATGTCAGAGCAGGTATCAGAAGGAACTCTTTAGTTTGGATAATAAAAGCCGGTCCGACGCCAAAAGTACCTATGTTCATACTTTTAATGTTTTCGGATGAATCCGATTTGGAAAGATACGCCTCAGTCAATCCGCCTGCGACTTCAAATACTAAAGGTGTTTCATAAATACAACGTCCACCTCGGGCGTATAGTTTGCGTAATTGCGCACCTTTTCGGCGAATTTGATGCTCCCATCCACAGTTCGAGGCAATATAAGAAGGATAATGATCGGTGTCAAAAATCAAATAACCATAATCCTGCGATACATAACCGGCTCTTGCGATAAGGTTTTTATTAAATTCAAAACCCAGACCGGAATACCAAAAACTTGAGGATAGTTCTTCTCCGTAAATAATCCCACCCATAATGAAAACCAGAACTAAAATGGCAATCGTTTTCATAACCACATTCCTCTTTTAAATTATGGTTTTAAGCATAATCTGAAATTTCAGGTAAAAGAAAAATTTGCTGATTTGTTAAACTGCACATAATGTCTTATTGTCCGCTACTTGTGTATTTCGAATGAGATTCAGAAGCTGGTTTTCCGGGATATTCAAATCCGTTCTTGATCGCAAATACTATTTTCCCCTGTAACGTCGAGTTGCTCTCTCGGAAAAAATTGTTAAAAATATAATGTAAATCTCTCTTACAGGAATTTAGAGCATGTATTTAAACACATACAAGAAATATTTCAATGAAACAAAATCACTAAAAACAAAAACAGGGCGCGAATTATCACGCCCCGTTTTTCGGACTATGTAGGGTTTTAACTTCAGACTTTCGGCAGGTCGGCAATCTCCTGTAAGTTGGTCTTCAGTGATTCCTCTGAAAAGTGATTGTCTTCCAGGCGATTGGCAAAATAGGCGTCGTAGGCACTCATATCAAAGTGGCCGTGACCGCTCAGATTAAAGAGAATTGTCCGTGAAACACCTTCCTCGTCGGCTTTCTTGGCTTCGTCGATGGCGGCCTTGATGGCATGTGCAGATTCCGGCGCCGGGATAATGCCTTCACTGCGGGCAAAGGTTACCGCGGCTTTGAAGACTTCGGTCTGCTGATAGGAACAGGCTTCAACTAATCCTTCTTTAACCAAAAGACTGACCAGCGGAGAAGCGCCGTGATAGCGCAGTCCGCCGGCGTGGATTTTCGACGGAATGAAATTATGACCGAGGGTATACATTGCAACTAACGGCGTCAACTTCCCGGTATCACCGAAATCGTAAGTGTACTTACCTTTGGTCAACGATGGGCAGGAAGCCGGTTCGACCGCCACGGCGCGCAGTTTGCGGCCGGCAATTTTATCCTTAATGAATGGGAAGGCGATTCCGGAAAAATTACTGCCGCCGCCGACGCAGGCAATTACCACATCCGGATAATCGCCAGCCAGTTTCATCTGTAGCTGGGCTTCTTCGCCGATGATGGTCTGATGCAACATGACATGATTCAGCACCGAACCAAGCGAGTATTTGGTGTCTTTACTGGCCACGGCGACCTCGACGGCTTCGGAAATCGCGATTCCCAGACTGCCGGAACAATTAGGATCTCTGGCGAGAATTTCACGTCCGCAGGCGGTTTCCTTGCTCGGACTGGGGAAAATGCGCGCGCCCCAGCTTTCGATCATGGATTTGCGATAAGGCTTAGTATCAAAACTGATCCGCACCATGAATACCAGACATTCCAGACCGAAATAATTGCAGGCCAATGCCAGGGCGCTGCCCCATTGCCCGGCGCCGGTCTCGGTCGTCAGTTTCTTGACGCCTTCCTTGGAATTGTAATAGGCTTGGGCGATGGCGGTGTTTGGCTTGTGACTGCCAGCCGGGCTGACGCTCTCGTTTTTATAATAAATTTTCGTGTGCGTTCCGATGGCCTCTTCCAGCTGATAAGCCCGCACCAACGGTGACGGTCTGTACATCCGGTAAATGTCCAGCACCGGTTCCGGAATCGGGATAAAGCGTTCCGTGCTGACTTCCTGTTCAATTATCGCCATCGGGAAAAGCGGCGACAGATCGTCGGGAGTGACCGGATTGTGAGTACCCGGATGCAGAACCGGCGGTAAGGGGACCGGCAGGTCGGCCGCGATGTTATACCAGGCTTTCGGCATTTCGGCTTCAGGTAAGATGAATTTGCGTTGTTTCATTTTCGTTTCCTTTCTTTATGTGTTTGTTATTGTCAATAAAATAAAAAACCCGCCTTTTCGGGCGGGTCTATGCAAATATGATATTGCTTAAACGCTTATCTCAGCACGTCACCGCCCCGACATTAATTTGCCACCACCACCAATTCTGGGTGTTTTGCGGAACGGTTTTTATAATACTGAGATCACTCATTACGGGCGATTATTTACGGATGTTTTTTAAAAAATGCAAACATTTTTTCATTACCATTGAAAATCGTACCGGATTTGAAGCCCGAACGACCGGTCATTGTAAACGAAATAGGCATCGTTCGACTCATTATGAAAATAATCGAACGACCCGATAATTTCAAGATTGGCGGCGCGGTTGAATATCTTTGGCAATGCCAGACCGGCTGAAATCCCGGCTATGTAACCATGATCCCGGCGATTATTGATAAGCATGATATATTCACCATCAGTGTCCGTTAACCAGTTACCGGTTTTAAAATCAAATTCATAGACCGGACGATTCAGATAAATATTTTCGTAGGCTGATGCTGAGATTTTACTCCAGATTTGCTTGTTAATCTTCCATTTCAGCGAATTCGTCCATCGATACCCCTTATATCCGAAATAATCATCAATCGGGCTAAACGCGGCGATCTCGACCTGATACGGATTTCCTTCCGACGGATTATAACGATAGAGAAACTCACTGAAACCGCCTACCTGTTTTCCAAAAGACTGAGCCAGCCTGACGATTCCAACCAACTGCCAGAGCGAAGCAAGTTCATCGGTTTCCGAAACGGAGTCCTGGATTGTGTACGAACTAAAATCCCGCAAGAAACCGATCGCACTCAACCGAATAGTCGTGCGGGTTGGCAGAAAGACGCTGCCGGACAGACTCAGGTTGGATTCCCAATGATTCCAGGCCGGTTCTTCGTCAAATTTCTTGTAGAATATCCCTAAGTCGCCGTTAAGCAATGCCCAGCCGGTCGGAAAATATTTAAAATTATAAACACCCTCGGCCTTCCAGTAATCAAAATAACTGTAATCGGCCGCGTCCTGTCGCATACTAAATCTTGCGCCCAAATAATGACTGACATCCATTTCATCACCGGCAATAAAATCGATCCCGGCCTGCTGCATGGAATAATTATACTGATCGTTCTCGACGATCCTGGTCAGATCATGGTTATAATAAAAGCGGGTGCGGGCACCCAGATAAGCGATTTCGGCCTGCGGAGACAAGATTACATCCCCGACCGGATTATAATAACGCAACAGGTTAGCGTCCTGGCCGGCGTAGGTTCCAATGGACAATTGCCATTGGGCCTGAGCCGGGATAACGGCAAGGGAAATAACCAGCCCAAGCGTTAAAAAAAATCGCTGGTTCAATGTCATGGTTTTCTCCAGGAGCCGTGACCGGCCTTCCGATGCCGGTAGAAACCGCGCTGGTCGCAGACACCGTCGCCATCCGCATCGATGAAACGGTCCATGCGTTGTTCCTGCATACCCTCTCTTTTTGGGGCACGATCGTCCTGACCGTCGCCATCTTTATCGGTGAAATCGCTCAGTTTTTCCTGGTATTCTTCCAATACAAAGCCGTAACGATAGCCGCCCAAATCGCGGCGCGTATATATTTCACCGGTAATATCGTTGATCCAATTCCGGTCGGTATCGATTATATTCTCACTCCAGCCGTCCTTATCTGTGTCCCCAAATTTACTATCGAGATCGTTCACACCGTCGCCATCTTCGTCTTTGAAAATGTCGTTGATTCCGTCTTTATTTTGATCCTGGAACCGGAAAGTATGCCGGTAAGTCTTCTGATCGACATCGTTAATTCCTTCGCCATTAGCATCCCGGAACCAGTCGTTGATACCATCATGATTTTGATCAATGAAACCGCGAGCCTGGCTGGCGTTATTGATTGATGTTTGTGCCAGAGCTGCAGTCAGACCAACCATAATAGCCATTAAAAAGCGGAGGGCTGTTTTCATTGAATACTCCTCTCAAAAACGCCAGAACGGCCGGCGGAATTTCCGTCGGCCGTTTTCATCTGACTGAGCTGATTGTTATTTACCGGCACCGCGGTAGCCTTTTTGCGTTTTTGTGCAGTTACCATTACAATCGGTAGCCGTCGCAGATTGGCTGTCGGTCGCCTGAACCCGGCCGCGATGTCCGTACATGAATTTCTGGCCGGTACCATTGGCGGGACGTTGATAATCGGGATCCTGGCCGTTCGGGATTCCATCACCATCGGCATCCTGGGCATTATCATTGAAACCGTCGCCATCCGCATCCACAAAGCCACGGCTGTTGCCGCGACCAGCGCCCAAGCGAACATAATCCGGATCCTGGCCGTTCGGAATTCCGTCGCCATCCGCATCCGGGGCGTTGTCATTGTAACCGTCGCCATTGACATCCACGAAATGCGAACCGTGCTGAGTCGTTGAACTCTGAGCGTTCAGGCCGACCGGCATCGTTACTAAAGCGACCAATAGGCTTAGCGTTAAGATTGCTATTAAGTTGAGTTTCTTCATTTTTTTCTCCTTTTCATTTTATTCACAATTTCAAAACTCTGTTACCTATAGAGTCAATTGCCGTGCCAAGGGAGAAAATTCGGTTGTAATCTTTGTTTTTCCCGTCGAGAATAATATTTTGTGAATGCTTTAAAGTCATAAGGATTTTTAGATTCCGCTCGCCAATTTTGTAAGATAAACGACAATATTGTCGAGCCTAACCGATTTTATATTTGTCAATTTTGTAACGCAACACCCGCTCGGAAAGCCCGAGCAACTCTGCTGCCCGGGTTCGCACATTGCCGGTTTGCTGAAGGGCTAATTTTATCAATTTCTGTTCGAGTTCCTCAGCCTGATCGTTAAGCGACCGGTTTAGGGAAACAGTTGATTGGGCCGCCGATTGCAGGGGTAAATCAGCAACGGTGATAATTTCCTGACGCGCCAGAATGACGGCGCGCTCGATGATATTTTCCAACTCGCGGACGTTGCCCGGATAATCATAGCGCATCAGCAGATTCATGCCTTCCGCCGAAACGCCTTCGATTAGCCGGTTGTTCAGCCGGGCATGTTTGGAGATAAAATGCTGAACCAGCAGGGCAATGTCCTCCCGGCGCTCGCGCAGTGGCGGAATCTGGATTGGAATGACATTCAGCCGGAAAAACAGGTCGGGACGAAATTTTTCTTCTTCGACCATTTGCTGAATATTTTTGTTGGTCGCCGAAACGACCCGGACATCAGCTCGTAATGTCTGGTTAGATCCCAGACGCTGATATTCTTTATCCTGCAGAACGCGTAAAAGTTTGACCTGAAAATTTAAAGGAATGTCGGCAACTTCGTCGAGAAAAAGTGTGCCGCCCTCAGCCGCTTCCAGACGCCCCCGGGCGCGCTCGATTGCCCCGGTAAAGGCGCCTTTCTCGTGACCAAAAATTTCACTCTCGAAAAGTGTTTCCGGTATTGCGGCGCAGTTGATTGCCACAAACGGCATAGCTTTGCGCGGCGAGGCCTGGTGAATAGCGCGGGCGATCAATTCCTTACCGGTGCCGCTTTCGCCCTGAATCAGGACGGCGGCCAGGCTGTTGCTGACGCGGGCAACAAGGTTGAGAACGGCCGCCAAAGACGGGCTTTTATAAATAATATCGGTCTGCAAACCGGCAGCGGCAATTTGTGTTTTCAAAATCTGATTTTCACGCACCAAGGCATTGTGCTCTGAAATTTTCCGGATTTTTAGCTCGAGTTCATCCAGATCAATCGGTTTGGAAAGATAATCCCAGGCACCTTGCCGCATGGCAGTAACCGCGTCTTCAACCGTGCCAAAAGCGGTTATGATTATCACCTGAATTTCAGGATTGATGGCTTTGACTTTTTTCAGAATGTCGAGCCCACTCATCCCCGGCATCCGAAAATCGGTCAGTACCACGTCGAGATACTGTTTTTCGATCACTGCCAGGCAATTTTCACCTGAATCGCAGGCAAAAACAGTACATCCCAGTTTCTTAAAAAAACCTCTCAGCAATTCGCGTTGAGTGGCATCATCGTCGATTATAGCAATGCTTAAATTGAACATTTTCATTCCTTCCCGATAGGAATTGTAATTAAAAACCGGGTGCCCTGACCGGGATTGCTGAAAACCTCGATCGTACCGTCATGCTCGGAGACGATTTGAAAAACCTGGGCCAGTCCCAGACCGGTGCCATTTGATTTGGTCGTAAAATAAAGATTGAAAATCCGGCTCTGATTTTCCGGTGGAATGCCGGCTCCGTTATCCTCGACCGTGATGGAAAAATATCTCCGGCGCGGCACCTTGAGTCGGATTTTCACTGTTCCGCCGACTGAGACGGCATCCAAAGCATTTTCCAGTAAATTAACTAAACACTGGGTGATTTTATCGGCATCGAGATTGGCTTTAAGCGAGGGATGTTTTTCCCATTCGATTGTTACCTGCTGGCCGGCAACCCGGGTTGCATAAAGCGCTACGACTTTGGCAATCAGTTCTTCAACCATAACCGGTTTTTTATTTAGTGGCGCCGGTCGTGCAAATTCCAGGAATTGCCGGATAATGGCGCTGATCCGGTCGATTTCATGGCGCACAATTTTGATTAGTTCAGCCTGTTCGTCGACACCTTCCTCCGGTGGAAATTCGCGCACCAGACGTTGAACGGTCATAGAAATGGCATTCAACGGATTACGGATTTCGTGCGCGACACCGGCGGCTAATTCGCCCATTGCGCTTAACTTTTCCCGCCTCCGCAAGTTATCCTGCAGGAGATAAACTTCATTGGTGATATGCTCTTTCTCGGACTTCAACCAACGAATGTTCTGATTCGCAATTGAAAAGGCGGCCAGCAGAAATCCGATCACGAGCAGAATGCCCAGCCGAACGGCGCCCTGGCGAACGGCCGCCGACTGAATGGCCAGAATCGGTTTGTAATCCAGCCCGATCCGGATTACTCCATACGAAGCTTCCAGAACCGCAAACGGCAAAATACCTTCAAAAACCTTTTTATCCTGAAATGAATTAATCCGCCATTGAAACGATCCAGAATCAATTACGGACTGCAGAAAATTATCGGTGGCAATGGCCGACAACGCATCGACATTTTCTGTGGCGGCCAGAATTCCGAGCGAATCCTGAATGGCGATATAAGTCACGGCGCTGTTTTCCGAAATACTATTGATCACGGTTCCAATCCCGACTTCACGGCGAAGATTCAGCAATTGTCCGGCATCAGCATAACCGATAATCGCGCCGCCGGACGGATCGCGAAGCGCAATACAATAAAGCGATTTAGTGGAGAGGGAGTCAGTCTGTACGCCAAAGCTGATTTCCGGTTGATCTGAGATTAGCCAGTCTCGCAGGAGATTTTCGCCCGGCAACGCTGGCGGAGCAAAGAGGGTAGCCCTTAGCAATCGCCCCCTGGAGTTAATGATTTGAAGACCGACCATTTGATTTTCGAGCACCATTTGTTCAAGGGCATCTCTGGAAAGCATCCGCTGATCGATATTTTTACTGATAATTCGCAGAGCAGCCAACGTCCGGTCGGCCAATTCTTCTTCAAGAGCATCGTTGCTTAGAATCGAATTGACAGCCGCCTGTCGGATAGTCTGAGTGAGATTCTCGGTCATGAGAGACATCAGTTCAAGCACACTGTTTTTCCGGTTCTGAAATTCGAGATAGGCCGAGGACAACAACAGGCAGAGCAGAATGACGAAAACCGAAACCGCCATACGGGGGTTCAGTTTGAATTCTTTCATGGGAAAATTCATCCCTTAAATATAAAACAGGAATTTTAATATACGAGTTTTATTTTGCCGCAGTCGCTCCGTCAAGAATACTTTTTATAAAAGACGATTTTCCCAGTTTCAATCCATTTCATTATATATGCAATTTAATTTTCTGGGGCAACACCTTCAGCCGCCACATTTTGATAAATATATCAACAAATATCCACGATGTGTTTGCGTGATAAATTATGGCTGAATAAATTTCCCGCCGATGAAAACTGATGCCATATCAAAGCACGAGATCCTGAAAGAAAAATCCAGACGCATCAGTATCCGTGAGGGCGGTGCGTATGGGCTGTTCGATGGCTTCGGCCTGCGCTATATCACGCCGTATGCGCTTTTACTGGGAATGAGCAATGTTCTGATCGGACCGCTGATTGCCTTGCCCCAGATGCTGGGCAGTCTAATGCAATTGGTAACGCTGAAACTTTTAGAAAAAGGAATCCGTCGCAAGAATATTTCATGGATCGGAACTCTGCTGCAAACATCGATGTGGTTTCCGATCATTTTTCTCGGTATTCTTCACTTTAATTTTAATTTATCCGGCGGTTTGATTCCGGCCGGTTTGATTCTGTTTTACAGTCTGATGATTATTTTCGGAACGATGGTCGGCCCGGCCTGGAGCTCCTGGATGGGGGACATCGTTCCGCAACAGATCGGCGCCTACTTCGGCCGCCGCAATCGCATTTTAGGTTTGATTACGATCTGCGCCATGCTGATTGCCGGTTTGATCCTGCAATATTTTAATGGGCTCGGGCGGCCATTCCCGGGCTTTGTGATTATTTTCCTGATCGCGTTCGTTGGTCGGGCGACTTCATCGGCGCTACTGAAACGCCAGTACGAACCGGCCTTCCACCCACAGAAAGAATACTACTTCACGATCTGGCAATTCATCCGTAAGATACCGCAAAGTAATTTCGGTAAATTCGTAACCTATGTAGCATTGATGCAGTTTGCCGTTTATATATCTGCGCCGTTTTTCGCGGTTTTCATGTTGAAGGACCTGCATTTCAATTATCTTGAATTTACACTCATCACGATGACGATGCCGTTCGTCAACATGTTGTTAATGCCCGCCTGGGGACGATTTGCCGACCGCTACGGCAATCTGCGGGTCGTTCGCGTCTGCGGATTCTGTATTCCAATCATCCCGGCTCTATGGGTTCTCGCGGTTTTCTTCGTTGACCGCCCCTGGTTAGTAATACTGTATCTGATATTGATCGAAACGCTGAGCGGTTTCGCCTGGGCCGGTTTCAACCTGACGACCGTCAATTTTATCTACGACGCGGTGACCCGCCAACGTATGGCGATTTGTGTGGCTTATTATAACATCTTCAACGGCGTTGGGATGTTTCTGGGTGGCTTGATCGGCGGACAAATTGCTGACTTGCCGTTCCGGATCCACAATTTTTCGGCGCTGGCGCTGGTGCTGATGGCCAGCGCTCTTGTCCGCTTACTGGTTTCAGCCGGAATGTTACCGCTGATCCGGGAAGTGCGCGAGGTTGCCCATTTCGGCATCAAAGAAGCCCGCGAACGCTTGACAATGTTCTCGGCGGTAGATATTCTACGCGTGCTCTCGATGAAGTCCGGCAATCCGCGCCGGTAGGTTTATTAGCCGCGAATTTACGCAGATAGACACAGATAGATTTCTCTATTAACGACAGTATAAAAATATTGAGGTTGTTTAACGACAATCAGACCGATTTAGAAGAGTCGGTCCGAGTCTGATGGCGCTTAAAATAATAATAAGCCGGCAAGCCGGTGACAATCAGCAGCGCCGCTGAAATCACCCCACCGGCCGGATAGGCCACAAACGTTCCATACACCAGATAAATCTGCGTGCCGACTGCCAGAATCGTCATCGCCAGCCAAAGCGGCGAGCGGAAAGTCGGCCGGTAATCAGCACGTTTACGCAGCCACAAGATCGCCGCATAGACCATGCCGTTTTGTAGAAGATACGATAATGTAAAATAACCCAGCAGGGCTTCGATGCCACCGATAAACAGCAGGACAATCGCCAGCCCGGACTGGAACAGGATCGAATAATCCGGAGTATTGAAACGCGGATGGACATGCGCAAACGGTTTGAAAAACAAACCGTCTTTAGCAATGGCATATTCGATGCGTGGCTGAACCATGATCAGGGCATTGATACAACCGACCATGCTGATAAAAGCGGCAATCGCCAGAAATCCGGCTGCGAAGCGTGCAAAAGCCGGCAGGTAAAGAAACGGATTGGCAAATTTTCCGCAGGCGGCAACCAATTCATTATATGGCATCAATACATTGGTCGCCAGCGCGATTAGTAAATAAACTAACATTACAAATCCGATCGACAGAATCAGACTGCGCGGAATTACTTTGGCCGGATTTTGAATTTCGCCGGTCATATAAAGCACATTGGTGAATCCGGCGTATGACCAGATCGTCGCCGCCACACCGGCCGTAAGCAATTTGATAAAACCACCCTGTTCGGCTGTGTTATTTGAAATCGTCAAAAGGTTGTCGGTTTTAAAATAAATCACACCGAGCACTGCCAGCAGAACCAGCGGCGCGAGTTTGGCGATCGTCAGGACAATCTGCAAACCGCCGCCTTTACGGACGCTGCGGTAATGCACAGCCGTAAAGATGATGATTATCAAAGCCGCGAACAATTTAGTATAAATCGTTCCGTCCAAAACCGGCCAGAAGACCGATAAAGCCGAGACCGCACTCAGAGCGATGATCGTAATCGAAGGCGTATCGCTCGTCCAGAAAACTGTCCAGACATACAGAAATCCCAAGGCCGGACTGCCGGCTTTCCTGAGATACAGATAGCCGAAACCCTCTTCGGGGTAAGCTGTTGCCATTTCCGCCAGGATCAGCAACTGTGGCAACCAGATCAATCCGCCAATCAGCCAGGCCAGAATCGCCATCAACGGAGAGCCGCTTACGCGGGCCACGATCGGCAGATTGATGAAGACGCCAGAGCCGATTACCGTCCCGAGAATCAGGGCGGCTACATGCCATATATTGAGTTCACGTTTTAAGGTTGAGGTCGGTTCGTTCAAGGATGCCGCCGGAATTTGGTGATTATTTGTTGGCCGGTCGATACAGTTCGTTCGTCCGGATATATTCTGCTACGGCAGGCGATACAAGTTCGTCAATCCGACCGCCGTTGCGGACGATTTCCCGGATTCCGGAGGAGGAAAGCGGAATCAGCGGCGACTCAAAGAAAAGAACTTTTTCGAGATATTCCGGCCGGACTTTCGCCGGGTCGAAGCCTGGCCGGCGCGCCACCACAACTTGTGCTTCCGTCAAAATGTCTTCCGGTTGCCGCCAGGTATCCAATTCCAGCAGACTGTCGGCTCCGATCAGAAAAAGCAAATCGGAGCGGCTAAGATTATTCTGGGTTTTGATGGCCCGAATCGTATCGATCGAGTACGAAATTCCACCGCGTTCCAATTCGATGGTTGAAACCTCACTGGCGGGCTCGTCCTGCAAGGCCAATTCCAGCATCCTAATACGATGCCCGGCGGCTGAATGGATTTTTTCCGATTTGTTGGGAGCGATATTAGCCGGAATGAAAATGATTCGCTCTGGTTGGAAAGTCTCCCGGGCAGCCCGGGCAATTAGCAGATGCCCGTTATGCGGTGGATCGAAGGTTCCGCCGAAGAGACATACTTTCAATCTGCTCTCTG
>Ga0074199_1000616_pt1 | contig 49582 bp, 38 predicted proteins | sample EPASupsiteSAE347_FD_64528 | JGI IMG/M metagenome (GOLD analysis project Ga0074199, IMG submission 64528) | Bioremediated contaminated groundwater from EPA Superfund site, New Mexico - Sample SAE3-47 | ecosystem: Environmental > Aquatic > Deep subsurface > Groundwater > Contaminated ... | reverse complement strand
AAAACAGCCCTTCATTGCGACATATTTTATCCGCAAATCCTTCATGCTGATTTCCATGCCACAAACATACCATCTTTTACAAAAGTGTGCCAGTTATTTTTGCAAGCGTACTAACGCGCATTTCAACCCGAGCCAGGGAGACATCACGGTCAACGCGGACGCTCTCTGGAGTTTCACCTATGACGGCCAGACGCCCGCCACCGGCACGCTTCAGTATAAAGCCTGGACCTCCGGGAGCTATATGGTCAACCCGCCGTTCGACTCTCCTCCGTGGCAGAACGATTCGTTCGTAGGGCAGGTCGGAGTGTTCGACAAAACAACCAACGGCGTGTGCGCGAACGGCGTTGTGGCATCGTATGTGGTCACCAACCATATCTATGACAATGAAACGACCGTTCACTTGAACACCAACGTGCAAAGCTCGATTACGGTCCAGTTCCTGCCCGGCCATGAATACGCGGTATTTGCGGGCTGGAATTGTTCGGCGCACGATGCGAACTCCGATAACAGACCCCCGCCCGACAGAACCGAAGCATTTCTCTATCCTTTTGTCCTCAACGTCACCCTCGGCGTGCAGGGCCTGGCCATCGCGTTTGAATAGCGTGTTTGTGCGAAAACCAGGTATAATGAAACAAGCGGTCGGGCCCGTTATTTGAGGGCAATGTTCTGTGAACTGGGGAAAACCGGCCTTCTTGTTCGATCAACGGTCCGGTCTGTTATCTCGTAAGGAATCCTTACGAGATAAATATGCCGGTGACACCATGACCGAAACGGTTGGATGTGACGGCTAATGAAGACCGGTGCCGGGTGCGCACCCCAAACGCCGTATGGATTCTCGGCATGTTCCGACGCTTGGCTATCAGTTTGTTCGTTGAATGGCGCTCGCGTGATCCAAAGCGCAAGTGGACTACGCTAGCCGACTTTTTACGGCGACATGGCGCGCAACGGCCATAGACGCGGGTTTTTGTTGGTCTCAGCTCGCCGCCCGGCATCGCTTGGGAGGTCTTCGTGAATAAGCCGTGGACACCGGATTCCGCGGGAATGACCGCGCCTGCCGTCGTACCCTCGAAACCGAGGGGGCCCAAAAATAAATCTTTTTTTATCGTTGATTTTTCGGAGAGTGGGTAGAATATATTCTTTGCAAATCGGATTGGCTCAGGCCAATTTACTCAGGCGCTCGCCCGTTGCTGGCGAGCGCTGAGTAGTTACCAATCAAAGGAGAAAAACAAATGCAGAAAAGGCGGTATGTTCAGGTGGGTGTCGGCGGACGTGGATGGTGTTACACCAAAGCGCTGGCAAAGGATTTGACTTCCGACTGCGAACTGGCGGCGATTTGCGACAACAACCGGGGCCGGCTTGACCTGTGCAACCGCCGCCTCACCAGGGAACTAAAGGCGAAAGCGGTCGCCGCATATCAGCACACGCAGTTCGAACGCATGATCAGGGAACAGAAACCGGACGCGGTGGTGATTACCTCAAAAGATTCGACCCACGATGAATACATCAAACGCTCTTTTGCGCTCGGCTGCGACGTGGTGGTCGAAAAACCCATGACCATTGACGAAAAAAAATGCCAGAGCATCATTGACGCCGCCAACAGGACAAAACGCGACATAAAGGTGACCTTCAACTGCCGCTACATGCCGCCCATGATGCAGGTCAAGGAACTGCTGATGAGCGGGGCGATCGGAAAAATACTTTCCGTGGATTTGCGCTGGATGCTTGACGTCAACCACGGCGCCTCCTATTTCCGGCGCTGGCACGCCCAGTTGAAAAATTCTGGCGGTTTGCTGGTGCATAAGGCCACCCATCATTTCGACCTGGTCAACTGGTTTCTCTCGGCCAGTCCCGTCGAGGTTTTTGCCATGGGCGCGCGCAGTTTTTACGGCGACAAAAGCGGCATGGCCGAACGCCTGGGACTCAAGGGACATGCCCGGCGCTGCATGGAATGCAAACACAAGAAAAAATGCCAGTTTTTCAATGATATCAGCAAGGATGAAATGTATCTGCCCAATGAGAGATATGACGGTTATGTTCCCAACCTTTGCGTGTTCGGCAAACACATTGACATTGCGGACACCATGAATCTCGTGGTCCGGTACGACTCTGGAGCATTCCTCTCGTATTCCCTCAATGCCTTCACGCCCTGGGAAGGGTTCCATTTCGCCTTTAACGGCACAAAAGGCAGGCTGGAGTTCGACTGCATCGGCAAGCCCATAGGCGGCGGCAACAAACTGCCGGCCTCAAAGCCTGCCGGCGAGTACATCCGCCTCTATCCCCAGTTCAAGCCGGCCGTGGATATTCCGACGCGGTTCGGCAAGGGAGGACATGGCGGCGGCGATGACGCCTTAATGAAGGATCTGTTTACCAGAAATCCGCCGAAGGATAAATTGATGCGCTCGGCCGGATATGCCAGCGGCGCGCTGAGCGTCCTCATCGGCGTGGCCGGAAACAAGAGCATGCGGACCGGCAAACCGGTGCGGATTGACAAGTTGGTGCACGGTCTGCCGAAGCCCAAACTGCCGGCAATGCCGGAATGAAGAACTTTTTTCACCGCAGAGGCGCTGAGATCACTGAGTAATATTGTTAGCATATTCAATCCTCTGCGTTCTCTGCGTCTCGGCGGTTAACAAAACAATGCTGACTTCAATTTTTATCGGCGCAATATTGTTGTTTCTCGCCGCGTATTTTTTATACGGCCGTTTTCTTGAAAGGCATTTGGGCGTGGATAACAAACGTCCCACGCCCAGCCACACGGAATACGACGGCGTTGACTGGGTGCCGGCCCATCCGCTTGTTTTGTTCGGTCATCATTTCTCGGCCATTGCAGGCGCCGGCCCCATTGTGGGCCCGATCATCGCCTCGCTGGCTTTCGGGTGGCTGCCGACTCTGCTCTGGGTGCTGATCGGAGCGGTCTTTATCGGCGGCGTGCAGGATTTTTCCGTGCTGGTCGCCTCCATCAGGCACGGCGGCCGTTCGCTGGCTCAGATTGCACGCGACTCCATGACGCCGCTTGCATTCCGGCTTCTGCTTGTATTTACTTGGCTGGCCCTGGTTTATGTGCTGACGGTGTTTACGGACCTGACGGCGACGACTTTTGTGGAGGACGGCGGCGTTGCGACCTCGTCGGCGGCTTTCATAGCGCTTGCCCTGGCCTTCGGGTTTTTCGTCTACCGGCTCAAGGTGAATGTCTGGATATCGTCGCTGGTTTTTGTGCCGCTGGTTTTTCTATTCATCTGGGTGGGACAGCTTGCGCCCATTACCCCTGATTTTTTCCGGGGATTGCTTGTTGATCCCAAAAAAGCGTGGTGTGTTGTCCTGATTATTTACTGCTTTGCCGCGTCGGTGGCGCCGGTCTGGGTCTTGTTGCAGCCGCGCGATTATCTTTCCTCATACTTGCTGTATGCCTCGGTGCTCGGAGGTTTTCTCGGAATTATTTTCGGCGGGTTTACCATTGAATATCCGGCCTTCACGACTTTTTATAATCAGCAACTCGGCCCCCTGGCGCCGATCCTGTTCATCACCATAGCCTGCGGGGCGTGTTCCGGCTTCCATTCGCTGGTGGCCTCGGGCACCACCGCCAAGCAGATCGACAAGGAAAACGACGCGCGCAAAATCGGCTACGGCGGCATGCTGGTGGAAGGCGTGGTGGCCGTCATGGCGCTCCTTGTGGTGGCCATGCTTCCGCTGAACGACGAAATGGCGAAAAAGGCGCCGCTGGCCATTTACGGCGGAGGCATAGCAAAATTCCTGAATGTCTTTGGAGTGCCGCTGAAAATAGGGTTTGCCTTCGGACTTCTGGCCATCTCCACTTTCGTTTTTACCACGCTCGACGCGGCCACCAGGCTCGGACGTTATATATTCGAGGAGTTTTTCAACATACACGGAGTTTGCTCGCGTTATTTTTCAACGCTTGCCACCCTTGTGCTTCCGCTCGTTTTTGTCCTGATAAATCTCAGGGATGTTCACGGGAATCCGGCGCCGGCCTGGCAGGCGATCTGGCCGGTGTTCGGGGCCACCAACCAACTGCTGGCCGGCCTGGCCCTGCTGGTGATCATGACCTGGCTGAAACGGAACGGGAAGAAAACGCTGTTCGTCTTCCTGCCGATGCTTTTCATGGTTGTCGTCACGGTATGGGCGCTTTGCCTGCTGATAGCCCAACATGAATTCTCGCTGATCGGAATCATCGCCTCGCTTCTCCTGTTAATGGCGTGCCTGCTGATCGTAGAATCCGTCCGGGTGCTGCTGAAATTACGCGCTTCCTAAGGGTCTAATCGTTGACGCCCTGCCCCAGGTACTGTTTGCCGACGGAGATGGAGCGGAGGGCCGGAACCAGTTCTTCAAAGGCGTGGTCCTTGCGGATGTAGCCGTTGGCGCCGGCCTTCAAGACCGCCTGCACCAGGAAATGTCCGGCATGGTTTGAAAGGGCCAGTATCCTGGCCTTGGGATTTTTTGCCACTATGATTTTTGTCGCCTCGATGCCGTTTATGCCGGGCAGGAGAATATCCATGACGATCAGGCCGGGCTTAAGCTCATCGGCCTTTTGCACGCCGGCCTCGCCGGTGGCCGCCTCGGCCACCACGGCCATGTCCTCTTCGGCATTGATCAGCGCGGACATCTCCTTGCGCGTTTCCTTGTGATCGTCTATGAGAAGAATGTTCATGAATCCACCGATGTTACTCCTTCGCGAATGGCATATTTGGTAAGCTCGGCGATACTGTGCAAATCAAGTTTTTCCATGATGTTGCGCCGGTGCGTTTCAACGGTCTTGACGCTGACCGCCAGTTCGCCGGCGATTTCCTTGGTGCTTTTTCCCTCGGCGATCATCTGCAGCACCTCGCGCTCGCGGTCGGTCAGCACCACAAAGGCCGGGTTTTCGCTCAAAGGCCGCGAAAGTTTTACATAACTGTCCAAAACGCCGCGCGCGATATCAGGGGAAAGATATTTCTTGCCCCTCATCACCTCGCGGATGGCGCGCACGAGTTCCTCGTAGGCCGTGTCCTTGAGCACGTAGGCTGCGGCCCCGGCCGCCAGCATTTCGCGAATGAAGTGCTGGTCGGCGTGGGCGGAAAGCGCCACCACCCTGACGTTTGGCGTGGCCTTGACTATCCGGCGCGTGGCCTCGATGCCGTTCAAGTCGGGCATGGCGATGTCCATGACTACCAGGTGGGGAGAAAGTTTCCCGGCCAGTTCCACCGTCGCCTTGCCGGTTTCAGCCTCGCCGATCACGTCCATATCAGGCTCCTTCTCGACCAGGGCTTTCAGCCCTTCGCGCATTATTCTGTGGTCGTCCGCAAGCAGCAGTCTTATGCTCATGATTTTTCCGTTTTAACAGTGAGTTGATTGCGGGCTACATTTAGGGAAAGCATATTTAACGGTTTCCTTAACGCAAGGGTTTATTTTAATCGCATCCGTTACCATCCATACCACCTCCATCTCTTTAAAAAATATGCCGTGGCGCATTTTTTACCAATCAGGATAACCCCGATTCCCGCTTCGAAATTCCTGAGATTCCTCTTCCATTTCAAAATATTTTTCGGCACTATTTTCCAATGAACGCCTTTAATTTCAAATGGCATTTGCGCTGGCTGATTCCGCTCCTGCTTTTTGACATACTGTTTTTTACGTTCTGGTGGATTTTTTTTTGGCGGGTACAACCCCGGGAAAAGCCGGTCGTTCCCGCGGGTTGTTCCGAGCCGGTCAGGTTTCATTTCGGCTTTCCGACCGAACGCGAGCTTGACCGATACGATTTGAGCGCATTCCAGCCGACGCTTTCCGGCAGGCCGGAGTCGGCCTTTTTCGGCTCGGTGCGCTTGGGATACGTCGGCAAAAGGCTGATGCCTTCATTCCACGAGGGTGTTGACATTGCCCCAGTGAAGCGCGACCGTTCCGGACGGCCGCTGGATCCGGTCTGCGCCGCGGCAGACGGAGAAGTGGTTTATCTGAATCGCTGCGAGGGGAACTCCAATTACGGAAAATACGCGGTATTGTCCCATGGAGATAAGATTTACACGTTATATGCGCATCTGGATAAAATAGATTCGCGCATATCACGGGGCGTAAAAGTCCGCGAGGGGGAAACGCTGGGAAGGATGGGGTTCACCTCGTCAATCCGCCTGCCGCCCTCGCAGGCACATTTGCACTTTGAGGTTTGCGTGCTGCTTAACTCGAATTTCGACGGGTGGATGAAGCGACGCCGCATCAGAAACGAGCATGGAGCATTCAACGGCTGGAATCTGCTCGGCATTGATCCCCTGTCGGTCTATGAAAAGCAGGAGGAGGATTTCGATTTTTACGACCCGGGAAGCCACCTGCGCGGCATGCCGCCCGCCTTTGAAATCATCCTGAAGGCGAACAGGCAACTCGACTTTTTCCGGCGTTATCCGGAACTCTGGGTCGGCGCGCCCTATGCCGGCGGCGCCATGGCGCTCTCCTGCGCCGAAAACGGCCTGCCGTTGCGGGGCCGGACCGCGCCGCCGAATGAAATCAGCGAAATGGGACGGAAGAAATATTTGGTGCGCAAAGTCAACGCGGCCGCCCTGGAGCGCAACGGCTGCCGTATCGTGGTGAACGACAAAGGCAAATGGCGCCTGGGCGCCGAGGGTACAAAATGGCTCGACCTGATGACGTATTGAAGCGAAAATGAAATCATGGAGGATTACGGCACGGCGCCGGCTTCGCGCAGGATTTTTGCGGTTTGCGGTTGCTCGGCTTCAACCGCCCAGGCCAACGGCGTTTTGCCGGCGCTGTCCGCCGCATTGATGTCCGCTCCGGCCGCGATCAGAACCTCCGCCACTTTTGTCCGGCCCTTGGCCGCGGCCATGTGCAGCGGCGTGATCACGTTCTTGCCTTTCGTCAGCATGTTGACTCCGGCCCCGTGTTCCAGCAGGAATTTCACCATTTCGGGGTGGCCTTCCTCGGCCGCAAAATGAATCGGCGCCAGGTACAGGGCCCCGTATTTCCTGGCATACGCCGACAAGTCGGCGCCGTGGGCCAGAAGCATTTCAGCGCAGGCCAGGCGGTTGAAAACCGCCGCCTTGTGCAGCGGCGTGTTGCCGTCCGGGTCAACCGGATCAACGGTTGCGCCTTTTTCAAGGAGCCAGTAAACCAGATTGGTGCGGCCTGAAATAACCGCCCAGTGCAACGGCGTGAAGCCGTTTTTCTCATCGGCCTTGTTGAGAAGGTCGGGGCCGGCAATCAGCATTTCCCTGGCAATCTCATCCTTGCCGTCCATGATGGCCCGGTCCAGGCGCTCCACGCGCTGGCTGTAGTTGATCAGTTTGGGACCGAACATAAGCAGAATGCCTATGCCGAGCAGAATGTAAAACTCTTTGCGGGTGAAAATGGACATTTGCGTGAAGCGCGCCTCGTGAAGCGTCAAGAGATACGAACGACGCTTCACGAGATGCGAATTTACTTTCCGGCGGCCGGCGCCGGCAGGACCTTCAGGCGTTCCTCGGCCTTTTTAGCCCAGGAAAACTGTTTGTAATTTTTAACGAGCAGTTCGTACTGCTGGCGCGCCATGTCGTAATTTTTCTGCATTTCATAGATCTGTCCCTTGTGCCAGAGCGCCTCGGAAACGAATTCCGGGTAGGCCTCGAACAGGACGATGATCTTGCTGACGCTGTTGTCCGCGGCGGTAAACTTCTCCAGGGCCTGCTGTTTTTTGCCTTCCTTTTCGAGTTTGTCTGCCAGAATCAGCTGGCAGCGGACAATACCCAGCATGGCGCCGATGCGTATTTCAGGAGCGCGTTCCTGGGTGGCGACTTCCGTGTACATGCGCTCGGCAGCCTCGTAATCCTTGCGACGTTCGCGGATCTGGGCGATCTTGATCTTGCCCTGCCGCCCCTTTTCGAACGCGGGAAAATCCTTCAAAACCTTCATGAATGCCTGTTCGGCTTCGGCGTCCTTGCCTTCGCGGAAACTGATGTCCGCCAGTCCGTAGGTGGCCGCGGCCAGGGCATCCTGGTCCGAGGCAAAGTCGGCCGCCACGCGCTGATAAATTTCCGAGGCTTCCTGCAGGGCAGAGGCGTCCTTGCAGGCGTCTGCGTAATCCAACAGCATTTGCGAGGAGAGATGCACGTTCGGATCAAGTTCATAAGCCTTCTTGAAAACCTGCAGGGCCTTGTCCTTTTCCGCGTTCTTCATGAAGAACATGCCCTCCGCGAACATGATCTGGGCCTGCAGAGAGGGATTATCGCTGTATTTGGCGACAACCAGGCCGAAGTATTTTTCCGCCTCATCGGCGGTCATCATGCGGTAGCGCACCAGATTGAAAATGGTGTCGGCAATGCCGGGTATGGCCGAGAGGGTCTGATCGGCCGCGGGATAATTTTTCAAAAGCATTTCGCAGGTTTCCGCGCTGTCCAGCAAGTCCTGCTTGTAAACCGCGCGTTCCCTGTCCGGCAGAATAGTTGGCTGGCCCATGCTCTGGGCCTTTTCATTCAGGGACTGCGCGATCAAAAAGAGAACTTCCGGCGCGCGGTCGTTTTCGGGGGCCAGTTCGAAGGCCTGCCAGAGATAATTGACTGCCGCGGCATAGTCCTTCAATTCCTCCTTGGCCACCCAGCCGAGGAAGAAAAACGCCTCGGGGGTGTATTCGCTGTCAGGATATTCCACGGTGAACCTTTCCAGCGCGCTGGACATGGCGTCGAAATATTTCTTTTCATAATACATGAAGCCGATCCGGCGCAGGGACTGCACGGCTATATCCATGTTGTGGTATTCGCGCACGATCTCTTCCAGTATCGCCACCGATTTGTCGAACTGGCCGTTGTCATTGAGGGCCAGGCTCAACTGGAAGAGCGCATAAGGCCGCAGCTGGCTGTTCTTGTAGCGCGCCAGGAAATCCTCGAACAGGGCAATCGCCTCCTTTGTTTTTTTGAGCTGGATCAGAAAAGTGCCCTTTTGATATATGGCCGCGTCGATTTGCTCGAAAGTGTCCGAACCCTTCGGGAACTGCCGCAACAACTCGTCAATTGTCTTCAGGGCCTCGTCCGGCTGTCCGGAGTTGCCGAGGCTTATGGCCTTGAAATAAAGCAGGTTGGGCAGGAAATGGCCCTTGGGGAACCTGTCCATGTAATTCTCGACGGTTTCATGCAGGGGGTCGGACTGATTCAACTCGTATTCGCATATCGCCTTCATATAGAGGGCGTCCTCGATGCCCTTGCCGTTGGGGAAGGTGTCCACGCTTTCGGCGAAATACTGCAGCGCCGTGACCGTGTTTTTCTGGACGAAGAAAAGCTGGCCGATGGAAAGCGCCGTACGCTCGGCTTCCGGCCGGTCGGCGCCGAGTTTGGCCTTGAATTCCTCAAAATACTGGCTGGCCGCCACCGGATCCTTCAGCGCCAGTTCGCCGTTTATGATTAAAAAAGCGGCCTGTTCATACTGTTTGCCCTGCGTGAACTTCAGTAAATGCCGGCAGATGGTAATTGCCTCCTGGTAACGGTTCAGCCTGAAAAACGCATCGGCAATGCGAAAATAGGCGCTCAACATCGGGTCCGGGGCCTCCTGCACTGAGGCATACTGTCCGTCCACGCGTCCCAGTTCGTCCTTGATGGCTTTTACGTCTCCGCCCCTGGCAGCGGCGCGCGCCAGCTGGGTGCGCAGGTCATCTCTGCGCGTCTTCAGATCGTTCAGCACGTCGTTTTTTGGGCGGACGTTGCGGTAATATTGAATGGCCTGGTCATATTGTTCGGCCCCGAACCAGGTGTCCGCCAGGGAGTAATTGCTGTTGTTGGCCAGCGCGAGATTGACGTCGGTCTTGGAGATCTGGTCGAATATCTCGCGCGCCTTTTTGAGACAGGACTGGGCCTCGGCCTGCTTGCCGCCCTTGATCTGCTGCAGGGCCTGTTGGCTGTAGACGCTGCCCAGCAGGAACCGCGCGCTCATGCCGATGGGATTGTTGCCGTAACGGGAGATGATGAACTCGAGGTCGGCCCGCGCCTTGTCCCAATCCTCGTTGAGATAATAAGCGAAGGCGCGTCCGTACAGGGCGTAGGGTCCGTTGATGCTGTTCGGATATGTTTTCAGGAAATCGGTCAGGAGAGAGACGGCTTTTTCCAGGTTTTTTTTGCGCTCCCTTTCCTGGTCGCTGCCGGTCTGGACGCTTGCCAGGCGCGCGTAGCAGTCTCCCAGGAACGAGGCGGACTGTTCCTTTATTTCCTTGGTGGGAGCCCTTACGCCGCTCAGATCTTCGAACAACGGAATGGCCTTGTCGTATTTGCCGCGCTGGTAATAACACCACGCCAGATCGAACTTGACGGACATTATGTTTTCATATGTCTGTCCGGTCTGGACTATTTTTTCGAATATGGCAATGGCCTGGTCATAGCTGCCCTTGTTCATCTCCTCCTCGCCGCGCATGGCCATTTCGTTCATGTCGGCCAGGGCCGGGACTGAGGCATAGAGCAATGTTCCGCACAAAACCGCTAATATGAAATGATTCTTGTTTGACATAATGTTCCTTCCATTGTCAGAACAATATACAGCATGCCTGCGGAGGCCGCGAGTTTTTTTTAAAAAAAAATTGACAGGCGCATTCAATAACTTTATTTTACAGGAATTGCCCGATCTTTCAGCAATGAAGAAAATTTTTGTCATCTTGGCGCTCTTTCTCGGCGTTGTCGCCGCATGTTCGGCTCAGGACGTCATCAAAACCAAGGCCCGTGAATACCGCGGCAGGATAAAATCCGCGGACAACAAGAGCGTGACGATTGAAATCCCCGGCCAGGGCACCATTGCGGTCAATCGCTCGATCATACAGGACCTCAAGATACAGACGCCGCAAATCGTTGTTCGCGGCATTGCAGCCTACAAAAAGGGCGATTATAAACAGGCCCAGGTTGACCTTGCGAGCGTCATGACCCAATTCCCCGGCCTTGATACGGCCTGGGCCGCCGAGGGCATTGATTATTACGGCCGTTCCTGCCTGCTGGCCGGCGACCTGGACAACGCCGCCAAGGCGTTCACGATTTTCCTTGAATCCTACGATGCCGCCACCCATCCCCTTGCCAGGGATGCCGAAATCGGCATGGCGGAAATTGACCTGGCCAGGGGGAATTTCGAAAAAGCCCTGCCAAAGTTTCAGGAATTGACCGCTGAATTCGACAAACAGGTGAAGCCGCCGAATGAACAATTTCAGGACGCGGCCGCGTCTTTTCTGGGCCTGGCCGAATGTCTTGAGGCGCAGAACGACCCGGCTGGCGCTCAGGATGCGTATTTGAAGGTCGTGGCCCTTTATCCGGCCGATCACACAATGCCGGAAACGCTTTACCGCCTTGCCGCGCTTTATGAACGTCAGGCAAAGCCTGCCGAAACTCTTGTATATTTGAATGATTTGGCCGTTAAGTTTCCTTCTTCGCCCTACGCTCAAAAGGCGGCCGAGCTGAAGAAAAAGGTCGAGTCGCAGCTGGCGGAAAAAAAGGCGGAAACGCCGGTTGCGGCCGAGAAATGAATTTGACGGAATCATAGTAATTTCAAAGTTGCCACAAAGAGGCGCAAAATTCACAAAATAATTTTTTTGTGATCTGCTTGTGTATTTTTGTGGCTTCATTTTGATACCATAGACAACCGAACAAGGAGAAACATGAAGAATAATATCATGACAAAGGCCGCTGTTTTTGCGGTGGCGGCGTTAATGTTGGGCGGCGGAACGTTTTTCACGGCGCATCTGGGACCGGCAAACGATTTTCTTGTGCCGGCCGCGCTGGCTCAAGCCCCGGCCGGCGGAGGCGGAGAACAGCAGGGACCTCCGGAAACACTGGCCGATTACTTCCGACTGGCCGGTATAACCAAGTGGCCCCTGGTGGCGGCCGCCATCTGGGTTACATCCCTCGTGATAGAGCTTCTTATCCGCGGACGCGTCAAGGCGCTGTGTCCGCCGAACATTGTCTCGCAACTTTCGTCAACGCTGGCGGTCAAGGATTACGTCAAGGCCTGGCAGATCTGCATTGACAATCCCTCGCCCCTCTCGCGTGCCATTGCCCCGGCCATCGAGAAAATATCGGCCGGCTACGAGGCCGCTTCCGACGCCGCCATGGATTACATGAATTTCCAGAACAATATTTTCAAGATCAAATGCTCGTATTTGAACCTGAACGCCACGGTCAATACGCTGCTCGGACTTTTCGGAACCATCACCGGAATGATCAACGCCTTCAACAAAATGGCTTACAGCGGCGCCACGGGCGACCCCGCCAAACTTGCCGGAAGCATCGGCGAAGCGCTGGTCTGTACGTGGATAGGACTGGGTATAGCCATCTTTTCTCTGTATCTGTTTTACGTGTTCACCAACATAACCAAGGCGGCCATGTCGGGCATGCAACGCATTGTCACGAACCTGCTCGATGAAATTGATTTTGCCTCGGTCACGCCGGACACGGAAATCATTACGGCGGAAATGAAGGCCCGGGCCACATCCGGCAAGGGCGGGGCGGGCGAAGCCGCGGCCGCGGCGCCGGCAAAGACTGCGGCGCATGCTTCCGCAACCGGAAAAGCCGCCGAAATGGTGCAATGCCCGCACTGCCAGAGCCAGGTGCAGGTGGGCTCGGCCAAGTGCCCGAATTGCAATACGGATTTGGAATGGGAATAAAAACAGCGTAGAGCTGATAGAGAAGATAGCGTATAGGAAAACTCTACTGGTCGACGCTCTGACAGACTACACGCTAAACGCTAATCTTATTGTATAATTATGGCCAAAGAGCATAAAGAATCCTTCATGGATGCGGACGTTTTTGTGCCGATCAACCTCGGCCCGATGATTGACTGCGTCATGCTCCTCCTGATGTATTACATCAACTGCAGTTCTCTGGAAACGAACCGCGTCAGCATGGGCGTGCTGCTGCCCTACGCGCAGGCCGGCCTGAAAGAGGAAAATACGTCCGGGCGCTTTATCGTCAGCATCGAATGGAATGAGGCCATGTACGAGGCCTCTTACGTGGCCAACGGCGTTAAAATGGCCGATCCGCGCGAAATGACCGATTTCATTATGCGCAGCAAAAAACTGCAGGGCAATCCCCAGGATTTCCGCGTCATCCTGCGGACCGACAAACGCGTGCCGTATGAGTTTACGCAGCAGGCCATGGCGGCCGTGGCCGATGCCGACGTGGCCAACGTTCTCTTTGCCACCACCGAGGACAAGGACAAAGCCAACGAGTAGCCGATAGAGGGAAAACATGGCAAAAAAACGCTTAACGGACGAGCCCATGGAGGAGCTTGAAATCCAGATGGGCCCCATGATTGACTGCATGATGCTTCTGCTCATGTATTTCATCATCGCCGGCCAGATCAAGACCCAGGAGAAATACCTGGGGCTGCTTATCCCGGGCGGCGGAACGCCGGCCGCCGGCATACCCACGGAGTTGGTGCTTGCCATAAATGAATCCGGACAGGTGTTCTGCAATGATCAGCCGTATGATACGCCGATCGACCGGGAACTGCCCACCGTGCGCGGCCATATCAAGAAATGCCTTGATCTGTTCGGTGAAAAGCAGCCGGTGATTATTCATCCCCAGCCGAAGGTGCGCCAGCAGCGCATCGTGGACGTGCTCAACGCCTGCGCCGCGGTCGGGGTCAAAAATCTGTCTTTTAACGCAAATTAACAATGGCTTTCAAATTCGATTATGGCCAGAAACTTGACGCCCTGGAGGAGTTCGTCGAGACCAAAACGACCGGACGCTTCAGCGGCGTCTGGTTTCTTGTGCTCGCCCTATTGCGTTCGCGTTACCTGCTGATCTCCCTGTGCTTTTATTTTGTCCTGCTGCTGATCCTCGGAGGAGTGGTGGTGTCGCATTATGTGGTGACCAAGGGCACGTTTGAGGAGGGGCAGGTGCTTGTGCTGCCTTCCGGGCCGCCGCGCCCTCCGTCGCGCGCTCCGCGCCAGCCCTCGGCGGTTCAGAATGCGGCCAAACAGACGCGCTCCGTCTCGGTTTCGGTGCAGTCCATGACCAAATCGGCGGCCAGGGCCGCCGCAAGGAGGTTTACCGTCTCGGCGCCTTCAACTTTTGTGCGCGTCGAGGCTCCGGTGATCGCCCCTCAGGTGCAGCCTGCGGATGTCAAGGTTGAAACGCAGATGGCAAAAAACATCGAGGCGGCCAACATAACGCGACTGCAGAATGTGCGCGATTTCCAGAGCGGCTGGAACGTCAGCATGGGGGGCGGCGGTCGTAGTGGGGGCGGCGGTAGCGGGGGGGGCGGTAGTGGGGGTGGCGGAGGCGGAGGCGGACGTGGCGGCAAATATCACGGCATACAGGCGGAATTCACCATATACCAGACCAAATACCAGGATGGCGACTGGAATTGCAACGGCGGTAACGACACGAATTACTGGGCGCAAAGCGCGTTAAAAAATTTCATGATACAGGTCAAAATCTGGTCCAGGGGCGGCATAAAGGCGAATATTATTCCGAAAGTTCTCGACATCGGCACGGACGATATTTTTACACTTCATCCGCCTTTCCTTTACCTAACCGGCCACAAGGATTTTCATTTCCTCGACCGCGAGGTGGACAACCTTCGCAATTACCTGACGCTCGGCGGGTGTATCTGGGCCGACAGCGCCCTGGCCGGACGCCGTTCGCGGTTCGACGTGGCCTTTCGCCGTGAAATAAAAAGGGTCATCCCCGACCGCGAATTTGAGATAGTCAAGCCCGACCACGAAATGTTCAACACCTGGTTCGCCAACGTGAATATTCCGGAGGGCATCAATTTTTATCACGAGCCTCTGGAAATGATAAATATAGGCGACGAACTGGCAGTGCTTTATACGCTGAACGGTTACGGTCACTTCTGGGAAACCAGAATCAACAGTCAGAACAAGATCATATGGGAAAGAGTCAACCTTGGCAGGCCGGGTGACCCGCGCTGGGCATGGGTGCATGGTCCGCACCTTAATCCTCCGCGCGCGGAAACCGGCGTCCTGTTCCGGAACATAGACGATGCGTCCGTGACCGAAGCCTACCGCTTCGGCATAAATGTGCTGGTACACCTGTTGACCCGTTATGAGGATAAATTAAAATTCCTGCCAAAGGAACTTCCAAAAATAAATCCTCTGAAAAAGAGCACGAAAAAAGAGGAAGAAGATGAACTTTTGCCTGAGGAAAAAATAGGACGGACAACGACGGTCAATACCAGCACGGATCAGTCCCGCTCCAAGCCTGCGGCCAAAACCAAGAAATCCAAATCGAAGTCGAAAACAAAAACAGGCTCTAAAGACAATGATAAAGACGAATAATATTTGTCTGATTTTAGTGTTGCTTTGGCTCTTTCCATTTTCTGTCCTTGCCCAAAGACCGAAGATTTCCGCGCCGCCGCCGGGCACGGAATTGTTTACCGAGGCCAATAACGGCGAGACAACCGTTCCGCTGTGCAATTACTGGGACGGCGTGGACAACGACAACGATCTCCACGTCGGGGTGATGACCTCGCGTATTCTCAACGACGTAGGCAATATGGTCGGCACGCCGATGCCGGCATATCCCAACTTTGTCGACATGAACGGCGACGGCTTGAATGATCTGGTTGTGGCCGATACGCAGGGGTTCATCTGGATTTATCTCAATTCCGGCACAAAGGGCGCACCCAAGTTTACTACCGGTACTTTTTTGCCCACCTTTGCCGGATGGGTGTCGAAAATACACGTCTGCGACTGGGATGGCGACGGCGACAATGATATTGTCATCGGCACGTTTTATGGCGACGTGGTCGTATTTACGAACTACGGCAATCAGAGGGAATGCCGTCTCACGCGCCGTATGGGTGTTCCGCGCTATTGCGATCCGGCCATAGTTCCCGAGGATCCCCAGGAGGCCCTGCCGCAGTTGATGCTCGGTAAAAAAGCCATGGTCAAGGGCAATTACCTTGCGCCCTGGGTGTGCGACTGGAACAAGGACGGTAAGCAGGATCTGATCCTTGGGGAGGGAACATATTCGGCCAACAGCGTGCGACTTTTTCTCAACACAGGTTCCCGCAACAAGCCGCTCTTCAGCGAGGACAGGGAATTTTACCTTGCCTTCGGCGAAGGTTCCGAACAGCTTGTTCCCGCCGTGGTTGACTATAACGGCGACGGCATTGACGACCTGATCGTAGGAACGCGCACCGGCCAGATCAGGCTGCATAAAGGGACAAAAAAAGCCGTGGAGGGAAGCGACTTTGTCGCGGCCGCGCAGGGATTGCTGTCCCCGGCCATCCTTGAATTCGACGGCAATCTGAAGATAGCCGACAAGGAAATATTCTCTCTCATGTCCACCCCCTATCCCTGCGACTGGAATGAGGACGGACTTTTTGATCTCCTGCTCGGCACCCCTTCGGGAAAAATTTATATTGCCATCAACAAGGGCACCAAAACCCAGCCAAATTTTCCGTCTGCCGTGCCGGTCAAGGGCACTGACGTTGCAAAAGACATGCTGACGCCTGACAACTGGATGAACGGAGTCGCTTATGTCGAAAATCAAAATTTTATAGGCGGCTTCTGCAATGTGGCCTCGTTGTTTTCCTGCGAGAAAAGCGCCACGCTGGCCCCTGGCACGGCGCCATTGATGCCGATAGCAGGAAATTCATTCATGTATTACCGCTACGTCAACAACTATACCGGCTGGATGAGAAACTACCTGTCCTATTGGGGATCAATACCGAACATGAGCGCAAAATTCGTGCGCGGCGGACGTGTCATCCATCCGCCCGGCAGTTTTCCCTTGAAACTCGGCAAGAAATACGAGTTTTCTTTCTCATCGGCGCTCAGCGGCAAGCCGGTGCTCTGGAAATTCTGGGCCATTGAGGAAACTACAATCGCGACGGACACGGAGCCGGCCAAGCTTGAGCTTCACGAAGTCAGCAACGTGATCGCTCCTTCCAAAGGATGGGCCCAGCGCAAGTATACCTTCAAGTGCCCCAGCACGTTCCAGGAGACCTGGAATTACCAGCTTATATTCCGTATGCCGGAAGGCGAATGCAAGTTCTGTCTGGACGGCCTGAGCCTGAAGGAACTGGCAAAATAAGAGAAGTCAGGAGTCAGTAGCCAGAAGTCAGAATAAAATCCTTCGAATGCTGATCCGCCATATCTCTTCTGACTTCTGACTGCTGTATGTTTTTCCCATGTCCAAAAATTTCGTCCATCTGCATGTTCACACAAGTTACAGCCTGCTGGATGGCGCCTGCCGGATTGATGATTTAATGGCCGTGGCCCGGGAGGAGGGCCAGACCGCCATGGCCATCACGGACCATGGCGTCATGTACGGGGCGATCGAATTCTACAAGGCCGCCCTGGCCGGCGGCGTCAAGCCACTCATCGGCTGCGAGGTTTACGTCGCCGAAGGCAGCCGCCTTGACCGCAAAACCGAAGGCGGAGGAACAAAATCATCAGCCAACCACCTCGTGCTTCTGGCCGAGGACCAGGCCGGGTATGCCAATCTCACCAAACTGGTCACGTCCGCGCACTTGGAGGGGTTCTACTACAAGCCGCGCATTGATCTTGAAATCCTGGCGCAGAACAACAAGGGGTTGATAGGTCTTTCCGCCTGCCTGAAGGGGAAAGTTCCGGAACGCCTGCTGGCCGGCGACGCCGCCGGCGCCCTGGATGAATCCGGAAAGCTTTCCGATATCCTCGGCAAAGACAATTTTTTCCTGGAAATTCAGGAAAACGGCCTGGCCGAACAGCGCACGGTCAACCGCGGCCTCATTGAGCTTGCGAAACGCACAAGCCTGCCCCTCGTGGCCACCAACGACGTGCATTACCTGAAAAAGGACCATGCCGCCGCCCATGAAATACTGCTCTGCCTGCAGACCGGCACTTTTCTTACCGATACCAAGCGCATGCAGTTCGGTTCGAATGAATTTTATCTGAAAAGCGGCGCGGAAATGTCAAAAGCCTTCCCGGATCATCCGGAGTCCATGGCCAACACGCTTGAAATCGCCAGGCGCTGCAACGTGGAATTCGATTTCAGCAAGCAGCATTTCCCGGATTTTACCGTGCCTGAAGGCATGACGCAGAAACAGTATTTGACCAATCTCTGCCATGAAGGCATCCGCAGGCGCTATAACATTGCCGACCCTGCCGCTCCGCGCGACGAACGCGAGCGCGGCATCTTGGAACGGATGAATTACGAAATCGGCGTGATCGAGGAGACGAAATACGCCGGGTATTTTCTCGTGGTCTGGGACTTTGTCCGTTTTGCCCGCGAACATAACATCTCGGTCGGGCCCGGCCGCGGATCCGGGGCCGGCAGCCTGGTCTCCTATGCTCTTGGCATAACCAGCATTGACCCTCTGCGCTACAATCTTATCTTTGAAAGGTTTTTGAACCCGAAGCGCGTGTCGCCGCCGGATTTCGACATAGACTTCTGCCAGTTCCGGCGGCAGGAGGTCATTGACTACGTGCGGGAAAAGTACGGCCGCGCCAACGTGGCGCAGATCATCACCTTCGGCTCGCTGGGCGCCAAGACCGTTATCCGCGACGTCGGCCGCGTTCTGCAAATACCTCTCGCCGACTGCAACCGGCTGGCCAAGATGGTTCCGGAAGACCCGGATATGAATCTCGAGACGGCAAAAAAACAGAACCCGGAATTCAAAAAGGCCTGCGAGGAGGAGCCCAATGCGAAAAAAATCATGCAGCATGCCGTCCTGCTGGAAGGGCTGTTCCGCCACGCCGGCGTGCATGCCGCCGGCGTCGTCATAAGCGACCGCCCCCTGGAACGCATGATTCCCCTCTCGCGCGACAAGGAAGGCCAGGTCCTGACCCAGTTCAGCAAAGACCATGTGGAGGCCCTGGGGCTGTTGAAAGCCGACTTCCTGGGCCTGACCACCCTGGATATCATTGATGAAACCGTCAAGCTGGTCGCCCAGGTAAAAAAAGTTCAGCTTGATATTGAAGCCGTTCCGTTTGACGATCCGGAAACATATGCGCTCTTCCAGCGCGGCGATACGGTCGGCGTGTTCCAGCTTGAAAGCCGCGGCATGCGCGATTTGGTGCGCAGGATCGGCCTGAGCCGCATCGAGGACCTGATCGCCATGATCGCCCTCTACCGGCCCGGCCCCATGAACATGCTCGACAAATACGTGGAGAGCAAAACCGGCAAGTCAAAAATCACCTACGATGACCCTCGCCTCGAGCCGATTCTGGCCGAAACCTACGGCATACTGCTTTATCAGGAACAGGTGCAGCAGGCCGCGCGCGCCTTGGCCGGCTTCAGTCTTGGCGACGGCGACATCCTCCGGCGCGCCATGGGCAAGAAAAAGCCGGAGGAGATGGAGAAACAGCGCAAAAAATTCATTGACGGCTGTCACAAGACCAGCAACATCCCGGCCAAAAAGGCCGAAAAGATTTTCGACAACATCGCAAAGTTCGCCGGCTACGGATTCAACAAATCGCACAGCACCGGCTATGCCGTGATCGCCTACCAGACGGCCTACCTCAAGGCGCATTATCCGGAAGAATTCATGTCCGCTTTGCTCTCGAGCGAAATAAGCGGCAATACCAAGAAAATGCCGGTCTTCATCGGCGAGTCGCGCGCCATGGGACTGGAAATCCTTCCGCCCGACGTCAATCAGAGCGCGGTCCGGTTCATGCCCATGACCAGGGCGATCCGTTTCGGCCTGGCCGGTATAAAAAATATCGGCGAGGGAGCGGCCGAGGCCATCGTGCGTGAACGCGAAAGCAAGGGGCCGTTCAAGAACCTCACGGATTTCTGCACGCGAATGGACACGAAATACGTCAACCGCAAGGTGCTGGAAACTTTGATCCGCAGCGGCGCCTGCGACTGTTTCGGGGCGCACCGCGCCAGGCTTTTCGGCGCCATAGACGGCGTTCTTAACCGCGCCGCCTCGGCGCAGCGCGACCGCGAAATGGGGCAGGGCAGCCTCTTCGGCGCGTTCGGCGATTCGGACGCTGAAAGCGCAACCGAACTTCTGCCGGACTGCGAGCCGTGGCATGATAACGAGATTTTCGCGGCGGAAAAGGAATTGCTGGGCATTTATATGAGCGGCCATCCGCTTTCCCAGCATGAAAAGTTGCTGAAGCTTTATTGCCTCTCGACCCTGGCCGGCCTCTCCGAACTTGAGGATGGGGCTTTGACCAGGGTCGGCGGACTGCTCACAAAAGTGGAAAAAAGGTCCTCACGGGAAAACAAGCTTTATGCCAGGCTGCAGATGGAAGACACGGTCGGCACGCTTGAAGCGGTCATGTTCCCGCAAACCCTGCCGGAATATGAAAAGGTTCTGGTTGAAGGTTCCGCAGTGCTGGCTTGCGGAAAGATCTCGAAAAGGGAGGATCGCACTGAAATGATCGTGCAGGAGGTTTATCCGCTCGAACAGGCCCCCAGGCTTTTCGCGGAACGCGTCAGCATCCACCTGCCGGCAACCGCGGTCAATGACGGCCTTCTGAAAAACATTCATGACGTTCTGAAAGGCCATTCCGGCAACATCTCGGTTTTTTTCTGCCTCCAGTTTCAGAAAGGCGAGGAAATATTTTTGAGCACCGGGCCCGATTTTAAGGTGACGCCGGATGAGCCCCTCATAAGCGGACTCGAACGCCTGATCGGCGAAAACAGCGTTTATGTCGCGGTTTCCAGCAAACCCTGCCGCAAAAACGGCTCGGGCGGATGGAAGGGCAACGGCCGGCGGTAAAAAATATCCTTGATTGACGGCAAAACATGGCTGTATTATAAAAGAATAAATGACGGTCATTTCAACGGAGGTGTGTTATGAAACGCTGTTTTCTGTTTCTTTCGGCAATGTCGGCCCTTTTTGTATTTTCAAGCCTGGAAACCCTGGCTGCCGGGCAGGAGAAGGAAATCGTCCTGATCGTTCCCGCCCGCCCGCATGTTCTTGAACTGGCGTTCAGCCTGGCAGACATGCGCAATGCCACCGTGGTGTCGTTCCGGGGCAAAGCCGCGGATAATACGGCGCTCATCCACGTCTGGAACGGCAGGGAATGGGAATATGTTACCTTCGACGCTTTTTGCAACATGAGTTTTATCAACCGCAGGCCCGATGCGGCCGTGATTATCGGCGACGATCAGGTCGTGCCCAAGGGAATCATCAAGAACATGAACTGGCCCTGCAAGACGGCAAGGCTACAGACTCTGCACATCGCCGATCTGGTCAACGGGTTGAACCCTTATTTCAACTTCAGCTCGCGCGAATGGAAACGCCTGGCCGAGCGTTATGGCCTGAAGTTGCAGGATCTGAACGCCGAGCGCCGGGCTTACAATCCCTACGACGTTCCGCGCTCGCAATTGCCCCTGCCCGCGGAATTCAAGCAGGAAAAGGGCGAACTGCCCCCGGCCGTGCTTGAAAAATCAGGCGGTACCCAGGCGACAACCAACCAGCCCGCGCAAAAGGCGACAGAAAAGCCGGACGAAAAGCCCTGGATCAAATAACCCCGGTTTTGGTGGAAGCTTCGCCAAGCCTGGAGAAGATAACCGCGCCAGCCATCTCTATGGCTCGGCTTTGGGCGAAGGGATGGACTGAATAATGCGGAAAAGTCCCTCAGCTCAGTATTGGCACAATCGGTCTCTCTCATTTCTGAAAACGACGATTCTGGTTGCAGGTAACCTCTTTTGTCATGTGTGCTCCCTCCGGAAACTCGAATTTTATCCCGATTCTGTGTGAAATATGTTCATCATGGTTTTGAAAAGCCTGCCATGGTTGGGGATATCCAAATGCAAAAGTTCGTGAATGATGGCATAGTCCTGGAATGATCGCGATTTTTTGATTAAATCGCGGTTAAAACTGACCCATCCTTTTGGAGAACATGATGCCCATTTGTTTTTCATCATCTGAATGCGGATTTGAGTCGGTTGAACATTAAGCCTCTTTGTCCAGTATTTGACCTTTACACGTAGCCTTTCTTCGGGCTGCGCTCCTTCTCTTTTATTTATTTTCAACACGTTTTTCATGTCCGATCCAATTTTAAAAGACTTTCAACGAGCAGCACCATTTCCTTTTTCCCCACAAGCGGCATGAACAGCTTGTAAAGATCAGCCTTGATTTGCCTCATCTCTTCCGGGTTGTGATTATAATTCGGGAAACGCTGAAATATATTGTTTGCAATCGGCGCAATAATTTTGGCGTCCCCAAGCCCCCGCTCCTGAAGCGCCCAATAGATCGAGAATGTATTGATGTCAAATCCGGTTGCCTCCTGTTCCCTGCCGGCTTTTACGATCTTGCCGATCAGGTCTTCCATATTCCGCAAGGCTTCCATTGTGCTCAATTGCCGCCCGTCAAAGGCTTCCTGAATCTGCGCCGCGCGTTCCCCGATCGGCCTCAGGTATGGTCTGTCCCTGCCTTCCTTTGTTACCAACTGACCGATACTGTTTACCAGATTGATGATCCGCACATTATCGGAGGAACGGCTCTCCTTGATTGCACGTACCGTGTTCTCGTCAATCTTTACTTCAGGCAAAGTCGCTTTTATTCCGTATGTTGCCACATTATCCCTGACCAGCATTTCGGTTTTTTTCGCCACGTCCATATACAATCCGGACTTTTTGCGGAAGGCGTTGCGAACGATTTGATACAGAACCGAAAGATTCCCGAAATCGGCCATATAATCCCGCAGTTCTGGAGTGGGGGAAAGAATCTCGTAAAGTGTTTCCACTTCTTTATAGAATGCGTAAAAGGCGTCTCGCGCCTTTTTATTCGCAAATGCATCTATCGCGCATTCCACTGTCTTGTCGTCAATTTTTCCATTTACCAGGGCCAGATACTGATTCCCCTGGCCGGTCATGAGCTTGATGAAACGTTCCAGAACCAGGTCCAGGTTCTTGATGACACTGCCGACGACTTCGGGATCAAAAGCCAGGGCCCTCTCCAGTTTTTCGAATATTCCCACAAAATCAATGACAAGTCCGCAGGGTTTCTTTATTCCGCCTTCTTCCTCGCGCGGCCGGTTGATCCTTGCTATTGCCTGCAGGAGGACATGGTCGCGCATGGGTTTATCCAGATACATGCAATAAAGAATCGGAGCGTCAAAGCCGGTCAGCAGCTTGTCGGTGACAATGAATATCTTCGGCAGCTTGTCCGGCTTGACAAACAATTTGCGCATGTTTTTTTCTTCATCGGCGCTCAGTTGATGCTTGTGCACAAGCGGATATTTCTCGCTGTCATGGCGGGCGGGCGTATAGACGGGAACGACCCATTCCGGCGGCAAAAGCCGGTCAAGCGCCTCCTTGTAAAGTGCGCAGGCTTCGCGGTCAACGGCAACCAGAAACGCCTTATAGCCCAAAGGCTCGACGTTATCCTTGAAATGCCGGGCAACAAATTCTGCGACTTTCTGCAAGCGTTCTTTGGATTTCAAAAACGTCTTCAACCTGACCGCGCGGTCAAGAATCCTGTTCAAGTCGTCAATGTCGCTTATACCTTCCGCCTCGGCCAGATCGAGAAATTCCTTTTCCAATTGCGCGTGGGGGACCCTGATTTCATTGGGCGCCAGGGAATAATTCAGCGGCAGGGTCGTGCCGTCGCTGATGGATTCCACGATGGAATATTTGTCCAGGTAGCCCTGGGCATCCTCTGCACCGAAAATCTTGAAAGTTCCTTTGCCATAGGCTGTTTTGTCTATGGGCGTTCCGGTGAATCCGATCAGTTTTGCGTTCGGCAGGGCCGCGAGAAGATAATTTCCAAGGTTCCCGCCCACGGAACGGTGCGCCTCGTCAATCATCACAATCACGTTCGACCTTGAGCAGATATTCTTTGGTATTCCCTCGAACTTATGGATCATGGAAATGATCAGGCCGCGGAAATCGGAAGAAAGCAGTTCGCGCAATCGCTTCTTGCTTGCCGCCCGCTCGATGGAAATATCGTGCGATTTCATCTCGGCCAGCACCCTGTCAACCCACCCGGAAAGCTGGCCCTCCAACTCGTTGCGGTCAATCATCAGAATAACGGTGGCCTTGCCGAAATTATCCTTGTTTTGCAAAATTTGGCAGGCCGCCTTGATCATGGTAAAAGTTTTTCCCGCGCCCTGCGTATGCCAGATCAAGCCCGTTTTCTTGTCTTTATCCGCGCATCGCTGAACGATTTTCCGGATGGCCCTTGTCTGGTGCTGACGTAAAATGGTCTTTTGCAATTCATCGTCCTTGACATAGAAGAGAATCCATCTTTCAAGCATCTGGAGAAAATTTTCCTGATCAAAAAATTGTTTTACCTTCTTTTCAAAACTTCCATCGCTTGCCGCGGCGTAGTCCCGCCCCTCGCGGGACGTAGACGGGTCTTTCCACCTGAAAACATTCTTCCGCTCAAGATTCCAGGTGGCGCCGTAATAGAAATCAATCAAGTGGGTGATATCGAAAACCTGCGGCGTGGTGAGCATTTCCGGAGTTTCCCGGTGATACTCGCGGATTTGAATAAGCGCCTCCTCAATTCCCTCTGTTTTTTGAGCGCTCTTGGTTTCCACGATTACCGCCGGAATGCCGTTGATCAGGAACATGATATCGGCGCGCCTGCTTTCCCTGGCATTGGCGTATTGCCATTCATCGGTTACATGAAAAATATTCTTCTCGGGGTTGTCAAAGTCAACGACCTTGACGTTCCTCCGCCGTTTTTCATTTTCGTCATAAACCGACTGTTCACCCCGCATCCATGACAGGATTTCCGCATTGCCCTCGATATTGCTTCGGACGGATTCAATCCGCCTGATAATTTCCTGGGCAATATCGGCCGACACCAGTTCCTTGTTGAACTCAACGAGCTTTTCTGCAAGAACTTTGGAGAATAAAGTCCCGTCCTGACCGACGCGCAGGGAAAGCGCCTCTGCCGGCGGGAGATAGGTCCAGCCGATCTCCGCGGCATACTTGATCAACGGATTCTGAACTGTGTTTTGCTCTAAAAATCTGCTCATCTCGTCCGGCTCCGGTGTTGTTGTCGAGCGGCGTAAAGGCGCTCCGTGAAACCGCCTTTTTTTTCAAACTGCGCGGCCAATGAGGCCAACTGGCGGTCCAAGAGCGAACAGGCCACTGTAATGAGAACCAGCGCGGCATTCGCCGCGATCTCAGGATAAGAAATGGACGGCATGGACGCGGTGGACGAATCCGGCAGTCCATTCTGTCCACTTTGTCCATTTTTCTGTTCCCGGCACCATTGCGCCACTTCGTCAGCGGTTGTGCAACGCCAGGCGATCAGGGCGGCCCGGCGCGGATCGTTCCGATCCCATAGGGGCAAACCGTGCTGCCTCAAAAAATCCTCATAATCGCGCCGGAGTTCCTCCAGGCTGGCGCGGGCCACATTGGTCAGTTTCAGTTCCATTTTCCTTGATGTGCCGGACGCCTGGCTTCCCTCGGCGATGTTCTGAACGCCCGACCGCGCCGCCTGCACCATCTGATCATGGGTGCGGGAACGCTTGTCAATAAACCGGTCGCAAAACCGCACCGTGACATCATAGACCAGTTCGGCCACCTGAAAACTCTTCAACTTGCGATATCCGCCGTGCGGCGGAATCAGGCGCAATTGCTCTTCTTGCTCTGTCCGTGCTTCTTTCATCAAAGTATTAGATTGGGGTTCGAATCCCTCCCTCTCCGCTCTAAAAAAACAATTTATTTTTTTATTGCAATATATCCGAACATAGATAGGATATTGACAGTCGGGTGCTGCTTGTCAGCTTAATATGGTTCGCCCAGCCTGACTTAATTTCGGGTGCGTTATTATGGCAATGAACACGACGACCACAATAATGATACCGAAATTGCGGTTCCACGAGCCGCGCCGGAACCTTCCCGCTATAAGTTCCCGAAAGAACGTTGAGCGCGACTTTACGTTGGCTTTCGCCCGCGCGTATCTTTCCCAAATTGATTCGCTTCATCATGGCACTACCCGGATTGATGTTGATTTTGCTCGCGAAATACCGATGAATGGATTCGGTATTGCCGATTTTGTGGCTGTGTTTTGGGATCCTGTCGGGTTCAATAAAAACAAACCTGCGACTGACGGCCGTAAATTTATCAAGACAGCGTCTCCAATTATCCGCGCATTTGAGATTAAGATGTCCAATTGGAGACGGGCTCTTGCGCAAGCCCACCGGTATAAATATTTCGCGGATGTTTCCATAGCTGTTCTTCCAAATACCCAGGTTACGCCTGCCTTGGATTACCTAAACACATTCAAGGCCGTCAATGTTGGCTTGTGGAGTTTTGACTCCATGAATAACCGGATCAGTACCCATTTTACGCCAAGGCCAGTTGCGCCGCTTGAGCCGAAATTCAAGCCGCGAGCCATCGAACTGGTTGCCAGGGCATCTAAATCTTGTTCTCTTGGTCGAACAACTCCGGAGCCATATAAGATGTTGTTCCCGGATGTCCGCCTTTGCGTGTGAGTTCCGTACCATGGATTTTGTACGCTATTCCTAAATCAAGAAGCACAAACGGACGCATTGTATTGCCGGTAACCATTATATTGCCTGGCTTTACGTCGCGATGAATGTGATCTATAGCGTTAATAGCATCCAAAGCTTGCATCAAACACCGTGTTAATGATTTTAATTCATTGTATGTCGGACAATATTTGTGTCCTATACGCTTTTTGAGATCATCTCCATCAACGAATTCTTCGCTGTATATAAGGAATGTATGAATCTCGATCATATTCAATATCGGATATATCTGGTCTTGCTGCCGTCAATTCTTGTGGCGATGGTGGAGAAATATTAATCATGTTCCGTTCCTCCAGTAATAGTTATTTCAATATCATCAATCTCCAAATCCTTAACCTTGATCTCCCCAGACATCAGTTTGTTCAACGTTGTTTTGAGAAGGTCTTGAAGGACGGATTTCTTGGTAATATGCAGCTTAAGTTTGCGGTCTATGGTCATCAGGACATGAGCAATTTCTTTTTGTTCCTGTTTGTCTGGTAAAGGAAAAAGCAAGCGAGCCAAAACAGAACCATTCACGCCGCCCTTGAGATTATTATCCTTGTCGGCATTGATTTGTTCCCAATACTCAAATGAATTGAAGAAATAATACAAAAAATCGGGGAATACGCTTGCCAACGGACGCAATCTGATTAGATATGACGCAAACACTGCTTTAGGTGCGTTTTTGACAATATAGCTCTTTCCCGTCGTGGCTCCAATTCGAGCAAATAAAATATCGTTGTCGAGCAGTTCATATTGCGCAAACTCTCTAGAAGAGCATTGGCAGTAGGGCACGCTATTCCAATTAACGCCATCTTCCGTTATGTCTGTGATGCGAAGAAACTTGGGCCCGACATTTTCTTCTAACGCACTCTCAGTAAATCCGTATTGAGGATTCTCGACATGTTTGCCAATGATTGCTACCCCCCAACTCTCCGGCATTTTGCCGATTTCCGTTTCCTTTGTTTTTTCGCCGCGCAAGCCGCGGGTAAAGATGAATTGCATGGCGGATTTTTTAAGTTCCCGCGTCCGTTCGATAATTTCCTCCTGCAATGCGATCGCCTTCTGAATTCTGAACAAAATTGCCGCTATTCTTTTCTGTTCGGGCAGGGGGGGGAGAGCGATCGTCCATTCTTTGAGGACAGATAGAGGAATACGTTGACGGCCAGTTGCGCCTTCCATTTTCTGAGCAATCTGACTCCTGAATTCCGGAGCGAGGAGAAGATAGTGCAGAAAAAGCGTGTCCATTCGATTCTTCTTACCTCTCAATGGAACGAGTTCTGTGGAGGCGACTCCAAATGGTCCGGGAAGATCCCGTGCTATTACCTGTTTGCCATTCTCAAAGCAAGGCGTGATTTTGGAAAACAAAATATCCCCGTCTTCAAAATAGCTTCCGCTTCCGACAGAATTGCTGGGTTTAGAGATGTATTCAGAGATAAATGTGTGGCCAATAAGAACGTTCTCCATAGGAACAAACGGAATATGAGCAAAATCTGAATATTGAATATTTTTTGGCTTGTGCGTGAATTCACAGGCTTCTTTCAATGCTTCAGTATGCCACTCTTTCGGCCAGTTCATAAATTCGCCTTTTAAAAAACACAAATTAATTATTGACACCTGATGCGGTTATGTTACCGTTTCTAATGAGTGGTAAGTCCACCATGGAGCGTCTATGGCGTTCCCATCCATCGGTTGGCCACAGCCTTAGCAAAACAGGTCCATGGGGCGCACTCACTCCTTTTAAAGGTACTGCTCGTCGAGCAGTACCTTTTCTTTATAAACATCATGCCATTCCGCGTCATCGCGTTCATACTTAGCTCGAAATTCACGCACTATGCGCCCCGTTCCGCTGTTCTCGTCGCGTACTACAGTTTCGGCAATTTTCCGCTCGATGAACCGTTCGATATCTTCCTTCCTGGGAAGTTCCAACTGATACTTGGAGACAAATAGGTGGTCAACAAACCCGTACGTGTCGCCGATCAGGATGCGCTTCTGCCGGGCCTCAAAACAGAATCCATGACCCAACTCAAGCAAAAAATCCTGCAACTTGTCGAGCAGGGCGTCTTCTAGGTCGGATTCGCCCATGACTTCCTTCGGTTTGATCCCCAAAAACTCGAAAATATACGGGTCGCGAATTGCGAGCTTGGCCCCGGACTTCACGGCGCCGGCGCGCGCCATTTCGGCAAGCTTCTTTTTGTTCTTGGATAACCCGGAACGTTCGTAATAGAGGCTCGCGATCTGCCGTCTCAGCTCGTGAACCGACCAGTTGCCGCGGATACATTCGACTTCATAGAAGGCGCGTTTGATTTTGTCGTCAATGGCCGTCAGCTGCTCAATGTGGGTGTATGAAAGTCTTTGCTCGATTTTCACGGTATCAAGACCGGAAAGTGCTGTCGTTGACCGCGCTTTTTCTTGATCAGTCGCAAGTGACTCAGGAACAAGTTGTTGGAATTGTGCGGTCGCTGACCGCACAATTCCAGGGTAGGTTCGGTAAAAGCGCAGATACTGGTAGAGCTGACGTCTTGCGCAGGCGCTAACGCCAAACGTCGTTAGTTTTGAAGCAAGATTTGACAGAAGCGCATCGCCATATTTTGCCCGATCGGTGCCATGCAGTTCGTATTCGGCAATGTAACAGCCGATCAACCAGTTTCGAATGGTCAGACTGATGTTGACGGCTTTACTTGCATGCGAGATCAACGTTTCGTGGACTTGCCGGACCGAGGCAACCAACTGCTCAAACGTGAATAAAAACTTATTTTCTGCTTTGTTCATAGATATGTTTAACAACCCATGCTGTTGTTGTTTGCCGAGCGCTCTTCATTTCGCGCCTTTCGCTTGTCCCGCATGACCTTGGTGACGCAGGATGTTTTTCGTGGTTCCTACTCCGTGTCCTCCGCGGTTTCTTTCTTTCCCTCAATCTGCTTCGCCGCAGCTTCGAGCTGCTTAATAGATTCCGCCTCGCCGAGTTGTTCCTTGTATTCCCGCCGGCGCTCGGCGAAGCGGTCGTACTCCTGCTGGGCATGTGTTTCGGCGTCGTCCTTGCTGACGCTTCCGGCATGGTCAAGAATGCGGCGCTCATTGAATGCCAGGAATTGATCGAGCTTGGTTTCCCAATCCTTCATGAAGACCTGCTTGCGGCGCTTGGCCTGGTCCTCGGCAAAATCGAGCCACATGACAACGATACGGTTCAGTTCCTCGATTTCGTTCTCTTGGAGGTAGTTCTTTGCAACCGTCACATCGGTCTTACGAACCTCATCCCTCTGCCAACTGGTGAGGCCCATGTTGGGAAGCCGGGCATTGGCGCGGGAATGGATAAGTTCGGCGGCAGTCATGCCGGTGGCGGCAAAATGGAGCTTGTTCTGGATGATGCTGAAAAATCTGGTGGTTTCGCTCCAGGACGGATCATAGTCGGCAGCCATCGCGAAAATCTCCCGCACACGCAGGTACATTCTGCGCTCGCTGGCGCGGATATCGCGGATGCGCGCCAGCATTTCATCGAAATAGTCGGGGGCAAAGGACCCGGCAACCGGCGGGTTTTTCAACCGTTCGTCGTCCATGGTGAAGCCCTTGATAAGGTATTCCTTAAGGCGCTCAGTGGCCCAGATGCGGAAACGGGTGGCGATGATGCTCTTTACGCGATAACCAACGGCAATAACAGCATCCAGGTTGTAGAAATTGGTGGCATACTGTTTGTCGTCTGCGGCAGTAGTAAAGAATTTCTTTACTACTGAACTCTGTGCCAATTCGCCTTCGGCAAAGATGTTTTTAAAGTGTTGTCCGATGTTCTGTTTCGTCGTCTGGAACAGGTCGGCCATCATTTGCTGAGTCAGCCATATGGTCTCGTCTTCCAAGCGCACATTGATCTGCACCTGCCCGTCATCCGTCTGATACAGCAGTATTTCACTGTTCGGTTTGGCTGGTAAATTCTCGCTCATGGTCTGTTAAGTTTATTTGGTTGCGATCATTTTTACTGTTTGGATTGTTCGGCTATACCTTCAATTTCAGAAACACGTCTTTCAGTTCCCTGTCCGTCTCTTTGGCCTTTTCTTCAAAATCGCTCAATTCCTTCAATATTTCCGGAATCGGCCGGTAGGTTTCTTTTACGGCTGTGTCCACGTAGCGCGAAGGCGAAAGGTTGAAATCATTCTCTTTTGCTTCCGCAATGGATATGACTTTGACAAGGCGCTCAACGTCCTTGCCCTTGAGGAAAGCATCGGCGATTTTATGAATGCCTTCTTCGGGAAGATAGTTTTTCGGCCGCCCCTTCTTGAATTCAAGACCGGCATTGACCAGAACAATTTTTCCCTTCCTGATTTCGGGCTTGTTCTTGTTCAGGACAATGATGATGCCCGCGGCCGGGGTGTTATAGAAAAGGTTGTCTGGCAGAAGAATCACGCCCTCGATCAGATCATGCTCCACGAACCACTGCCGGATTTTTTTTTCCTTGTCATCGCTCCGGCTGCCGCTACCGCGCGTAACCGCGCCGGTATCAAGAACAACCGCGGCCCGGCCCAGCGGTTTCAAGGATGCCGCTGTATGCTGGAGCCAGGCCCAGTCCGCCCTGCCCGTGGTCGCTCCGCCATGCGTTTCAAAACGGTCAAAGGGATCGTTTTCATAAACCGTTGTCTCAAACGGCTGGTTCCACATGGGATTGGCGACGACAATGTCGAATTTTTTAAGGCTGGAATCCGAATCCTTGAACTTGGGATTTATCATGGAGTTGCCGCGAAGAATTTCGCCTTCCATGTCGTGAATCACCATGTTCATCCGTGCAATGGCATAGCTGGAGCCGGTCAGTTCCTGGCCATAAAGTTTCAAGGGCCTCTGTACCTTGATGTCCCTTTCCTGCAGGGCAAGTTCGCATTTGATGAGCAGCCCGGCGGAACCGCAGGCATAATCATAGACTTCTTCGCCCTGCTCAGGACGCACCACGCGGGCCATGAGCCGGCCGACTTCCGTCGGGGTAAAGAATTCGCCGGCGCTCTGGCCCTGTCCTTCCGCGAATTTCCTTAAAAGGTATTCGTAAGCGCGGCCCAGGAAATCCGGCTCAACGTCATATAAGCCCAGCCGGTAGCGTTTATCCGAAAGTGTTTCGATCACTCCGGAAAGGGCCGTATCGCTGATTTCGCGCTCGCCGTTGCGCGTTTCGTTGAAATCCACGATATCAATCACGCCGCTTAATTTCGGGTTGTGCTTGACGATTGCCCGGCAGGCGATGGTCAGGTGTTCCCCGAGCGTTTTCGGCTTTCTATCCCTGGGCCAGGCAAATTGTTCGCGTCCGCTGACAACGGCCCAACGGGCTTCGGGCGGAATGAAAAAACGAACAATTCTAACCGGTCCTCGATCAGCCTCAATCGTGGTGAAAGCTAATTCCCTGTCCCCATATTTTTCAGCCAGTCTTGTCACTTCGTCTTCAAAAACGTCGGACAGGCGTTTGATGAAAATCAGCGGCAATATATAATCCTTGAATTTTGGGGCGTCTTTTTCGCCGCGGATTGAACAGGCGGCGCTCCAGAGCATCTGTTCCATGGATTTGGTGCTTAGCACATCATCTTTAGAGAGCCGTTTCCGGCGTTTGCCGGTAGTGTCATTTCCGTTATTTGCAACCTCTTCAAGCTCATTGCCGTCGAGGCCGGAGTCGGCAATCAGCTTCATAATTGCATTTTTCGCTCGGCCCCTGGGAATAATCTTTTCGTTTTCCCACCGGTTAACAGTTGCAAAAGAAACGCCAAGTTTTGCGGCCAACTCCTCTTGGGTAAGATTAAGCTTGTTTCTCAATTCTTTGACCACTATTGATATATTCTTGGTGTCCAGCATGGGGTTCTCCCTATTTATAAATGCTATAATGCTATAGCATATTCTGTTTGTCAAGCAATATTTTGGCTCTTTTTGACCAACAGGCTTATTCCATCCGCCCTTCATCCGCAAAGCTGTAGTATTTGCCGTCGCCGATGATGATGTGGTCGAGGAGGCGGATTTGCATCATTTTCCCGGCCAGGGAAAGTTCCCTGGTGAAGGTCGCGTCTTCCTGACTGGGTTTTGGGTCGCCGGAGGGATGGTTGTGCGCGCAGATGATGGAGGCGGCAAATTTTTGCAGGGCGGCATGGATGATTTCCCGCACTATGGGCATGGCGCGGTCAACCGTGCCGCAGGCAACGTCAGCGATCTCGATGATCCCGTTGCCGTTATCCAGAAAAATTACCTTGAAAAGTTCGGTCTTCAGGTCGCGCAATTGTGGCATGACGATTTTGGCGGCATCGGCCGCCGCTGAAATTTTTTCCCTTGTCTTGTCGGCCTCGTCCTCGCGAAACCGTCTTCCGATTTCCAGGGCCGCCTTGATCTGGGCGATCTTTGCCGAGCCCAGTCCCTTGATCTGTTTCCATTCCCGGATATCGGTATGGCTCATGTTGCGATAGGTGCCGAATTTATCCAGTATCTTCCTTGCCAGATCAATGGCGCTTGTTCCCTTCATGCCGGTGCGCAACAGGATCGCGAGCAGTTCGGAATCGCTCAACGAGCGTTCACCGCTCTTCAGCAGTTTTTCCCTGGGCCGGTCGGCCTGCGGCCAGCTTTTTATTCCCGACGAATTGTCGCTTGACGGCATGAGTGTTGAATTTTCCTATTCAATTATCTCCCAATGCCCGCCTTTGTCCGGGCCAACGCGTTTTAATTGTCCCTGTTGTCTAAGGATTCTCATGGCCTTTTCGACGCCCGCAATGCTCAAGTTCAGGGAATTCGCGATTTCTCGCGTCGTGATCCTCGGATTTCCTGCGATCAAACCGATAATTTTCTCCTTACTTTTCTCCTTACTTTTCTCCTTACTTTTCTCCGCATTTTTTCCGACCTTTGCCGGGATATGCTTGAGGGAGTATTCCGGATTACGGTAAAATATCGCCCTGAAAAAGTTCGTCATCTCGAATTTGGGCGGCTCCAATTTTGTCGCCTTCATAATATTCTGCATACGGCTTATTCCGGAGCCTATGCGTTCGACTTTGCCCATTCTGTGGAAAATGTCGGCAATGATCAGATTGCGCCTTACGGATATTTTCCCGAAATCCCTGCGGTCCAGCCCTTCCGGCAGTCCGCCAGGATTGACAATTTCCACCCGATCGTCATAAACATCAACATTTATGCTGGTTCCCTGGAAACTATAGTCCCGATGTACTATGGCGTTCACCACGGCCTCGCGAAGGGCATCGGGCGGCAGTTCGTAAATATCATGGCGGTCAAGACCGTGAATTTCACTGCGGATGTTAAGTTGGCGTTGAATGAATGCCATGGCTTCATTCAGTTGGGTCAAAAGGTCGCTCCGGATGTCCTTGCGGTCATAAATGAAATTTTTGTTTGCGCCCTTGAATGCGCAGCAGATCAATTCCGCGTGGGGTATGAATTTTCCGATATTGCGCGCAAACATGAGTGCGGCGGCATTGTTGATTTTACCGCCTTTGTAGACCCCCAAGCTGGCAAGGAACGGGGCGATGTTGTTTCTCGTGATTTTAAAGGCCGTGCCGGATTCGGTCAGAAATGCCTTGATCTTGTTAATCGAAATATCCGCCAGACCGCAATCTTTTCGTGGAAGGTCTTCAAACAGTTTGTCAGCCGTAGCGCGGAACATTGAGCGAACCTCTTTATGGATCATCTTTTGCGTTACCGCGTCAAGGCGACGAAAATAACCGGATGAACAACCGTAGGGTCTTTCATCGCCCTCGGGAACTTCAATAACAACCATTTTGCCAATCTGCGAAACTTTCGGAATGGTGATCGGAGGTTCGCAGTTTCTGGCCAGAGACAATATCTCCGCCTTCATCCGATTGGTGAGTTTCTCGCCGCGAACTTTTCCGCCATCATCAACGCCGAGGATGATAAAACCGCCCCTGCCGTTTGCCAGCGCCACGATGTCCCGATCAATTTTAGGAGTATACTTTTCCTTGAATTCTACCGTCAATCCTTCGCCTTCCGCGACGAGCAAATTTAATTCATCCGATTTCATAGATTCCGATCCTTCAAGCCGCGGCGCACGCACTACGCGCGCACCTGGCCGGTCCCAAGGACTTCGTACTTGTATGAGGTCAGTTCCTCAAGGCCCATGGGACCGCGCGCGTGGAGTTTATCGGTGCTGATGCCGACTTCCGCCCCAAGCCCGAATTCTCCGCCGTCCGTGAAACGGGTGGAGGCGTTCGCGTACACCGCCGCGGAATCCACCTGGTCCAGGAACATCTTTTTCGACCCGGCCGATTCCGTGATTATCGCGTCGGAATGATGCGAGCCGTAATGGTTGATGTGCTCGACGGCCGCCTGCGTCGAAGGCACAATCTTTACGGCCAGGATCAAATCAAGATACTCGGCGCTCCAGTCCTCCTCGACCGCCGGCTTGATTTTTTCCCCGGCAAAAACGCGGCTGGCCTCGTCGCCGCGCAGCTCAACTCCCTTGGCGTTCAGTTTATCCGCCAGGAGGGGGATGAAGGAAAACGCGAGCGCTTCGTGAACGAGCACTTTTTCAACCGCGTTGCACACGCCCGGCCGCTGGCATTTTGCGTTTTCGATAATGTTGAGAGCCATTTCGAGGTTTGCGCTTTCATCCACATAAATATGGCACACACCCTTGTAATGCTTGATCACCGGTACTTTGGCGTTTTCGACCACGGCCCGGATAAGCTGCTCGCCGCCGCGCGGCATGACAAGGTCGACGATTCCCTCGAGTCGCACCAGTTCGCGCACCGCCTCGCGGTCCGTTGTGGCGACAAGCTGGATCGCGTCCCGCGGCAACCCCTGCGATGCGCCGCCCTCACTCATGGCCCTGACAATGGCCTGGTTGGAATTTATCGCCTCCTTTCCGCCGCGCAGAATTACGGCGTTGGCGGTCTTGAGGCAAAGTCCGGCCGCATCCGCCGTAACATTGGGCCGCGACTCGTAAATGATGGCGATGACGCCGATCGGCACTCTTACTTTCCTGATAATGAGTCCGTTCGGCCTGGTCCATTTGCGGATCGTTTTGCCGATGCAGTCCTTGAGTCCGGCCACTTCGCGCAGGCCCTTGAGCATGGCGTCAATGCGCGCATCGGTCAGCGCAAGACGGTCCAGCATGGCAGCCGAAAGTCCGGCTTGTTTGCCGGAAAATAAGTCACTCTCGTTTGCCTGCTTGATTCGATTTCTTTGGGAATCAACGGCATCGGCCATGGCGAGCAGGATATTCCGCCTTCTCCGACCGTTTAACAGCGCCAGCCGCCTCGCAGCGGTCACGGCATTGTTGCCGATTGCAAGTATTTCATCATGAAGCGTCATTCTTTCCTCCCAACACGGGCTCAATCAGGCCTTCGACAACTGCCGTGCGCGGAGCGCCCGGCCCACCTGGACATGTCTAAAGGTGGCCGTCGCCCTCCGGGCGACGGTTCGAAGACAACTTTGAAATTTCTATACGTCAAATTATCAAAACGTCAAAAAAATACGGAAAAACATGCTTGTTTCGAATTTCGTGCTTCGAAATTCGGATTTTCATTCAGTCATCAGCGCCAGATTATCGCGGTGAATCAGTTCATCCTCCCTTTTGCCGCCCAGCAAGCGGATAATTTCCTCCGTGCGGCGGCCCCTGATTATTTCCACCTCGCGGCTGGAATATTCCGTCAGACCGCGGGCGACCAGCCGGCCGTCGAGAGCCTTTACGTTCACCATGGCGCCCGCCGGAAATTCGCCCTCGATCTTTTTTACGCCGATGGGCAAAAGACTTTTGCCGCCGTGCTCAAGCGCCCTGCATGCGCCCTCGTCAATTATGAGCGCGCCCTTGGGCTTGTGAAAGAATGCGATCCAGCGCTTGCGGTCGTCCAGCGCTCCCAAACTGGTTTTTTTGGCGGGCACGATGAGCGTGCCGGTGTCGGCTCCGGACATGATTTTCCCGATAATCCCCTCTGTGCGGCCGTCGGCGATGACCACGAAAGCTCCGGCAGTTTCCGCGGCCAGCCGGGCAAATTCAAGCTTGCTGGCCATGCCGCCCGTTGAAATGTCGCCGCCCTTTCCGCGGGCAAGCTTGAAGACGTCGCCCGACACTTCGTTCAGATAACCGATGCGTTCCCTGCGCCCGTCCGGCAGCGGCCTATAAAGACCGTCCGTGGACGAAAGCATGATCAGAAGATCCGCCTTGATCAACTGTACCACCAGCGCGGCCAGCAGGTCGTTGTCCCCGAACTTGATTTCGTCAACGGCCACCACGTCGTTTTCGTTTATGACCGGGATCACGCCCTTGCGCAGCATGGTCATGATGGTGTTTTTGGCGTTGACGTGTCGGGCGCGGTGTTTAAGATCGTCGTGCGTAAGCAGCACCTGGCCGATGATTTTTTTCTCAGCCGCAAAAAGGCGGTCATATTCGTTCATCAACCGGCTTTGGCCCACGGCCGCCGCCATTTGCAGGCCGGGCAGATCCGCCGGCCGCCTTTTCATGCCCAGCGCCTGCATGCCCGTGCCTATGGCGCCGGAAGTGACAAAAGCCACCTCGCGCTTCTGACCGGAGAGTTCGGCCATTTCATGCGCCAGGGATTTAAGGCGCTGCGTTTCCGGCCGGCCGGAATTCTGCACCAGTACCTGGCTGCCGACCTTGATGACGATGCGCCTGGCCCTGCCGATGGCCGTTCTGGCGCCGGTTTCTTCGGTTTGATGCGTCTTCATGAGGCACAATTTAACATGTCCGGTCGGACATGTCGATAAGGATAAAATGGTGGTTGCTTTTGACTGCAATTATGATTAGTGTTACCCTGTTTTTTTCATTGTTCGCGATATAATATCAGACGAGGAAAAATTCCATGCAATTCAGACTTTTCGACCTGCTCCTGCCACGCGAAACGCAGTTTTACACATACATGCACCAGCTTGCCGACATTCTCATAGAAGGCACATCCATTTTCAAGGATTTTATCGCCAATTTCGAGAAATTTAGCGAAACCGACATACACTGGAACCTGACGAAAATAAAGGATTGCGAGTTGAAGGGCGATATCGTCGAGCGAAAGATCATAGACGAACTGCACAAGACCTTCATCACGCCCATTGACCGCGAAGATATTCATTCCATCGCCATCGGCATTGACCGCGGCCTCGACATCCTCAACAGCATTTCCCAGAAGATCGAGATGTACCACGTCCGGAAATTCCCGCCCAACGTGGCCGCTTTTGCCTGCCTTATTGCCGACATTGCCCAGTTGCTCAAGGATCTGCTGAAAGGTCTGGAGAAGAAAAAAGGCGTTGACGAGGTTTTTGAAAAAATGCACGCGGTGGAGAACAAGGCCGATTATCTTTTCCACCTCAGCATGGCCGAACTGTTCAACGGCTCTTATTCGGCCATTGACATCGTCCGGCTGAAGGACATTTACGAGCACATGGAATCCTGCGTTGATTCGCTGGACTACATCGGCAAGGTCGTGCGCGGCATACTGGTGAAACTGGGTTAAATTTACGACAGGCAAAATAATATGATTGATCTTTCCGTCCTGGCTATCGTCTGCATAGCGATGGCTCTGGTTTTCGATTTTTTGAACGGGTTCCACGATGCCGCCAACGCCATCGCCACGGTCGTGGTCACGCGCGTGCTTTCGCCCCTTCAGGCGGTAATCCTTTCGGCCTGCGCCAACTTTGCCGGCGCCTTCTTTTTCAGCGTGGCCATAGCCAACACGATCGGCAGGGGAATCGTGGACGTCCATTGCATAACCGTGCCGCTGATATTCGGGGCCCTTATCGGCGCGGTCATCTGGAACATCCTCACTTGGCTCTGGGGATTGCCCACATCCAGTTCGCACGCCTTGATCGGCGGATTGATCGGCAGCGCCGTGGCCGCCACAGGCTGGAAAAGCGTGATCATCGGCGGCGTACTGAAGATATTCGCCTTCATTTTCATGGCTCCCATGCTGGGCATGCTCGGCGCCATGATCTTCACCACCATAACGATGTGGCTGGTCCGACGTATGCGTCCGAACGTCATTAACACTCTGTTCCGGCGCCTGCAGCTAGTGTCGGCCGCGTGTTACAGCGTTGGCCACGGCACCAACGACGCCCAGAAAACCATGGGCGTCATCGCCATCACCATGTATTCGGCGCATATGACCGATTCCTTTCACGTGGCGCCCTGGATAATCATATCCTGCTATTGCGCCATCGCCTTGGGCACGGCCTTCGGAGGCTGGCGCATCGTGCGCACCATGGGCACGCGCATCACCAAAATCAGGTCCATGGAGGGATTTTGCGCGGAATCGTCCTCGGCCCTGGTCTTGCTCGGCACGGCCCATTTCGGCATACCGGTCAGCACCACGCACGTGATCGCCGGCTCGATTTTCGGAGTGGGTTCGGTCGAACGCGCCGGCAAGGTGCGCTGGGGCACGGCGCGAAAAATAATCTGGGCCTGGATCATGACCATCCCGGCCACGGCCCTGTGCGGTTTCCTGGCCTATCAGTTTTTGGCGGCCCTGGCCCATTTTGGTTTGTTCAAGATTTAATTATGCGCAAACCCGGAAAAGCGATCGGCATAGACTTCGGCGGCACCTCCGTGAAAATCGGCCTGGTGTCGGAATCCGGCCGCGTTCTCGGGGAAAATTCGTTTCCAACCGCGGAGGCGGTTTCGCGGGCCGCCTGGCTCGATCTGGTCGAGCAGGTCATCAACGGGTTCGGCGTGCATAAAAATTCCCTGGCCGGCATAGGCGTGGGCGTGCCCGGTTTCACCGATTTCAGAAAGGGAAATATTTACAACCTGACCAACGTTCCGGGCTGGACGGCGGTGCCGCTTGCCAATATAATGCGCAAACGGTTCAGGTTGCCGGTTTATGTAGACAACGACGTAAACGCCATGGCGCTGGGAGAATACCGGCACGGCGCGGGAAAAAGGATGAAAAATCTTTTCTTTGCCACGCTCGGCACCGGAGTCGGCGGCGCGCTCATCATTGACGGGAAAATATACCGGGGCGCATATTCCATGGCCGGCGAAATCGGCCATGTTTCCATCAACATGAAAGGCCCGAAAACTCCCGAGGGCAAAGGCGGCCTGGAAGCATACGTCGGCAACCGCAGGCTCGTCTCTTATGCCGCGCGCCTCCTGCGCCGCGAAAAAAAATCGCTTGTCCGAAGCCTGGCCGGCGGCGATGATAAAAAAATCTCTCCCAAAATAATCGCCGCGGCCGCCGCGGCCGGCGACAAATTCGCGTTGAAAATAATGGATCATATGGCCGACTGCCTGGCAACGGCTTTCGCCGCGGTCACCTACCTGCTGCAACCGGAAGCCATCATCGTCGGCGGCGGCATGGCCGCAAGCGGCAGGGTGCTGTTTGAACCTTTACGCCGCCATCTCGGCGAACGCCTGCACAAACATTTCGCTGAAAGAATAAGAATCATTCCGGCGGCCCTTGGCAACAAGGCCGGCATGATCGGCTGCGCCGCGCTTGCGTTCGAGAATGAGAAGTACAACACATAATGAATATTGTGTAATGGAGGGCGAACCTGAGGTGAGCAGTTATTCCATCATCTCTGCCGCGTCGCGGCTCAGCACAGCTTCGCCCTCCAATCTTAAAATGTTCTCAGCAAATATGTGTCATCTTGCAATGGAACAATCTAAAATTTACTGGCTCAAAAAAGCATCTCTCGGTATTTGTGTCCTGGCGGCTTTCTGCCTGCATGCCGCAATCGCCGCCGGGGAACCCCGGGAAAAAACCGACTGGCCGGAGCGGATGACTATCAACTGCGATCTGCCTTTCATGACAAAGGAAGCCGATTCCTCGCCTGTCCTGGCAGTTCAAACTTCAAATGCGCCCGCTGCCGCCGCGCAGGCAGCCTCTGCGCCGGTGATCTTTACCGCGCCCACGGCAAGTTATTCTCCGGAAGCAACCCCCCGTTTGCAGGCCGCGCCGGCGCTCGCGACCAATTCGCTGCAAATCCGCATCTACGGGTATATCAAACTTGACGCCTCTTACGACACGCAACAGGCGCAAAACGGCGACTACATCTATTACGTCATGCCGAAAAAGACCGGCTCCAGCGACAATGAATTCAACATGACCGCAAAGGAAACCAGGCTTGACCTGGAAATCATCAGCCCGGACATCGGCGCGACAAAGATCAGCGGAAAAGTGGAGGTTGATTTCTACGGCAACTCCGGAACGGCCAATTCGCCCAACGTGCGCATGCGCCTTGGATACGTGGACGTTGTCAACGAGGAGATCATATCCATGCGCGCCGGACAGGACTGGGACACGTTCATGACCGTCCGTCCCCGTATGAACAACATCGCCATCATGGCCGATGCCGGCGCTCTTGGCGTGCGACGGCCTCAACTGCGCCTGAGCAGGGATTTTAAAATATCGGACGACACGAAAATCGTGGCCGCCGTGGCGGCCGCGCGCACGATCGGTTCGGACCTGGACAGCGGCGGACAGGAGGACGGCGTGGACGCCGGCTTCCCATCGGCCCAGTATAACCTGTATCTTGAAACAAAAACCTGGACGGAAAAGTCGGCCAAGGTCGGCGTTTCCGGTCATTGGGGCATGGAAACCATGGACCAGGTTTCCACGAACGGCAGCGTCATCGCGAACGACAAGGAATGGTATGCTTCGTATTCCGTTATCGGCAGTCTTTTCCTTCCGCTCATGAAACGCGTCAGCCTGCAAGGGAGCGTCTGGCAGGGCCAGGACCTGGCTTCCTATTACGGCGGCATAGGCCAGGGCATCAACTCGAAACTGCACACGGCCATCGCGGCGCAGGGAGGCTGGGCGGAGTTCCTGATCGATCTTACCCAGCGGCTCAACCTGAACCTTGGCTACGGCCTGGATGCTCCAAGCCAGTCGGACCTTAACGCCAAGGACCGTTCCAGGAACGAGACCTTTTTCTCCACCCTGTATTACACCGTCAAGCCCATAACCTTCGCGTTGGAATACGTCAACATGACCACCTCCTACAAGGACGCCGCGAGCGCCACCGACCACCGCGTCCAGGGCTCGGTGATCTTCACGTTCTGATACCTCGCTGTTGAAGATTTTCTGTCCTACACGAAACGGCGAATGAAACTTGGCTTGACCGATGCCGTAATCGCGATCTGCTGCGGCCTTGTAAAGGGGTTGCACAAGGCAAAAGATGTTGATTCGGACGTCTTTAATTGGGAACCTGATTTTCCGAAAGAAGAAGCGTGTCAGGCCGTCGCCGAATTCATGAAATCCTGCTCGAAAGAAAGCCGGCAAGCCGTGAGTTCCCGACTGCTTGCAATTCTCTCGGAACATGTCTCCGCCTGGAGCGAATTGTTAAGCCGGGCGACGGGCGGCAAATGAAAATGTTCAAAAAGCTACCGCATTAGTATGACCGGTTGGATCGCTCTGTCTGATGCGCCAGCGTGCGCAGAATGGCTTCGAGGACCATGTCAAGATGTTTGCCGACATCCTCGGCCAGAAACCGCAGGACAAAATAGCCGTTCTCCTGCAACAAGACGTCCTTGCGCCGGTCGCGGCGGTAGGCTTCGGCATCGGAGAGATGCTGCGCTCCGTCAAGCTCTATCGCAACACGCTTTTCCGCGAAGAGCAAATCCACCTCCATTCGTCCGCATCCGTCGAAAGGAATCGGCAAGTCGGCATTGAGGCGGAACCTGCCCTTCGTGGCGGGCAGCGTCTCCAGCCGCCGGTACAGGAATGCCTCCGTGGCGCTCCGCGCCCGATCCTCACCTTCGGCGTCGCGCTGAAGCAAAAAAGTCGCATGCACAAACAGATTGCCGAGATGCGCGTCCACTCCATCGCGGATCAGACGCTGAACGCTGGCGGCGTAATCCCTTTTCCATTCCGGCTCGATCGGCAGCGGCACTTCGGCGGGCCATCCCGGCACGGCGCCGGCCGGCAGCAGGATCGAATACCCGATCGCTTCATATCCCAGACAGCGCCGGTCAAACATCCGCGCCAGCATGGGAACGTTGAGGTCGGCATAGTCATAGACGCGCACTTCCCGCTTGCGGTCGTGCAACCGGTGCAATCGCCCCGCATATTGTGCGATCGTTCCGCGCCAGGACACGGGCAGCGTCAGGAACAAGGTGTCCAGCCGGGCGTCATCAAACCCTTCGCCAAGATAGCGTCCTGGCTTTTGGCATCCACGCGGTAGCGCACCGGTCCGCATTGCATGAAGATAATCGGGTGATGGCCATCCTTGCGGGTCACGGTGGCGGATAGACCGGTCACGTATTTCGCCTTTGTCCGCCGGGCTATAACCCGAACGACCGGTCTTCCGGCTTTCGAAACGGCGGGGATAAACATCCTCCCGGCCGCGAAATAGAGCGCGGAACAAGGCGATCTTATCGGCGGGAGTGGAGTGTTGGTCAATTTTTCGCTCCATATCGTCAAATGCCTGTTTGATCAATTGAATCCCATCTTCAAAATAATCGTAATCGTGCTAAACCTCGTCCCGTGGATCGCTCTTATAATCATCAGATGAAAGTGCCGTGGAAGTTTAATCCAGCCTCTTTCTAAACGACGACGCCGCCAGTCCGAGAATTCCGCCCCCCAGCGCCAGCAGCGCCAGGCCCTGCGGCCACAGTTCCGGCCAGCCCTGTCCCTTCAGGTAAATGCCGCGTATGGCCGCAAGATAATATTTCAGGGGAATGATGCCGGTCGCCTTTTGCAGGAAAACCGGCATGTTTTCCACGGGAAAGGCGAAGCCGGAAAGCAGCACAAAGGGCAGCATTACAAAAAATGCCGCAGCCAGCATGGCCTGCTGCTGGGTTCTGACCAGCGTGGAAATGAACAGTCCCAATCCCAGGGTGTTCAGCAGGAAAAGCAGCGAAAAGAGCAGCAGAGTGAAAATACTTCCACGCATGTGGATTGAAAAAACGAAGCGGATCACGAGCAGGGCAAAGACCAGTTCGATAAGACCGATAAGCACAAAGGGCAGCAGTTTGCCGGCAATTATTTCACCCGGCCTGAGAGGGGTGACGATCAACTGTTCCATGGTGCCGATTTCGCGCTCCTTGACCAGGGCCATGGCGGTGACGATCATGGTGGTCACCATCAGCAGCAGCGCCATGATGCCCGGCGCCATGTAAACGCGCGAAACCAGGCCCGGATTGTACCAGACCCTGCTTTCCACGGACACCAATTGTTTCCCGCGGTCAGGCGCAATACGGGCGGCAAAAAGACGCAGCGCCTTCTGCAGGTAGTTGAGCCCCTGCACGCCGAAATTGCTGTCCGCGCCGTCCACCAACGCCTGCACAACCGCGGTTTCCCCGCCCAGAATCCGCCGGCTGAATTGCGGCGGAATAATGAGTACCAGTCCGGCCCTACCCGAGACAAGCAAAGCATCATCGCGTTCCTCCGGCCCCCCGGCGGTAAAAGTCCTGAAATATCCGGAGGAGCCGAGCGCGCGGCACAATTCGCGGCTGTGCCAGGAATGATCGTTGTCGCGTATGGCCAGCCTGATTTCGCGGATATCGGTGGTGGCCGCAAAGCCGAGGATCAAAAGTTGAATGAGCGGCACCACGATGAGCAGGCGCACCAGGTTGCGGTCCCGTAATATCTGCGAGAATTCCTTGCGAACCATGCATTTTATCCGCGAGATTCTCAATGTTTTTTTCCCATGATCATGATTGCCAGAAAATTAAAAACCAGTCCGAGCAGAAGCATGGCCGCCAATTGCGGCCAGATTACGGCAAATGAGGCGTCCTTCAAGATTATGCTGCGCATCACGGACACGAAATAACGCGGGATCATCAGGAAAGTGATGCCCCGGATTATGGCGGGCATTCCGGCAATCGGAAAAATCAGCCCGGAAAGTATGATCGAGGGCAGCAGGGTGGAAACAATGGCAAGTTGAAACGCCTCCTGCTGCGAACTCGTGGCCGCCGAAATCAACAGCCCCATGCCCAGCGCGGCGAACAGGAAAACCAGCACGGAAAGGGCCAGCAAAAAAACCGAACCTCGCACAACGACCCCGAAGGCGAAATAGCCCACGCCAAGTATGGTAAGAGTGGTGACAAGGCAGATCAGAAAATAGGGCAGAATTTTTCCTATGATCAACTCGAGCGGCCGGACGGCCGAGACGTTTATCTGTTCGATCGTTTCGCATTCCTTTTCCCGCACGATCGAAAGCGAGGTGGCGATGACCGCGGAAATCATGAGCAGCATGGCCATCAACCCGGGAACAAGAAAATGCGCGCTGCGCAGGTCCGGGTTGAACCAGATCCGCGATTCAAGCCTCAGCGGCTGTAATATTCCGTTTCCTTTACCGGCAAACTGCAAAGAGAACCTCTCGGCCAGGGCGTCCAGATATCCGACGGCCACGTTTCCCACCGTGGCGTCAACTCCGTCAATCAGGGCCTGTACTCTGCCGTGTTCTCCGCGCCCGACATCCTCGGAAAATTTGCGCGGAATGACAAGCGCCAGGCGCGCCTTTCCATTCTTCAGCCAGTAGTCAATTTCACCCCGGGAAGAAAGCGCGCCTATCCTGTCAAAATACTGATTTTGAAAAAGACTGTCCAGCAGCGCCCGGCTTGTTCTGGTATTGTCCTCATCCAGCACGGCCACGCCGATATGTTTTACGTCGAAGGAAAGCGCATAACCGTAAAGCAGCAGCAGGAAGGCCGGAACGAGAACAAGCAGCCCCAGCGAAAGCCGGTCGCGCCGGATTTGCCGTATTTCCTTGATGAAAATTGCGTTCAAACGAGTCATGATGTCAGCGTATAGCGGATAGCGTGGAGCGAATAGAAAAAATAACCGCCATGCGCTATCCGCTCCACGCCATCTTTTCTTTCACGTCTCCCTCGGCCAGCCTGATGAACGCGTCTTCAAGACGCGGCTTCACCCGGCGCACGCCCGAAGGCTTCAACCCCCGAGCGCGAATTGCGTGTTCCAGATCTTTTTCGTTCATAAATCCTTTCCGGCAGAAGACGTGCAGGTTCTGGCCGAAATAAGAGACCTCCCGCACCCCGTCAATCCCGCCGATCGTTTCACGCGCGCCTGAAGCCGGAGGCAGGACCGCTTCAAAAAGGTCCTCGGCAACCGCCCTTTCCCTGATTTCCGCCGGTCTGCCCCCGGCAATCAGGCGGCCGGACATGATAAAGCCGAGCCGGTCGCATAATTCCGCCTCGTCCAGGAAATGAGTGGTCACCAGGATTGCAACGCTTTTTCCGGACATATGGCGGATAATGTCCCAGAATATGCGGCGGGCGAGAGGGTCTATGCCGCTGGTCGGCTCATCAAGGAAAAGAACCGAGGGTTCATGCAGAATGGCGCAACCCAGAGCCAGGCGTTGTTGCATGGCACCGGAAAGGGTTCCGGTCAGTTCGTCTGCCAGCCCGGCCAAGCCGGTCAGTTCCGCGACTTCGTCGAAACGCCGTCGAACATCATTTTCCGCGAGCCCGTAGACTCCGCCGAAAAATTCGACGTTCTCGAAGACGGTCAGGTCCTTGTACAGGCTGAACTTCTGCGACATGTAACCGATGCCGGCGCGCACTTTTTCCGGGTCCCTTGCCACGTCGAATCCGCCGACCGAAGCCTTGCCCGAGGTGGGCAAAAGCAGTCCGCAAAGCATACGGATGGCAGTTGATTTTCCGGCGCCGTTCGGGCCTAGAAAGCCGAAAATTTCACCCCGGCCGATGGAAAAGGAAAGATTTTCAACGGCGGTGAATTTTCCGAATCTTTTGGTAAGCCCGTCCGCGACGACGGTTTTGCCTTCGCCTTCAGATGGATTTTCGGTTTGCATTTCGATCGAAGAACCAAAGCGGGCAGAGCACGCAACCTAACCACGGAGATCACAGAGGCACAGAGATTGTTAGAGGTTGCTTTAAATCCATTTTGCCTGAACGGCAAAGCAGATTTAAAGCAAGACCTTCTCATTGGAGCAGGAATAGAGGTTTTTTTGTCCGTCTCCCAGTATTCCTCCAACCTTAACCGTTTTTTCATCCCGATTCTCATCGGGATGAAAAAATCTCCTCTTGGTTTTCTGCCACAGGCAGATCCGCCTGGCGGAATCTCCGTGCCTTCGTGTCCTCCGTGGTAAATATTCCTGTTTCTTGTTTTATTTCGCTGTTCCTTATGTTTAAGGCGCTATTCCGCGCCGGATCCTCCGTTGGCGTGTTCGAGTTCGGCGCGCGCTTGCTCCACGTCAGCGCCGGCCATGACCAGCTCAAAACTTGCGTCTGTGCAGCGCGCCTGGGAATCGAGCACGTCGGAGTGGCGCGCCAGCCCGTTTTGCCAGAGGTCGGTCGCGGCCTTCAGGTCCAGCTTTGCGCTTTCCTCGGCGCGACGCGCCACGCGCACGCGCGTGAGGGCGTTATCCAGGTTGATCAGCGCCTGGCGCACCTCATAAACCGCCTGCTCGCTGACCTGAGAAAGCCGGTGCGCGGCCCGGTTGGCGCGCGCCTTTGCCTCGTTCACTTTGCCCCTTGTCAGCCCCCAGTCCAGAATGTTCCAGGAGGCAGAAGCGCCGATAAAGGCGTCAAACTGCCAATCGTCCTCGGGCGGAACGTTCAAGGGGTTGGGCCGGCCCACTTCACCGCGCAATTGTGCGCCCAACTGCGGGAAATAATCGGCGCTTTGAATCCGTATGTTTTTGCGCTCGGCTTCCAGTTCCGACTGTTGGGCCCGAATATCAGGCCGGTTGGTCATGGCGCATTGAATCGATTCCTTTTCTCCCTGCCTTGATGCCGCATCGTCAAGCTCCGGCCTGGAAGGCGTTGCGTCCGGCTCCAACGGTTTGCCGGTGAGTTGTTCGATGGCGGCGCAGCTCAATTTTACGCGCCGCAAAGCCTCTTCAAGGTTCAGCCGGATCTGATCCAGGCGGACGGAGGTTGAAAGCCTCTCGTTTTCGGTCGCCATTCCACCGTTGTAAAGGTTTTGCATGTCGCGGTCATGCGCCTCCATCCAGACGACGGAAGCCCGGAAAGACTCGGCGGCATAAAATGCCTTTGACCAGCCCCAATAAGCGCAGCGCGCCTGATAGACGACGTCCGAACGCCGCGCCGCCATGGAAAAACGCGACGAATGATACCGGTCGTCCGTCATTTCCTTGCGTCCGGAAATTTTTCCGCCGGTATAGAGCGGCTGCGTCAGGCTGATCCCGCCGTTGTAGCGGTCAGGAATGGCGGGAATGCGGAAATTTGGAAAATTGTTTTCCTTGAGTCCCTCGTAATGGGCGATTCCGGCGTCCATGTCGAGCGACGGAAACAGGGCCGCATCGGCCTGCCTCCTGACAGCGTCGGCCGCCGCCAGGTCATCGCCGGCCATTTTCAGGAGGTTGCTGTGTTCCAGAACCTCATTGACCATGCGCTCAACGCTTATTTCCCCGGCGGAAATATTTCCGGCAATCAGGATAATTACCGGAAAAAGAAAAGAACGGCATCGCGCAAGCGCGAGCCCTACATCAGAAAATTCATACATGACGCTCGTCCTCCTCTTTTTTTCCCAACAACGCCACGAATGCGTCTTCCAGGGAAGGTTCGGCGCGGTTCATGAGCACATTGCCCATGTTTTTTTCGTTCAACCAGGAAGCCGCTTCGCGGGCGCCGCTTTCACCCTGCCTGGTCCAGAGGCGGACGCGGTCGCCGTACAGGACCACGCTTTCCATCGGCAGTTTTTCCCGCAACAAAGCATAGGCCCGCGCCGCGTTCGTGCATTCCAGGTCATACACGGCGCCGGGCATGGTTTGTTTTATTTCGGACGGCGTCCCCGTCATGACCGCCCGGCCGCCATGCATGAGGCAGATGCGGCGGCAGCGCTCCGCCTCGTCAAGATAAGGGGTGGTCATCAGGATGGTCACGCCCTGTTCCAGGATCGAACTCAAAATGCTCCAGAATTCACCGCGCGCAAGAGGGTCGACGCCGGTGCTGGGTTCGTCGAGAAATATTATTTCGGGCGTATGAATGAGGGTACAGGCCAGGGCCAGCTTTTTTTTCATTCCGCCGGAAAGCTCCCCGGCCAGGCGGGCGCGGAAAGGCAGGAGACGCGTAAAGGAAAGCAATTCGTCGCGCCGGACGCCAAAATCCCCGATGCCGTGAATGCCGGCAAAAAATTCGATGTTCTCGTCAACCGTCAAATCGCCGTAAAGGGTGAAATTCTGAGACAGATATCCGATCCGCCTTTTGATCCGCATGCTTTCCTTTTCAAGGTCCATGCCCAGTACCCGAGCCTTGCCGGAACTGGGCCTGAGCAGACCGCAAAGCAGGCGGATGACGGTGCTTTTGCCCGCCCCGTCAGGTCCCACAAGCCCGAACATCTCGCCTTTTTCAACGGCAAGATCCAATTGCCGGACGACCGCGAAAGATCCGAATACTTTGACAAGCCCTTGTGTCAATATCGCCGCTGCACTCATTTTGTTTCTTTGCTGTCTCTTAAGAACCCGTCCGCGGGCAGACCCGGTTTGAAAATTCCATCCTTGTTGTCCAGGGTTATCTTTACGCGGTAAACAAGTTTGGCCCGTTCATCGGGAGTCTGGACGTTGCGCGGGGTGAATTCGGCCGTGGGAGACACATAAGTCACTTTTCCTTCGAACAAGTCGCTGCGTCCGTCAATCTTTACCCAGGCGCGCTGCCCGAGGCGCACATCGCCGATTTTCGTTTCCGGAATGTAGACCGAAAGCCATACTTCATCCAGGCGCGAAACAGTCAGCATTGGAGCGCCGACCGGCACATATTCGCCGTCTTCATGTATGCGCGTGGTCACCACGCCGCTGACCGACGATGTAACCGCGCAGTCGGCAACGGCCTTTTGCGCCAATGCAAGTTTCGCCTCGGATTGAGCCACCTGGGCCCTGGCAAGTTCGATCTCCTCCTCGCGGCTGCCCTTTTCCAGCTTCATCAATTGCTGTTCGGCGGCCGCCAGGCCGGCGGCGGCCATGTCGGCGCGCGCACTGGCGTCATCCATTTGTTTCCGGGTGGCGGTCCCGCTCTGATAAACCGCGCTGACGCGGCGCAGGTCGGCATCGGCGGAGATGAAAGATGCCCGGGCCTCGCGCACCTGCTCGTAGGCGCGCTCAATATCCTCCTGGCGGCTGCCGGCCAGCAGCAGGTCCAACTGGGCTTTTGCCACCTTGACGGCAGCCTCGGCCTCGGCCTGTTTTAAAAGATAATCGGCGGGATCCAGTCTGGCGACAACATCGCCCGACTTGACCCGATCGCCCTCCTGCGGAGCAAGGTTTACGATGCGGCCGGAAACCTGCGGCGCAAGATCAACTTCCGTGCATTCGATCGTGCCGGAACCGTCCGGCGCTTTGCCGTTCCATGCGCAGCCGGACAGAAGAAACAAGATCGTCAGTATTGTTATT
>Ga0074199_1000615_pt1 | contig 49801 bp, 43 predicted proteins | sample EPASupsiteSAE347_FD_64528 | JGI IMG/M metagenome (GOLD analysis project Ga0074199, IMG submission 64528) | Bioremediated contaminated groundwater from EPA Superfund site, New Mexico - Sample SAE3-47 | ecosystem: Environmental > Aquatic > Deep subsurface > Groundwater > Contaminated ... | reverse complement strand
GATGAATACCTGCGAACATTGCTGCACGAAGATTGATAATTTAACCGTCAGGTTTGGCGATAACGTCATACTTGACAATGTTAATTTGCATGTCAACTGCGGTGAGGTGATAGGCGTAGTCGGCCCGAACGGCGCAGGGAAAACCACTCTCTTGCGCACCATCCTTGGGGAGATTCCCTCTAAAGGCAAAATAGCTTTCCGTGTAGCCGGCAGCGCCTCCCAGAAAACCAAGATAGGTTATGTTCCGCAAAAGCTGCAATTTGACCTGAGTTCTCCTATTAGCGTAACCGACCTTGTGGCTTCAGCAATAAGCCGCTATCCTGTTTGGGCCGGAGTGAGCAAAGATTTATCGGAGAGAGTGAAGGACGTTCTCTCTTTGTTTTCGGCGGAGCATTTACTCAAAAGAAGGCTCGGTGAACTTTCGGGAGGAGAATTACAACGGGTTTTGTTAGCCATTGCTATGACTCCTGCTCCCAAACTACTGTTACTGGATGAGCCAGCCAGCGGAGTAGACATTAAGGGCCTGTCTCTTTTTTATCAAATCGTGGATGATTTGAGGAAAAAGAATGATATCGCGGTGATACTTGTAACGCATGATTTAGCCGGTGTATCTTCTTATGTTGATCGCCTCATACTGCTTAATCGTTCCGTTATCGCGCAAGGGGAACCTAAAGAAGTGCTTTCAAATGAAAAATTGGTTGCGGCATTCGGGCCAAGCTTGTGGAATATTTCCTGTTTGCCTAACTTGAGAGTTTCAGGGGACAGTAAGAATGATAATCATTGAGGCTTGGTACAAGATAATGGATATTCTTCCATTTGGCTGGACGCATTATGTTTTTATGAAAAACGCGCTCTTGGCTGTATTACTTGTTACGCCGTTGTTTGCGCTTTTAGGAACAATGGTGGTCAATAACCGGATGGTTTTCTTTACTGATGTGTTAGGCCATTCCGCGCTTACGGGAATTGCGATAGGCGTGCTTTTGGGTTTTTATGATCCGACGCTGCCCATGATTATTCTAGCGGTAGTCCTGGCCGTCAGCATAAACCTCCTAAAAAATATTACCAAAACTTCCATTGATACTGTTTTAGGGGTTTTCTTCGCTTTTATCGTTGCTTTAGGTATCGTTATTTTAAGCCGGCAGGGCGGGTTTGTTAAATATACGAGCTATCTAATCGGGGATATCCTGGCAGTTACGCCCAAACAAATTGCTTGGTTTTCTCTAATAGCAATAGTTGTTTTAGTTTATTGGCACATAGCGGGTAATGCTATGATAATCACGAGCGTTAATCCTTCCTTGGCGCGCAGCCGCGGAGTTAACACGTTTCTGACAGAGACAAGTTTTACGGTACTACTTGCGATTGTGGTGATTGTTTCGATCCGGCTGGCAGGTATTTTAATCATTAATTCGCTTTTGGTTTTACCTGCGGCAGCCAGCCGTAACTTCGCGCGAAACACATATTCATATACGTTAGGGGCGGTAATCATCAGCGTTCTTTCCGGTATCGCCGGGTTAATTGTATCGTATTACTGGGGAACGGCAAGCGGAGCCACGATAGTTTTGTTTGCCGCGGTTTTTTATTGCCTGTCGGCATTGTTAAACAGATTCTTGATTAAATAATCTTGACAAAAAAATATTTTTATTTTTTGATGCAAATAAATGCAACTTGGGGGTAAGCAAAAGGGAGGTTGTAAATGGCGCAAGTAGAATTGCACATAGAGCTGTTGGATTTTTCACAAAATGCCCTGTCGATAATCTATGCGGCCTGCCGGCAGTGTTATTCGGCAAGCTTTGCCGGGCAGATATTCGCCGAAGGCCTGAAAGACCTTGTGAAACAGGAAGAGTTTGTCAGGCAGGTTGTTTCTTCTGGCCACAAAAGCCCTCTTGAGCATGTAAAATTTACTTTTGCTATCGAAGGGGTTTCCCGCGCGCTAACTCACCAATTGGTGCGGCATAGAATCGCTTCATATTCACAACAAAGCCAGCGTTATGTCAAAGAATCGGATTTTGATTATATTATCCCTCCTTCGATAGAAGCAGACGAAGAAATGAAGAAGGAATATGTAAATACTATGCGGGAAATCCAGAAAAGTTACAACTGTCTTTTAAAGGCCTTTGAAAATAAGGGTAAGAAAGGGGAGAGCGCTAATCAGGATGCGCGTTTTGTATTGCCGCAAGCCTCCGAGACAAAGATAGTAGTTACGATGAACTGCCGGGAACTGGAACATTTTTTCCAGGAACGCTGCTGCGCTCGCGCGCAGTGGGAGATTAGGAGGCTGGCCGAAGAAATGCTAAAGATATGTAAACAGAAATTACCCGCGGTTTTCAATAATTCAGGCGCAAAGTGCGTTGCGTTTGGCTATTGTCCCGAAGGCGTAAAATTCACCTGCAAGAAGTATCCTCTAAAAAAGTAGGGGATGTTTTTGGAAAGGAGAGCGCTATGTCGAAGATCTTTAAGGCTTTATTATTATTTTGTTTTTTGACCAGCCAAGCTTTTGCCCAGACATTTTCGCTGGAATCCATCGGGAAGATGTTTACGCCGCAAGATGAGGCAGTAGTTTATACCGCCAAGAAAATAATTACCATGGAAGAAAATAGACCGTTAGCTACAGCGGTTGCGGTTGACGGAGATCGGATTATTGCGGTTGGCAGCCTTGAGGAGGTCAAAAGAATTCTCGAGGGGAGAAATTATAGAATCGATAACCGTTTTGCCGGCAAGATCATTATGCCGGGGTTAATTGACCCGCATCTTCACCTTTGGTTGTTCGCTTTGGTTGCGCCGATGCACTTTATTACTCCTGATGATTGGGATCTGCCTTGGGCCAAAATAAAAGGCATTACCGGACGCAATGCCTACTTGGAAAAACTGCGCGCAACTGAAAAGGCGATAAAAGACAAGAAAGAATGGCTTTTTACCTGGGGTTATCATCAATACTTTCACGGTAAACTTTCCCGCAAGGATCTCGACGGCATTTCTTTAACCCGGCCGATTGTTGTCTGGCATCGTTCCGTGCATGAGTTCTATCTGAATACTGCCGCGCTCAATGCCCTGAAGATTACAGGCCAGATGCTTAAAGGGCACGGCCATGCCAGCGAACAAACCGATTTCGCTAACGGGCATTTCTGGGAAGCCGGGCTTTCCCTGATAGTAAAACCGCTTTATCCTCATATAGCTTCACCGCTTCGTTTTTTCCGCGGCTTGGAAATGTGCAAGCAGTATGTCAGCGCCAGCGGCCTGACAACCACCGCGGATCCCGGGATAATGCTGCCTGGCTCCGCTTTGGAGCTAATGAAGCTGGTGTTTGACAATGATTGGACGTCTTTCAGGAATTTATTGATTCCCAGCGGCCAGGTGCTTTATGAAAAATACGGCCCGGCAAAAGCGCTTGAGGAGACGAGAAAAGTTTGTGAAAAAGGCGGCCACCGCGTTTATTATTTACCCAAGCAAATCAAACTTTATTGTGACGGCGCTGCTTTTTCCCAGGATATGCAGTTAAAAGATCCCTATTTTGACGGCCACAAAGGGCAGTGGATCCAGACTCCGCAGGAGCTGGAAGATAGCGCCAGATTATACTGGAATGCCGGTTATCAGATTCGTATCCATGTTAACGGAGATTTGGGTAACGATGTGAGCATTGGCATTCTTGATAAATTAATGCAAGAAAATCCGCGCCAGGATCACCGTTTCTCTCTGGAACATTACTGCGTCTCTGAGCCGAAGCAGTCCGTATCGCTTAGCAAATTAGGCGGCATTGTTAGCGTCAATCCTTATTATGTATATGTGTTGGCTGATAGATATTCGGAAGTCGGGCTTGGCCCGGAGCGAGCGCAATATATGGTGCGCAGTAATTCCCTGTTGAGAAATAATATTCCTTTATCTCTGCATTCTGATACGCCAATGGCGCCAGCCAGCCCGCTTACCCTTGCCTGGTGCGCGGTAAATCGTTTGACTATGTCTGGTAAAGTCGCCGGGCCTGAGGAAAAGATTAGTGTTAAAGATGCGTTAAAAGCTATTACCATTAATGCCGCCTATGTTCTGCAAAAAGAAAAAGAGATCGGCAGTATTGCTGTGGGTAAAATTGCCGACTTTACCATTCTCGAACAGGATCCTTTGGCTGTTGATCCGAAGCAATTAAAGGATATTCACGTTTGGGGGAATATCTTTGAAGGCAAGATTTACCGGAATAAATATAAAGGCAAGGTTTCCATGTATTCGGAAAACACTATGGCAAAGTTGGAAAGTAATCCGGCTAATTTTAATGCAGAAAACAATGATTATGACGATGACGCCTGTGCCGCAAATCAGATTTTGCAGCAAGTTGCAAGGCAAGAGGAATCGAGATGCTAGATTGAAAAAAATCGTGATTGGGGTCAGCGGTGTTTACGGGAATGAAGGCTGTATATGATTACTATCGAAGTTAATAAGAAAATATGCGCTGGAGACGGAAAGTGTGTCGAGGTCTGCCCTATACATATCCTGAAAATGAATGAGAAAGAACGCGTTCCGGAATTTGTCCCGGGAGGCGGAGAAGTTTGTATTAACTGCGGGCATTGTTTTGCTTTTTGCCCTTGCGGAGCGATAAAACTTTCTACGATGGACATCAAGGATTCGGCGCTGCTTGATTATTCCAAGCTGCCCGGAGCAGAGCAAGTCGAGCTGTTTTTAAAAGCTCGGCGCTCGATCCGAGTATATAAAGATGAGCCTGTAGCCAAGGAGCTAATAGAAAAACTTTTGGATATTGCCCGGTATGCGCCGTCAGGGATTAATCGCCAACCGGTTAATTGGGCGGTAGTTATGGGTAAAGACAAGGTTTATGATTTAGGAGGCCTTGTTTCTAAATGGATGGGGGGCCTTTTGAGCTCTAAGCCTGAGATGGCAGAGTCTTTTAGTTTTGACCGTTTGGTTGAATCATGGAAGAAAAGAAAAGATTTAATCTGCCGGGGAGCGCCTTGTATAGTGATTGCTTATGGCCTTAAAGATGATCTGATGGTTCCGCAGTCATGCACGATTTCGGGGGCCTACCTTGAGCTTGCGGCATTCGGCTTGGGCTTGGGCGCCTGTTGGGCAGGGTATGTGAATATGGCAATCAATATGTCGGAAGAAGTAAGGAAATTTGTAGGCATATCTTCACGCGCTTATGCCGGAGCGGCGATGATGATCGGGTATTCCAAATACCGCTATAGCCGGATACCGGCAAGAAGCATCCCTAGAGTTATCTGGAAGTGCTAAGAATGTTGGAAACCCAACGCCATATATTTTTTAAGAATTTATTGTGAATTAAATCACAATAAAGTATTGACAAGTAAATAGCAAATGTTATAATTCAATTATATTGTGAAAAAAGGAACAATATGATAACGAATAAAAATTGTATTATAAGGCTTTCTCGATATAAAAACGCGCTTTACCGCTTAAGAGACTTAGGTTTTGTAAAGGTCTTTTCGGACAATCTCGCCGACGCCATAGGCGTTACCGCGTCGCAGGTAAGAAAAGATTTCTCGCTTTTTGGCATTACCGGAAATCGTAAAGGAGGTTATGAAATAGCCTCGCTTCTTGAAAAACTCGGCGGGATATTGGGAAAGGACAGGATTGAAAGAGTAATCATTGCCGGAGCAGGACACTTAGCTTACGCGCTTATGCATTACCGGGGTTTTGAAAAAGAAGGGATAAAGATAGAGGCAGCTTTCGATATAGACCCGCTCAAGTTCGCCAAAAACGCCCAAATTCCTGTTTTGCCGATGGAAGAAATGAAAGATTTCGTAGTTTCTAACAATATAAAGGTGGGGGTACTAGCGGTTCCTGAAGTTGGCGCCCAGCGCGCAGCTGATACTATGTTCGCCGCAGGGATCAAGGGAATACTTAATTTTGCCCCCCTAAGGCTTAAGGCTCCCAATGATTGTGCCATCAATAACGTTAATCTGGAAATCGAATTGGAAAATCTTGTTTACTTTGTGAATGTTTTGGAAAAAAAGGGTGAAGATAGAATATGATAGCGCCGCTGGATATCCTCAAAAAGAAACGCTCGGAAGCTTTGGATCGCATCCACAGTAAAGAATACCTTTCCATTAAGCGCGTCCACGTGGGAATGGCTACCTGTGAGATTGCCGCCGGCTCAAAAGAGGTCATGGACGTATTTTTGCAGGCAGTCAAATCCGGCCTGACCGATGTTTGCGTGTCGCAGAAGGGGTGCGCGGGAAGGTGTAATTTCGAACCAACGGTTGAAGTTATGGAGGACGGAAAAATACCGGTGAAATATTGTAAAGTAACTCCGGAGATGGCCAAGCAGATTATCGAAAGGCATTTAAAAAAGGGAGAGGTAATCAGGGATTGGGCGGATAGCGGAAAAGTAAAACAGCCGGAAAAAGAAAAATTTGAAGAAGGGCATCTTTGCAGCCATTTCCAGCGGGTTTTCGGCGATGTTGATTTTTTCAGCAGGCAAATGCGTATAGTCTTAAGGAATTGCGGTATTATTGACCCTGAAAGCATAGATGATTATTTATCGGCTAGAGGATATGAGGCATTAGCAAAGGTTTTAACGGAAATGACCCCTGTTCAGGTTATTGATGCTTTGAAAAAATCCGGGTTGCGCGGAAGGGGGGGCGCCGGGTTTCCGACGGGAGTTAAGTGGGAGCTTACTGCCCGCGAAAACAGCGAGGAAAAATTCGTTATCTGTAACGCCGATGAAGGAGATCCGGGTGCATTTATGGACCGCAGCACCATTGAAGGCGATCCGCATACAGTTATAGAAGGGATTATTATCGGCGGTTATGCCATAGGCGCGAAAAAGGGGATTATTTATATTAGGGCGGAATATCCTTTGGCGGTAAAGAGGCTGGAGAAAGCAATTATCGATGCCGGAAGCCAAGGTTTTCTGGGAGAAAATATTTTAGGTTCGAATTTTTCTTTCAATATCGAGATACGCCTGGGAGCAGGCGCTTTTGTCTGCGGCGAAGAGACCGCGTTAATCCACTCTATTGAAGGCCATCGCGGAATGCCCCGTCCCCGTCCGCCGTTTCCCTCGGTCCGGGGTCTTTTTGATAAGCCTACACTTATCAATAACGTTGAAACTTGGGCGAATATCCCGGTTGTGATTATTCACGGCGCCGAATGGTTTAGTTCCATAGGTACGCAGAAAAGCAAGGGTACGAAAGTTTTTGCTTTGGCGGGTAAAATTACCAATACCGGTTTAGTGGAAGTACCGATGGGCACGACTCTGAGGGAAATAGTTTATGATATAGGGGCGGGTATTCCTGGTAACAAGAAATTCAAAGCCATTCAAACGGGAGGGCCTTCCGGAGGCTGTCTTTCCGAGGAGTATCTGGATACTCCCATTGATTATGATTCTCTGGCGAAAGCAGGTTCAATTATGGGTTCCGGCGGAATGATTATTATCGACGAAGATTCTTGTATGGTTAATGTCGCCAGGTTCTTCCTGGAATTTACTCAGAATGAATCCTGCGGCAAATGCGCTCCCTGCAGGGAAGGGACAAAACGGATGCTGGAGATACTTACGCGTATAACCGAGGGTAAGGGCGAAGAAGGGGATATTGAAAAATTGGAACGGTTAGGGACGATGATCAAGAAGGCTTCTCTCTGTGGTTTAGGCCAGTCAGCGCCCAATCCTGTTTTAAGCACCATTAAGAATTTCCGTATAGAATATGAAGAGCATATCCGGGATAAAAAATGCCGGGCGCATTTTTGCCCGTCGCTCCTGGAGTATACTATCATTGATAAATGCGTCGGGTGCGGCCTTTGCAGGAAAGCCTGCCCGGCAGGCGCGATAACCGGTGCCTTAAAGAGCAGGCATGAGATAGACAAGCAGAAATGTATCAAATGCGGTGCCTGCTATAAGGTTTGTAAATTCAGCGCAATTAGCCGGGTTTAGGAGAATAGAAATGGCAAAGAAAATCAAGATCTACATAGATAACCGGCCTTATGAAGTAGAAGACGGCCAGACAATAATGCAGGCTGCTGATAAGCTTGGCTACCATATTCCGCGGCTCTGTTATCACCCGAAACTTTCTATTGAAGGCGCCTGCCGTGTTTGTATCGTGCAGGTGGAAGGGATGAAGAATTATGTGGCAAGCTGCGCCTATCCGGTAGCAGACGGGATGAAGATACTCACGCACACTAAGGAGTTAAGGACAGCCCGGCGCGATATCGTAGAACTTATTCTGGATAATCATCCCGAAGACTGCCATACCTGTGAACGCGACGGTATCTGTGAATTGCAGCGTTTAGCTTACGCTATGGGACTGCGGCACAGGCATTTTGAGGGAGAGAGGAAATGTTATGCAAAAGATCTTTCCTCGGAATCCGTAATCAGGGACCCGAACAAATGTATCCTTTGCGGCAGGTGCGTGCGCATCTGTTCGGAAATCCAAAAGGTAAATAATTTGGGTTACGCTTACCGGGGTTTCAAGACGGTGGTAATCCCCGCATACGATATGCCTTTTAGCGAAAGCGTCTGCACTGCCTGTGGACAGTGCATCAATGTCTGCCCAACAGCGGCGTTCGTCGAGAAAAATCACACCCAGGAACTTTTTGAGAAGTTGCAGGATAATAATTTTGTGAAGGTTGTTCAGTTTGCCCCGTCTGTGCGCGCGGCAATCGGCGAAGCCTTTGGTTTTGAGCCCGGCGTATCGAAAGAGAAAGAAACCGTGGCGGCATTGCGCAGGCTCGGGTTCGATTATGTCTTTGACACCCAGTTTTGCGCGGATCTTACGATTATGGAAGAAGCCAGCGAGTTTTTAGAGAGGCTCAAAGGTAAAGGAAAACTGCCGATGATTACCTCTTGTTCCAGCGCGTGGATGAAATGTATGGAACAGTTTTATCCGGATTTGATTGGTAATATCTCTACTTGTAAATCTCCCATGTCTATGATGGGGGCTTTACTCAAGACTTATTTCGCCGATAAGATTAAAACCGAACCTAAGAAAATCTTAAGTGTGGCGGTAATGTGCTGCACGGCCAAGAAATATGAGGCGTCCCGGCCGGAACTTCGGATTAATGGAATGCCGGCGGTAGATATAGTCGTAACTACCAGAGAACTTGCCTGGATGATTAAATCCGGAGGGGTCGATTTTATTAATATCAAAGGAGAGGATTTTGATAAGCCGCTGGGGCTTTCCAGCGGAGGGGGCGCTATATTCGGAGCAACTGGTGGCGTTATGGAAGCTGCTATTCGGACCGCTTATGAACTTTATACCGGAGAACCATTGATGGAAATTGAGATAAACGAGTTGCGCGGGTTAAAAGGCATCAAGGAGGGTTTGATTAGTCTTGATGGCGCCCAGGTGCGCGTTGCGGTAGCTCACGGACTTGGTAACGCTAACGCGCTTTTGGAGATTGTCCGCAAGGACCCCGGCCGCTATCATTTTATCGAGATTATGGGCTGCCCCGGTGGCTGTATCGGAGGCGGAGGCCAGCCTTATGCGGGCCTTAACTCCATACCGCTGGATGAAGAGACTCTTAAGAAGCGCGCTCAGGCGCTTTATGATATTGACCGGCATAAGACAATCCGCCGGGCGCACAATAATCCCGATATCCGCAGGCTATATAGGGAATTCTTGGGTAAGCCTTTGGGGGAGAAATCGCATGAACTTTTGCATACTCATTATAAGGCTAAATTTCCACGCGGTATTATTCCGCAGGAGCTAACCACGCGTTAGTTATTTTTTGGGAGGGTATTAAAATGCCAGGTTCAGTTAAGGCTCAAGATTCAAAACTGTCCGAGCTTAACCGGTTTATGAGTGCCTTGAAAGGTTTAAGCCGCTCGGAGTCGAATTTGATTGCCATTTTGCATAAGGTGCAGGAGCTTTATGGCTATTTGGACAGGGAAGCTATGGATGAAGTGGCCGCGACTATGAATATTCCCACCGCGCATATCTGGGGGGTGGCAACCTTTTACCATTACTTTAAACTCAAAAAACCCGGAAAACATGTTATCGCGATATGTTTAGGGACTGCTTGTTACATAAAAGGCGCAGGAGAAATACTCGAGAAATTGAAGGAAGAATTGAAAACCGATATCGGAGGGATGACTTCCGACGGTTTATTTAGTTTGGAAGAAGCGCGCTGTCTGGGAGCCTGCGGCTTGGCGCCGGTTATGATGATTGACGGAAAGATCTACGGTTCGCTTACGCCAAAAAAGGTTTCTGAAATCCTGCAGGGATACCGCAAGCGTTCATCGGGAGAATAACAGGGATATGAAACATATAAACGCCGGGAAGATAAACGATTTGATTGGTAATGCCGCCAAGAAAAGTGCGGTTGAAGTTGAGGCTATTCTTGTCAAGTCGCGTTCGCTTAAGCGTTTATCGCTTGAAGACTCAGCAGCGCTTTTGATGGTCGAAGACAAAGCGTTGCTCGATAAGATTTTTAGCGCCGCGTATTTTGTAAAAGAGAAGGTTTACGGTAGGCGCGTTGTTTTGTTCGCTCCTCTTTACATCAGTAATTTTTGCGTGAATAAATGTTTGTATTGCGCTTTCCGTGCGGATAATAAAGTAACCAAGCGCCGCCGCCTTGATATCAGCCAGATACGCCAGCAGACCCGGTTTCTCCTTGAGCGCGGGCATAAACGCATCCTTATGGTAGCCGGAGAGGTTAACGGCGGAGTGGATTTTTACGTTCAGGCGATACGAGAGATATATGAAGAGCGCCTGGGAGCGCACGCTATAAAGCGCATAAATATAAATTGCGCTCCGCTGGAAGTGGATGAATTCAGGAAGTTAAAGGAAGCCGGAATCGGAACGTATCAGATATTCCAGGAAACTTACCACGATTCGACTTATCGTATTATGCATCCAACAGGGCCAAAAAGTGATCCGGACAATCGTATTGATTCTATTGACCGCGCTTTCCAGGCGGGGATAGATGATATAGGTATGGGCGTGCTTTACGGGCTTTATGATTACAGGTTTGATACGCTGGCGATGCTTTCGCATATCGAATACCTTGAGAAGGCGTTCGGTATAGGCCCTCATACGATTTCAGTCCCCAGGATCGAGCCGGCGCAAGGCACCGAGTTTAAGATTCCTTACCCTGTTTCTGACGATGATTTCAAGAAATTGGTTGCTGTATTGCGCCTTTCAGTGCCGTATACGGGGATGATCCTTTCTACGCGGGAAACAGCCGAGGCGCGCGATGAACTTTGCGGGTTCGGCATTTCGCAGATCAGCGCCGAATCCAGGACTTCTCCCGGGGGATACTCTTGCGTGGATAATAACGCTGATAGCGACGTCCAGTTCTGCATAGGCGACCAGCGCACTCTCGATGAAATAATCGGCACTTTAATTTCCAAAGATTTTATTCCCAGTTTTTGCGCTGCCTGTTACCGCCGGGAGCGCACCGGAGAGGCTTTTATGAATTTAGCCAAGCCGGGGCTGATTAAGGATAAATGCAGTTTTAATGCCCTCGTAACTTTGAAAGAATACCTTGATGACTTTGCTTCTCCCGGTGTGAAGAAGGCGGGGTATGGCTTAATCGGGCAGGCACGCAAGAGCCTGGATGAGCGCGCGCAGCTTGAGCTAAACACATTTTTCCGCGCTATCGATAAGGGCGTAAGGGATGCTTATGTTTAATGCGGTTGGCGGGCTCCAAGATACTTTGAATAGAGTCTATGAAAAACCCGGGGAGAGCTTTAACGAGATAAAACGCCTTCTTCTGCTGGAAGATGAAAAAGAGTTGGAAGTTTTGTTTTCCTTCGCCGATAAAGTAAGGAAAAAGTTTGTAGGCGAGGGGGTTCTTTTAAGGGGGCTGGTGGAATTCTCCAATAATTGCGCCAACAGCTGTTTTTATTGCGGCTTAAACAAACAAAACTCCTGTATTAAAAGATATAGAATGACCAAGGATGAAATAATGCGCGCTGTTGATGATTTAAGCGCTATGAATATAAAGACCGTAGTTTTACAGTCGGGTGAAGATAGCGAGCTTGAGCCTTTATGGCTGGCGGGAATTATCAAAGAGATAAAAAATAATTTTGGCCTGGCCATTACTCTTTCTGCCGGAGAGAAACCGCATGATGCATATAAATTATGGCGTGATGCCGGGGCAGACAGGTATCTTCTGAAAATTGAGACTACCGATCTTCAGGTATATGCTGCGGCACATTCGGGAAGGTTTATTGAATCGCGCCTGAAATGTTTAGATGATCTTATCAGCCTTAGGTATCAGGTAGGTTCAGGGGTGTTAGTTGGTTTAAGGGGGCAGACAGCAGATTCTCTTGCCCGCGATATTCTATTTTTTAAAGATAAGAATTTTGATATGATCGGAATAGGACCGTTTATTCCCCATACCGGGACTTTCTTTTCGAATGATAAGCCGGGAGATATCCGCTTGACATTAAAGGTTATCGCTTTGACCCGTATCATTACCCGGGATGCGCATCTGCCGGCAACAACTGCTTTAGGCAGCGTCGGCACCGACTATAGGATAGAAGGGCTTAAATCCGGCGCTAATGTTTTAATGCCGAATTTTACTCCCCCGCAGTATAAAGCTTTATATGAAATATACCCGGGGAAGGCATGCATAAAAGAGGCTTCGGAAAAATGTGTATTATGTATGGATGAGAAAGCGAAAATCTCGGGGAGGTTTTTAGATTATTCAGCCGGGCATTCAATAAAAAAACGCTATTTATTCAATTAGGGAGGAGCATAATGAACGACACGCCTCTAAGTAACAGGATGCATATAGGAATCTTCGGCAGGAGAAATGCCGGAAAATCCACCTTGATAAACTCCATAACCGGGCAGGATATTGCCATTGTTTCAAATGTGCCCGGCACTACCACGGATCCCGTCTATAAAGCCATGGAGATACACGAGATCGGCCCGGTTGTGATTATAGACACCGGAGGTATAGACGATTCTGGGGAAATCGGCCAGCTGCGGGTTAAGAAAGCTTATAAAATCCTCAGTAAGACGGATATAGCGCTTTTGGTTTTAGAGCGCTCTCAGGGATTAGGCGAATATGAGCTTAATTTTATAAAAGAAGTTAAGGCCAGAGGGGTGCCGTTGATAGCCGTAATCAATAAAATCGACCAGGGTGATGTTGTAAGCGGCCTTTTGTCGGAGTTACAGCTTAAGAAAATAAATTATATATGCGTAAGCGCGCTTAAAAATAAAGGAATAGGCGAATTGCGGCAAAAAATAGTCGAGCTTGCTCCCGATGATTACGAGAGAAAGTCCATACTTAAAGATATCCTTGCGCCGCGCGACCTCGTTTTGATGGTGGCGCCATTAGATATGGAAGCGCCGAAGGGCAGGCTTAAGCTTCCGCAGGTTCAGACAATCAGGGATGTGCTCGATACGGATTGCCGGGTTTTGGTAATAAAAGAACCGGAACTGGAAGACGCGTTGGATAATCTGAAAAATCCGCCGAAGCTTGTCATTACCGAATCACAGGTGCTCTCAAGTGTCGCAAAGTTTATCCCGCAGAATATTGCACTTACTACCTTTTCGGTTTTATACGCCCGGTATAAAGGCGATTTGGACATTCTTGTAGAGGGGGCGCGCCAGATAGATAATCTGAAAGCCGGTTCAAGGGTTTTAATTGCGGAAGCCTGCACCCATCATCCGATAGGAGATGATATAGGTAAAGTTATTATACCCGGGCACTTGAATTTTAAATCAGAAGGGATTGTTATCAAGTATGCTTCTGGATATGATTTCCCTCTTGATGTGAAAGGATATTCTTTGGTTATTCATTGCGGCGGATGCATGCTTAATAGGAGAGAAATGCTTAGCAGGATAGGTTATGCCTCTGCGGTTCATACGCCGATTACAAATTACGGAGTTTTCCTAGCGTATATGCATGGTATGCTTGAGAGGGTTGTAGCTCCGTTTGAGCCGGAAAAATGCGTTAGTCTTTAAAACAAAACCCCCGGTAGATTAACGGGGGTTTTGTTTGTCCGAAAAACTTTTACGTTACTAATTTATGCTTTCACGGCCGAAAGATATTTAGCCGCTAAAAAACTTCATAATTTTGTAACGTTAGTAGCTTGGTCGCCTTTTGGGCCTTGAGTAACCTCGAATTCTACTTCTTGGCCTTCCTCAAGAGTTTTATAACCGTCGCTTTTGAGAGCGCTGTAATGGACGAAAACGTCTTTACCGTCTTCGGTGGTGATAAAACCATAACCTTTTTGGTTCGAGAACCACTTCACTTTACCTTTTGCCATCTGTTTCTTTTCACCTCCTCCAATTGCCCTTAACCTTAAGGGTTACTGATTGACCCCCCGAACCCGGATTTCATGAACGCGGGGTTACTGTATATAAAAAAGCCGTAAAGCGTATTTTTTTGTTTACTTTGCTTTACGGTTTTTGCCTATTCCTTAAAAAAATGTTAACTTCTCCTTGCAACGTTAATGATGTTAATACGTTAGCACATTTATCGATTTTGTCAAATATTTTTTTCTTGGACTAATATATAAATTATTGGTATAATTACTCCCAATATGCCGATGTAGCTCAGTTGGTAGAGCAGGACTTTCGTAAAGTCAAGGTCGGTGGTTCGATTCCACTCATCGGCTCTGTAAAATAGATGTCCCATTTCCGCGAGGTATTTAAAAACCGTAATTTCTTCCTGCTTTGGTTAGGCCAAATCATCTCTCAGCTTGGGGATAGGCTTGACCAGATGGCTTTAATCGCTTTTGTGTATTGGAGATCTCCGGGTTCCACGATGGGGATAGCGAAAGTCCTTTCTTTTACCATTATCCCGGTTTTCCTGATTGGTCCTATAGCCGGTGTCTATATAGATAGATGGAATAGGCGCAGGACTATGTATGCCTGCGATTTCCTGCGGGCGGCCCTGGTTTTTACCATCCCTTTTTTTCTATTTTACACCAAAAATATGGCCTTGATATATATAATCATCTTTTTCACTTTTTCCATCGGCAGATTTTTTGTTCCGGCCAAACTTTCAATAGTCCCGGATTTGGTCGAGAAAAAAGACCTCTTACTGGCAAATTCACTGGTTAATACCACAGGAATGATCGCGGCCATAGCCGGCTTTGGCGTAAGCGGCGTCGTCGTAGAATGGTTAGGCGCCAAAAGCGGTTTCTATCTGGATGCTTTAAGTTTTCTTGTTTCCGGAACGCTGATATTCTTAATTTCCAAGAAGCTGAAGACTTCTGCTTTAAATCCTAAAGCAGGGGGAGAGGGGTTGGTCGAGGTAATCAGGAAATCCGTATTTCAGGAGATTAAGGAAGGAGTATTATATTTTATCCAGAAGAAAGACATCCGGTTTGCCGCATGGGTAATGTTTATCTTATGGGCGGCCTTAGGTTCGGCCTACGTGGTTGTAATTGTTTTTGTGCAAAAGACTCTGCATTCGGCCACTAAGGACTTAGGATTACTGATTATGTTTTTAGGAATCGGCTTATTCGCCGGTTCTCTTATCTACGGCCGTTTTGGCCACAGGATTTCCCATTATAAAATGATTTTTAGCGCCCTAATTTTCAGTGGTGCGATGTTGATTATTTTTTCCCTTACCATACAATATTATCCATATTTGATTGTTGCCGAAGCTTTGGCATTTGTCTTGGGCATAGTTATCTCTCCGGTTATGATTGCCTCGAATACCATAATTCATAAGGTAAGCGATAACGCTATGATGGGCAAGGTTTTCAGTTCGCTCGAAATTGTTATGCATTTGGGTTTTCTTTTATTTATGTTTATCAGCAGTTTCTTGGCCGAGAAAATTTCGCATCTTTCGATTCTAGTTACCGTCGGATGTATAGTAAGCCTATTGGGAGCGGTTAATCTGATAATTAACCGGAAGATTTCATGGCTAGATTGACGTTAGCCTTTGTTTTGATAACCGGTTTGTTCTTTGTTAACGCGCTGGCCGAAGATTTGCCCTTGAAAGAAGTTTTTCCTGAAGCGGTAAGTTTTATTCCGGTAATTAAAGGAAATGAGATTGTTTATTACGAAGCCAGGGATAAAAAGGGTAAATTGGCAGGCGCCTGCTTTACGGCTACCGGGAAAAGTTATTCTGAGATAAAGACACTCGTAGGGATGTTCAATGACGGGACTATCACCGCGATTAAAGTTTTATCGCAGAACGAGACTCCCGGATTAGGCTCTAAAGTGGCAGAGTCGGAATTTACCGACCGGTTTAGAAATATCAAGGATGTGTCTAAGGTGCAGGCGATTACCGGAGCAAGCGTTTCGTCAAGCGCGGTAATTGAAGCGGTGAAGAAAAGAGCGGAAGAGATTAAAAGTCTAATGACAAATGACAAAATCCAGAATTCAAAATAAATTCAAAATCAAGATTACAAATGTCAAAACCAAGGTTTTGTCATTGGGTACTTATCATTTAAATTTATTTTGAATTTTGTGCTTTTGCCTTTGACATTTAACTGTAGTAGGTAATTTGATGGCTGAGGATTATAAAATATGAAAAATATCGCTGTATTTGCTTCCGGCAAGGGGACAAATTTTACTGCTATTGCCCGGGCGGTAAAAAAAGGAAGCCTGAGAGTTAATTTAGCGCTTCTGGTCTGCGATAACCCGCAAGCCCCCGTTTTAAATAAGGCAAAGGAATTTAAAATAAAAATAGCCTTGGTGAAAAGAGAGGATTTTACCTCCAAAGAGGATTTCGAAAAAGAAATAATTCATTCGTTAAAAGAGGCAAAAATAGGCTTGATCGTTATGGCAGGATTCATGCGCCTGCTTAGTCCTAATTTTGTGCGGGCTTATAAGAACAGGATTGTCAATATTCATCCGTCGCTCTTGCCTTCTTTTAAGGGGGCGCATGCGATAAAGGATGCTTTTGCTTATGGAGTCAAGATTACCGGAGCCACCGTACACTTTGTGGACGAGCAGATAGATCACGGGGCGATAATATTGCAGAAAGAAGTTGAAGTTAAAGAAACCGATACCCTGAATTCTCTGGAAGCCAGAATCCACAGGGCGGAACATTTACTTTATCCTGAAGCGATTAAGGTGGTTACGTTGGGCAGGTTCAGATTAAAAGGGAGAAGAGTAGGGATTACAGGCTGTTAGGGCGGTTAAGTATCGCCGTCTTGTTAAGGATAATTTTATTTTGGGTATTTGAATCCATAAGGGTGATTCCTGTAAAATCGTTAAACTCGTAGGTTTTTAAACAGTAATTAATAATCTTAAGCGCTTCGTTATCGACATCTATCTTTTCTTTGGATTCAGCCGTCCGGGTTATCGAATATTCGAAAAAAAACACCCCTTCGTTAAGCCCGCCCTCGGATTTATCAACCTTGAAATATTTCTTTAATTCTTCATCTTGAAATCTTGCGCCGATTCTTTGGGCAATCTGTTCAGCCAGGAAATCACCCATAGTAATATCATGAGGGGTTAAATGCAGGCCGGAAGCGTCTCCTATGGCCTCGGGAACTACTCTGAATCTGTTCACATACCTGCGGTTAGCTTCCATCCAGGGGATGAAATCCGCGTAAGATTTCTTTATGTCCAACACGCTCCCGATCATAGTGTAGTCAATGCCGAGTTTTATATCTGAAGCGGTGAAGACGAAGAATTCCGGGGTGTTATCCGAGCTTATCAATACCCGTCCGATGGTGCCGATAATATTTCTTATTTTATCAAGGACTTCTTCATCAAAGATCTTGTCTTCTTTTAAACCGTAATCTTTGCTGAGGATTCTATTTAAGGGCGCGTAAATCCAGATGGTGTTATGGATGCGTTTAGTGGTGACATCAAGTTTATACTCTTCTTTGCATATCCTTTTGATTATGTAGGGAATATCTTTTTCCTTATAGGTGGGATTTATGCGGCTTGAGCATCCGGAAAAAAGAATGGATATTGCGCTAACTAATACAAGGGCGGGCTTTGCCAAAATCTTTAAAGATAGCTTCAATTTCATCATAATTAAGTTCGTCTTTATTAAGGAGTTCCTGCGCAAAACGTTCCAGCAGGGTATCTTCGCGTTTAAGTAAATCTTCGACTTCTCTGAGACATTCATTTAAGATCTTTTGCACATCGTTATTCAGTCGTTCTTTTAATTCTTCCGAAAGGAGAGAAGATTTTTCTCCTCTAAACGAGCCGTACTCTTCGCGCATATTCTCAATCATGCTGTAATTTCCGATTAATCCTGAAGGGCCCATTCCCCATTTCCAGACCATGCTGTGCGCGTACCAGGTGGCGGTGTTAAAATCCTGCGAAACTCCGGAGGTGGTAGTTTTTAATTTCAATTTTTCGGCAGCATAAGAACCAAGGTTTACTTTTATATCTCCTAAATATTGTTCTTTGGTGCGCACGTGTATTTCTTCGCGCGGCTGCGGCATGACAAACCCTAAAGCGCCTCCCCGGGCCAGTATCGTTGCTTTAAAGACGTCGGAATGGGGGGCAAGAAAATACATTGCGACGGCATGCCCGGCTTCATGATAAGCGATTTTCTTTCTCTCTTCCTGTGTTGAGACAACCTTATGTTTTACGCCCATCTCTACCCGGTCATAGGCTTCGGAAATCTCCTTCATTGATATTTCTTCTTTTCTGTTGCGTATCGCGATGAGCGCTGCTTCCCTGATTAAGTTAGAGATATCAGCAGGGCTGTTAGAGACGGTTAATCTTGCCAGGCGCAGGAGGTCAATTGATGAGTCGAATTTTACCCCTTTTAAATAATACTCAAAGAGTTTTTGGCGCTCTTCAAGGTTTGGTAATTCTACGTAAATTTTACGGTCAAATCTTCCCGGGCGAAGCAGCGCTTGGTCAAGGAATGATTCCGGGGCATTGGTGGCGCCGATTATAACAACATTATGCTCTTTATCTTTTAACCCGTCCATCTCAATAAGGAGCTGATTTAGAGTGGTGTTGCTTTCAGTCTGTCCGCCAAAACCACGGTCAACTGCGCGCTGCGCGCCTACCGCGTCAAGTTCGTCGATAAAAATTATACATCCGCCTTCGACATAGGCCAATTGCTGGGCTTGTTTAAAAAGCTTGCGTATCCGGCTGGCCCCCACGCCAACAAACATCTCGATAAACTCCGAACCGGACATAGCGATAAAAGGCATATTTGCTTCGGTAGCAATTGCCTTGGCAAGATAGGTTTTCCCGCAGCCCGGAGGCCCCATCATTAAAATACCTTTGAGGATTTTTCCTCCGATACGCTGCAATTGCGCGCGGTCAGTCATAAGCCGCACTACTTCCATAGCTTCTTCTTTGGCTTCTTCCATTCCGATAACATCTTTCCAGTGGATGCGGATGTCTTTGCCCTCGACCGCTTTTTTGCCGATTTGGGTGAATTTCATATGTCCGCCCTGCATCATCCATAGCCAGAGCGCGCCGCTTAAAGGCAAACTTATAAGGTTTAAGACCAAGAAGATATAGAAGAATAATCCATATTGGGCAAGGGCAGTTTTCTTAAAATATGATTCGGAGGTAATCCAGGCTTCAATAGCACTGCGCAGGAAGAAAGCAAAGGATATGGCGATTATAACGCATAACGCGCTGACGGTTATGGCGATCCAGTGCATCTTGAAGAATAACTTCAGTTTACGCTTATTCATTTCTAATGTTCCTTTTTTAAGATGTTTAAATAAAGTATCATAACTTTCTCCATCTGTCAAACGATTTGAAGCAATCATTTCTCTTGACGGGATTGGCTTGCTGTGTATAATAGAAATTCCACATTAAAACTAACCCAAATTGAATTAATTAATTCTTAGTAAGGATAAAGGAGAGCAAAATGGCAAAGATCAAGAAGGTTTTAGCCCGTGAAATTCTGGATTCCCGCGGAAATCCCACGGTAGAAGTTGATGTGATTCTGGACAACGGTATTTTAGGCAGAGCTGCGGTTCCCTCCGGCGCGTCCACCGGAGAAAAAGAAGCTTTGGAATTAAGGGACGGAGACAAAAGCAGATACTTAGGCAAGGGAGTGCTTAAGGCAGTTAATAACGTAAATACCATAATTGCTTCAAAAATAAAAGGTTTGGCCCCTGATTTTAAGAAAGTAGACGCTTTGCTTATTAAATTAGACGGCACTGAAAATAAAGCTAATCTGGGCGCCAATGCCATTCTTGGTGTTTCTATGGCAGTGGCAAAGGCCGCGGCTTTAGCCAAAAAAGAGCCCTTGTATAGATTCTTGGGCGGCGAAAAAGCCAAGGTTCTGCCGGTTCCTTTAATGAATATCCTTAATGGCGGTATGCACGCGGATAACAATTTGGACATCCAGGAATTTATGATTATGCCCATTGGCGCGATACGTTTTAGCGAAGCCCTGCGCATGGCGACCGAAGTATTTCATAATCTCAAAGCGCTGCTTAAGTCTAAAAAGCTTTCTACTTCAGTTGGGGATGAAGGAGGGTTTGCTCCGAATTTAACCTCTAACCATGAAGCCTTGGAGTTGATTATACAAGCCATTGAAAAGGCCGGATATAAGCCGGGTAAAGATGTGGCTTTGGCTTTAGATTGCGCCGCCAGTTCATTTTGTAGAGACGGTAAATATACCTTTGAGGGTTCGGCAAAGAGTTCGAGCGACCTGATCCAGATTTACGAATCCTGGTTGAATAAATACCCGATTCTTTCCATTGAAGATGGCCTAGGTGAGCATGATTGGAGCGGGTGGCAGGAGATGACGAAACAATTAGGTTTGAGGCTGCAGCTGGTGGGCGATGATATATTCGTTACCAACCCTAAGATTTTCAAGAAAGGGATTGCAGAAAAAATAGGCAATGCTATACTGATTAAAGTAAATCAGATTGGTTCGCTCTCTGAAACAATCGAGGCGATAAATATCGCCAAGCGCAATAAATACAAGGCGGTTATCTCGCATCGCAGCGGCGAAACCGAGGATACGACCATCGCGCATTTAGCCGTAGCTTCTTCCTGCGGACAGATTAAAACCGGGTCGCTTTCGCGCACTGACAGGATTTGCAAATACAATGAACTTCTAAGGATCGAAGAAGAACTGGGCTCGAAAGCAATTTATGCGGGGACTCTTTGGAAGAAATAAATGTTAGCCACATTAAAAAAGGCGTTCTGGTTTTTTGTATTCGCAGTTGTTTTTTTGATTTTATTTCTGCCGGGTTTTGGCAAGCTGCAGGACTTACGGGGAAAGAATCAGGATTTAGAAGATAAAATCAAGCGTTTAAGCATAGAAAATGCTCTTTTGGAACAGGAAATAAAGAAGATAGCCAATGATCCGGTTTATCAGGAAAGGATGGCGCGGGAGAAAATGGGAGTTGTCCGCAAGGGAGAAATTCCCATCAAGATTGTTCCGCAGAAGCAGAAGAAAAACTATTGATAGCGAATTTATCGTGGTATAATATATTGTTCTTTAAAAAGTTTCGCGGGGTGGAGCAGCCTGGTAGCTCGCAAGGCTCAAATGGATACAAAGCTCAAAGCAGATATTAGGGAGCGTTGGGATTTGTTATCCGATGGGCTCTTCAGCCGGTAACGGTTGAAGGATAACCTGTCAAATTCGGTGAAGCCTTAATTTGCAAAGGTAATACCGAGCCAAGTCCGTCAAGATTTTGACGGGAAGGTGTAGAGACTAAACGGCAGGAGCCCGCCATAAAAATTGGCGGGTTAAGATATAGTCCGGACTACGAACTCTAGCATTAAGCTGGAGGCAGCGTAAGCTGAAGTAGTAAGCATAACCTTGAGGTCATGCGTTCAAATCGCATCCCCGCAACCAATACATTGCATCCCGAAGGATGCCGATACTCAAAGTGCCGCGGCTAAGAATCTTGTGCGGCCAACCAACTAAACCCGCTGGATAAAACCAGCGGGTTTTTTGTTTTTCAGTAACCCCTTGACAATCCCTGGGGGGGGGTAAACTATTGAATATATATTTTAATATATTCAATACAAACCCTTATGCCCCCAGGATTTTATTACAAGAAGAGCCTAACCCAAAAGGAACAAGCCTTTACCCTCATCGAGCTAATCATCGTAATCGTCATCATCGGTATCCTTGCTGTTATAGCCGTCTCGCGTTATCGTTATACTGCGGAGAAAGCCGGCAGGGCTAGAGTACTTAGCACACTAGTAGCCTTAAGAGGAACACTCTTAAGTTATTATGCTGTAAATGGCTATCCAACTGACGGCTCTTGTCCGAGTTTTTTAAACACGGGGGGGAATAAGATAGAAGTCGAACTTGATGGCATTACGGTTCAGAGTATAACAGTTCCTTCGGGATATTTGGGGTGGTCTTCGGGTTCAGACTGCCTTATATATAATAACCGTGGAGATGAATTTGGTTGTTCTTACGGAATCTATGTTAATAGCGGAGCAATTGTTCTTACAACATGGTCAGAGAGCCATTGCACGCTAAAATAATATTTTTTCTTTTCTCAAAACCCCTTGCCAAAAAACGTTCGGTGTGTTAACTTAAGTTCTTATGGAAAAGCTTTGGAAATTTACCGATAATCTGGGTAGTTTTGCGGCTCCTGCGGCAGATAAAATCAAAAGCCTTTATTTTCCGCTCGCTAATGAGTCTTTAATGTCTTCTTTGACTCCTGAGCTCCGGGGGGATATCAAAAGCGGGCAGAATGCGTTTCTGCTTGAGCCGGTTTCAAGAATCAACCTTTCTACTTCCCGTTCCTCAAGAAATTTCTGGGTTTATATCAATTCGAACAAAATCTGGTCAGCTTGCGGAGTATCTAAAAACTTTAAACAGATTAAAAACGATCATTTTGATTTTTCCGCTGGCTTGCTTTGGCAGCGAGTTGCTCGTCAAAATAATTCAATCGGTTTAAAGTCTGAAATTACTTCTTTTGCCCCTGCGACTCAAGAGCCGGTTGAGATAATGCGGGTAAAATTAACCAACACCAGCCTCAAAACAATAAAATTTGTTCCTACCGCGGCAATTCCTATGTATGCCCGAAGCGCCAATAATATCCGTGACCACCGTCAGGTAACCAGCCTGCTTCAACGCGTAATTCTAAATAAATATGGAGTTATTTCCAAGCCTACGCTTTTATTCGATGAAAGCGGGCATAAGCCGAATAGGGATTATTATTTTGTTCTAGGCTTTGATTCTAACGGAAGACCCCCGCAATATATTTATCCGACGCAAGAGATGTTTTGCGGCGAGGCAGGGGATTTAGAAGCGCCGGAAACAATTTTGAATAACTTATTGCCGGATAAACGTTCGATCCAGGGGAAAGAGCCGATGGGAGCTTTACGTTTTAAGAATATTACGCTTAATCCGGGTTTGAGTTTTTCATACATTATTCTTATGGGGATTACCCGGAACCCCAAGGAAATAACCCGTCTTTTAAATAAATTCAATACCAACGCGAAAATTGAAAAAGCGTTGCAACAAACAAAATCTTACTGGACGCAAAAGGCGCAAGCCATTAATTTTTCCAGCGTAGATTCGGATTTTGACAACTGGTTGAATTGGGTGAACATCCAGCCTTATTTGCGCAAGATTTTCGGTTGTTCATTCCTGCCGGATTTTGATTACGGCAAAGGGGGCCGCGGCTGGCGCGACCTCTGGCAGGATTGTTTGGGGTTAATCCTGAACAATCCCGAACAGGCGCGCTCCATTTTATTGAATAATTTTTCCGGGGTGAGGATTAACGGCACTAATGCGACTATCGTCGGAAAAAACCCGGGTGAATTTATCGCTGATCGCAATAATATCTCCCGCGTCTGGATGGATCACGGAGTCTGGCCGCTAGTTACCACTAATCTTTATATCAATGAAACCGGCGATTTAAATATTTTATTCGAGCAGGCCAAGTATTTTTGCGATCGTCACACTTGGACAAAGTCAGCTTCCGGCAAAATTCATTCCGGTTCGATATTTGAACATCTTTTGCTGCAAAATCTAACCCAGTTTTTTAATGTCGGCAGCCATAACCATATCCGCCTAGAGGGCGCTGATTGGAACGATGGTTTGGATATGGCGGGCGAAGAAGGAGAAAGTGTAGCTTTTAGCGCGATGTACGCTCAAAATTTGAACCTGCTTGCCGAACTTTTACTTAAAACCGGTAAAAAAGATATCGAACTGGGCGAAGAAATATTGATTTTGCTTAAGCACGTTGATTATAATGATAAGAATCGCAAGCATAAGGTTCTGGAGAGTTATCTTGCTAAAGTTAAAGATAAAGTTTCAGGAAAAAATAAATCGGTAGAGGTAGAAAGTTTGGCGCGTAATCTAAAAATAAAATCTTTGTGGATTACCCGGCATATCCGTAAAGATGAATGGCTTAAAGAAGGATTCTTTAACGGTTATTATGATAATAAAAAGAGGCGGGTTGAAGGAAAGGTAAACGGTCTATTAAGAATGTGCCTGGCTTCGCAGGTATTTCCGATTATGTCCGGAGTTGCGGATGAAAAACAGATTAAACAAATCATAAAGAGTGTAAATAAGCATCTTTTAGATAAGGAGCTGAAAGGTTATCATCTGAATACTGATTTTAAAGAAGAACAGCATGACCTTGGTCGGGCGTTCTCGTTTTCTTACGGCGATAAAGAGAATGGCGCGATTTTCAGTCATATGGTGGTGATGTACGCTTATGCTTTGTATAACAGGGGTTTTGCCTCAGAGGGATGGAAAGCGCTGAGTTCATTGTATAAGCTGGCCAAGGACACGGAAAAGAGCAAAATTTATCCTTGCCTTCCGGAGTATTTTAATGCGCAAGGCCGGGGGATGTATTCATATTTAACCGGTTCAGCCAGCTGGTTTATTCTGACTCTTTTGACGCAAGCCTTCGGGGCGCGCGGGGAAGACGGAAATTTAGTCATTGAGCCTAAGTTAGTTCTGGAACAATTCGGTAAGGGCCAAACTATAAGCATGAGCAGGAATTTTTGCGGCTCTAAACTTCAAATCAGCATCGTTAACCCCGGAAAATTAGATTACGGCAGATATAAAATTGTAAAAGCATCCTTGAATTCTAAAATTCTGCCTTTAGACGATTCCTCTCGCCTCCGCATCAACCGCAAGTTTTTACTTGCCAAAACCCGGAATAAAATAAGCATTCTTTTGGGGTAAACAGCAGCCCAAACAGCAGCCCATTTTTTGTTTGCTAAAAGGCTAAATTTTGCTATAATACACTTCTTATCGCTATAGGAGAATCCGTATGATTGAACGTTATAGCCTACCCAAAATGAACAATATCTGGCAGGAGGAGTTTAAGTTTAAGACTATGCTTGCCATCGAGATACTAGTTTTAGAAGCCTTCGCTAAACAGAAGAAAATCCCCCAAGACGCAGTCGAAAGAATCAAACAGAAAGCCAAGTTTAATTTAAATCAAATCCGGAAAATCGAAGAGAAGACCCAACATGATGTAGTGGCTTTTGTTACTAATGTGTCCCAATATATAGGGAAAGACGCCCAATACCTGCATGCCGGCTTAACTTCCTCGGATGTTTTGGATACTACTCTGGGCGTTCAGCTAAAGGCATCTTCGGAAATCCTGATTGACGACGTAAACAGGCTGCTTAAGGCCTTGGCTAAAAAAGCCAGAACTTATAAGGATACAGTTTGTATGGGTCGGACACATGGTGTACACGCCGAGCCTACAACTTTCGGTTTGAAGCTCGCGCTTTGGTATGATGAAATGCGGCGTAATCTAGAGCGTTTGGAGCTGGCTAAAAAAGAAGTATCCGTCGGTAAACTCTCCGGGGCTGTAGGCACCTATTCTAATATTGACCCGCAAGTCGAGACCTATGTTTGCCGCAAGCTCGGTTTAAAGCCGGCGAATATCTCCACTCAGATAATCCAGCGCGACGTCTACGCGCAATATATGACAACGCTGGCGGTGTGCGGCGCATCTTTAGAGAAATTTGCTACTGAATTACGTCATTTGCAGCGCACCGAAGTTTTAGAAACCGAGGAGCCTTTTGGCAAAGGCCAGAAAGGCTCAAGCGCTATGCCGCACAAACGTAATCCTGTAATCTGCGAACGCGTTTGCGGTTTAGCCAGGCTTCTGCGCGGAAATTCTGTGGCCGCAATGGAGAATGTTACGCTTTGGCATGAAAGGGATATATCGCATTCTTCGGTGGAAAGGATAATTATGCCGGATTCTACCTTAGCCTTGGATTATATGTTGAATAAATTCATTCAGGTTATTGAAGGGTTAAACGTTTACCCGGAAAATATGATGGCTAATATAATTAAAACCCGGGGTTTGATTTTCTCCCAGAGAGTGCTTCTTTCGTTAATGGAAAAGGGCCTTGCGCGTCCAGCGGCTTATGATTTGGTCCAGCGTTGTGCTATGGCTTCCTGGAAAGAAGGAAAGGATTTTAAAGATTGCTTGCTCTTGGACAGGATTGTTCCGAAGTACTTGAATGAAAAAGAGCTGGATAATATATTTAACTTGAATTATTATCTGCGCAACGTAAACAGGATTTTTGCTAAAGTCGGCTTATAAAATATTACCCACCTGGCACTCCGTAATTTGTAAACCATGTTTTACAAAATTGAAGTAAAAGATAAATCCGGTATTTTTGACGCTGTGGGCGAAGGCGTCAAAGCTGATATTCTTGATTTTGGGATAAAGACGGTCAAGAATGTGCGTTTTATTCAGGTTTATACCATTATTGGCGAGCTCGCCGCAGAAGACGTAAAGAAGATTTGCGTTGAGCTGCTTGCCGATAAAATCTGCCAAGATTATTCCATCAATCCAGTTCCGCCTAAAACTAAAAAAGACCAAGCCATAGTCGAAGTTGCTTACAATCCCGGGGTAATGGAACCAATTGAAGAATCCACCTTAAAAGGGATAAAGGATTTAGGGATTACTGGCGCGCGTTCGGTTAAGACCGCTAAGAAATATATTATCAGCGGAAAACTTTCCGTCGGACAGCTTAAAACCATCTGTGATAAACTTCTCTATAATAAATTAATCCAGCATATAGTAAAATCCGGCTCAGTTCATTCTGAAGGCGAGCCCGGTGTATCTTCCTACAAGTTCAGTCTGACTATTGTTGATCTATTAGGAGTTTCCGATCAAAAATTAACGGAGCTTAGTAAAAAAGGGCAGTTATTTTTGAATTTGGCGGAAATGCGCGCGATTAGAAATTATTTTAAAGGCCTAAAACGGAATCCGACGGATTGTGAGTTGGAAACTATTGCCCAGACCTGGAGCGAGCATTGTTCGCATAAAACTTTCCGCGGCAAGATTAATTATAGTGAAAAGGCGGGCTCAAAATCCAAATTAATTGATGGCTTGCTCAAAGCCACGATTATGAAAGTCACCCAAGAATTAAACAAGCCCTGGTGCGTATCGGTATTTAAGGATAACGCCGGGATTATTCGTTTTGACGAAAAATACAATATCTGTTTTAAGGTGGAAACCCACAATCATCCTTCAGCCTTAGAGCCTTTTGGCGGAGCCAATACCGGTATTGGCGGAGTTATTCGTGATCCCATGGGGACAGGCTTAGGCGCAAAACCATTTTTGAACACCGATATATTCTGTTTTGGTTTGCCGGATTACCCCTTTAGTAAGCTGCCGGTGGGCACGCTGCATCCTAAGCGGGTAATGAAGGGTGTGATTAGCGGTGTGCAGGATTACGGGAATAAAATGGGTATTCCGACTGTAAACGGCGCCATACTTTTTCACGAGAAATTTACCGGCAATCCTTTGGTATATTGCGGAACAGCCGGGATTATGCCGCGCGACAAATCTTTTAAGCAAACCAATTCGGGAGATTTAGTGGTGGTGGTAGGAGGCAGGACCGGTAGAGATGGAATCCACGGCGCGACCTTCTCATCCGGAGAACTTACCCATGAATCCGAAACAGTTTCAAGCGGCGCAGTGCAGATAGGCAATCCCATTCAGGAAAAAAAGATGCTGGATACGATCTTGCAGGCGCGCGACAAAAATTTATACAGCGCGATAACGGATTGCGGAGCAGGCGGGTTGTCTAGCGCCGTAGGTGAGATGGGCGCTGAGATGGGCGCGCGAGTGGAACTGGATAAGGTTCCTTTAAAATATAATGGTTTATCCTATATGGAGATTTGGATTTCGGAATCGCAGGAGAGAATGGTTCTCTCCGTGCCTAAAGAAAAAATCGAGGAATTACTGCAAGTTTTTGCCGATGAAAACGTGGAAGCAACGGTAATTGGCGAGTTCACTAATACGAAAAAGCTCGAACTTTATTATAGAGATAATCTGGTTTGCAATCTGGATATGCATTTTCTTCATGATGGCTTGCCTAAAACCGTCAAAGAGGCAGTTTACGTTCAGGCGAAACACGCGGAACCAAAAATAAATTGCCCGAAAGATTTGACTCCTGCTTTAACCAAATTGCTTGCGCATTATGATATCTGTTCCAAAGAGACAGTTATTCGCAGGTATGACCATGAAGTGCAGGGAGGCTCAAATCTAAAGCCCCTAGTCGGAGTAAAGAACGACGGGCCTTCGGATGCCAGCATTGTTAAACCGGTTTTAGATTCTCCTAAGAGTGTAATAGTTTCTAACGGGATTAATTTTAGATACGGTTTTATCGATCCTTACTGGATGGCTGCTTCCTGTATTGATGAAGCCCTGCGCCAGATTATCAGCGTTGGCGGCTCGTTAAAGCAGGTGGCGATCCTGGACAATTTTTGCTGGGGGAATCCGGATAAGCCGGATAGGTTGGGAAGTTTAGTGCGTTGTTCCTACGGTTGTTATGATACAGCTATTGGTTTCGGCACGCCATTTATTTCCGGAAAGGACAGTCTTTATAACGAATACAGCGAGCATGGCAGATCCGCGGCTATCCCCGGGACGCTTTTAATTTCAGCGATCAGCGTTATGGATGATGCCAGTAAAGCAATTTCCATGTATGCTAAAGAGGCGGGGAATTTGATTTACATAGCGGGAGATACTTCGGAAGAATTAGGCGGCTCGCATTATTATGATTTAGCTGGAGCCATTGGAAATAACTGCCCTAAAGTTAATGTTAAAAAAGCTAAATTACTTTTTGATTCTTTAAGCAAAGCGGCAGATAAGGGATTAATCCGCTCAATGCATGATTGCTCTGAAGGAGGATTAGGAGTAGCAGCGGTAGAAATGGCATTTAGCGGCGGCCTGGGATTGGATTTGTTTTTATCCAGCGTTCCTTATGCAGGCCAAAAGCGCAACGATTTCGTTTTGTTCTCCGAATCCAACTCCCGGTTTATAGTGGAAGTTACAAAGAAAAATCAAAAAGATTTCGAACAAAGTTTAAAAGGTAAAACATTCGGATTAATCGGCTGTCTGAATAAAGGGAAGGACTTTAAGATTTATGGATTGGACGGAAAGATTTGCGTTGAAGCGGATATTGGGAAGTTAAAAGAAATCTGGAGGGCTCCGTTAAAATGGTAAAAAAACGCTGTATCCCAAAAGCTGATTTAGTCAACGATTTTACGCGGGAAGATCCCTGGCGGGTATTCCGGATTATGTCGGAGTTTGTAGAGGGTTTTGAGGTCCTCTCTAAAGTCGGCAAGGCTGTTTCGATATTTGGTTCAGCCCGGACTGCCCGCGGCGCGGAATATTATAAATTAGGAGAAGAAGTCGCTTATCATGTGGCTAAGGCGGGGTATGCTGTCATTACCGGAAGCGGTTCCGGTATGATGGAAGCGGCAAATAAGGGAACACGCAGAGCAGGAGGCCTTTCTGTCGGTTTGAATATTCAAATACCTTGCGCGCAGAAACCTAATGATTACGTAGATACATTGCTGGATTTTCGTTATTTCTTTGTCAGGAAAGTTATGTTCGTCAAATACGCCAAGGCGTTTGTGATTTTACCGGGAGGATACGGAACTTTTGATGAGTTTTTCGAGGCGATTACTCTGATTCAGACTGAAAGGATCAATAAGTTTCCGGTTGTCTTAGTCGGCAGCGAATATTGGAACGGTTTATTGGATTGGCTCAAAAAAACCGTGTTAGTCAAAGGCAATATCAGCAAATCGGATTTGGATATTTTTACGGTAGTAGACAAGCCCAAGGAAGTAGCCGTTGCAATCAAAAAATTCTATGCTAAACGTTAAAGTTTGCGTAATCAGGACAGCGGGGACCAATTGCGACAAGGAAACGGCTTTCGCGTTTGTTAAGGCCGGAGCCGAAGCCGAATTGGTGCACATTAATAATTTCATTCAGGGCAATAAAGACCTCGCGGATTATCATATACTTGCTCTTCCCGGAGGATTTAGTTACGGCGACGATATTGCTTCAGGCAAGGTATTTGCCAATGAATTGAGGTGTAAATTAAGCGAAGACTTAAGGAAGTTTGTCCAAGACGGAAAATTAATCATTGGTATTTGTAATGGTTTTCAGATTTTGGTTAAAAGCGGCTTGCTCCCCGGAAACGCAAATTTCGAACAGGAGGCCAGCCTGATTATCAATGATTCGGGGAAATTTGAAGACCGCTGGGTGCATTTAAGTCAAAAGTCAAAGGTCAAAACTCAAAAGTGCGTATGGATAAAGAACCTGCCGGAAGTGATTTACCTTCCGGTGGCCCACGGAGAAGGAAAATTTATTGTTAAGGACGAATCTGTTTTAAACCGGCTTAAGAAGAATAATCAGATTGTTTTTCAATATTGCGACGCGAAAGGAAAACAGGGTGGTTATCCGGATAATCCCAATGGATCGCTTGAGGATATCGCCGGTATTTGCGACGAGACCGGAAGGATTTTTGGTTTGATGCCTCACCCGGAGAGGCATATCTCTGTTTGCCAGCACCCGCGTTGGTTTACCCCGTTAGAGACAATGCATCGAAGGAGCTCAACGGCTGCCTGCGGCAGCCTGTCTCTAACGGGGTTTAATTCTAAAAATAAAACAGGCGATGGTTTAATAATTTTTAAGAATGGAGTCGAATATGCCAGAAAAATATTATGATGATGACCCAAAGGAATACTGCGGCTTATTCGGTATATTTAATAACAAACAGGCAAGCTGGTTGACTTATTTAGGGCTCTTTGCCCAGCAGCATCGCGGCCAGGAAGCTTGCGGCATAGTTGTAAATAACAGCGGCAATTTGTCTCTGCATAAAGGGATGGGCCTGGTAAACGATGTTTTTAATGAAACTATTCTTGGTAAAATGAAAGGCCGGGCTGCCGTAGGCCATGTGCGTTACTCGACTACCGGTTCCAGCGTCTTAAAAAATGCCCAGCCGCTTTTAATTGATTACGCCAAAGGCTCAATATGTATAGCCCATAACGGAAATTTGATAAATTCTACAGAGTTGCGTCAGCACCTGGAAGAGACAGGTTCGATATTTCAGACCACTACTGATTCTGAAATCATTATTCATCTTATGGCCCGCGGAAAATCCCGTAATTTGGATGAAAGTTTATTATACGCCTTACAGAAAATCCGGGGAGCCTATTCTCTTTTATTGATGGATAACCGAAACTTAATCGGGGTCAGGGATCCTTGGGGCTTTCGGCCGCTTGCGCTGGGAAAATTAGGGGATTCCTGGTGTCTGGCATCGGAAACCTGCGCCTTTGATTTAATCGGAGCCAAATTTGTTCGTCCAGTTGAGCCGGGTGAAATAATTTTCATTAACGAAAGCGGCTTAAGATCAATCCGGCCCAAAGAGTGGCGCGTAGGGCACCGCCACGCGCATTGCATATTTGAACATGTTTATTTTTCCCGTCCGGATTCCAATGTTTTTGGCGAAACAGTGCATACGGTGCGTAAGAAATTAGGGGCGCAATTAGCCAAAGAATTTCCGGTGAAAGCGGATTTTGTGGTGCCGGTGCCGGACTCCGGTTATTCAGCGGCTTTGGGTTATGCCCAGCAATCAGGGATTCCTTTGGAGATGGGGATTATTCGTAATCATTACGTGGGCAGGACTTTTATCCAGCCGGCGCAGGACGCCCGCGACTTGGGCGTGCGCGTAAAATTTAACCTGCTCAAAGATATTTTGCGCGGTAAAAGAATCGTCATTGTTGATGATTCGATTGTGCGCGGGACAACCTCGAAAATCCGCGTGCGTAATTTGCGTAAGGCAGGAGTAAAACAGGTGCATCTGATGATCTCCTGTCCGCCGCACAGGTTTCCTTGTTATTATGGCATAGATTTTCACAAGTCCAGCGAGCTTATTGCTAATCGGTATTCTTCATTGGATAAAATCAGAGAGTATCTGGGAGCGGATAGTTTGGGTTATTTAAGTTTAGAGGGAATGCTTAAATGCCTTAAGTATAAAAAGAGCGATTATTGCACTGCCTGCTGGACAGGGAAATATCCATTGATAGCCGAGAAGAGGCATGGGAAATTTTCACTGGAAACACATTGTTGCGGGCAGGCAGAGATAGCGCCTAAATAGAGAGTAGGTAGTAGTTAGTAGGCAGAATGCAGGGAGAAAAATGATTACATATAAAAAATCCGGAGTAGATATAAAGAGCGCCAGTATTTTTAAATCTAAGATAAAGCCGCTGGTGCGGAAATCTTTCCGTCCTGAGGTTTTAAAAGATATCGGCGGATTTGGGAGTTTTTTCCGGCTGAATAGGAAAAAGTTCAGGGATCCGGTTTTGGTTTCCTCAAGTGACGGCGTAGGCACGAAACTGAAGATCGCCGAGCTGGCTAATAAGCACGATACAGTGGGCATTGACGCTGTGGCGATGAATGTGAATGATATTCTTTGCACCGGAGCTGAGCCGTTATTTTTCCTGGATTATATCGCTTTCACCAAAGTTAAAGAAGAGGTTCTGGTGGATGTGGTTAAGGGTATCAATAACGGCTGTATTGAATCCGGTTGTTCTTTGATCGGCGGAGAAACCGCCCAGATGCCTGGAATGTATAGGGCAGGCGAGTATGATATTGCCGGATTTTGCGTAGGTGCCATTGACAGAAGCCAAATTATTGATGGAAGCGCTATTCGGGCGGGAAATCTGGTTATCGGGTTAGAATCCAGTGGCATCCACTCTAACGGATATTCTTTGGTGCGCAAAGCGCTTTCGCAGAATGAGCTTAAGCGGATGAGTAAAGAGTTGCTTACTCCCACGCGCATTTATGTAAAACAAGTTTTAAGTTTATTGCCGGATAAAAATATAAAAGGTATCGCGCATATCACGGGTGGTGCTTTTTACGATAAAATTGCGCGCATTCTTCCCCATAATACAAATGTGATAATCGATAAAAATTCCTGGGGTGTCCCGAAAATCTTCCGGCTGATCCAGAATAAAGGCAATGTTTTGCAGCGCGAGATGTATCACACTTTAAATATGGGTATTGGTATGGTTTTAATTGTTGAAAAGAATTCGGCAAATTCCATCATCGCTAAACTCAAGAATCAAAAACTTAAATCCTGGATTATTGGAGAAGTTGTCAAAGGAAAAAGGCAAGTAGAGATAGTCTAAGAACAGAGGAGGTTAGTATGAATCATATTATCGCGATAGCCATATTGGTGTTCGCTATTTTTTTAATGGGAGTTAGGATCGTTCGTCCTACGCACCGCGGCCTGATTGAGCGGTTGGGAAAATATAACCGCTTTGCAACTGCGGGTTTTAACTGGATTATTCCTTTCATCGAGGTTATTTATCAGGTTAATATTACCGAACAAATGGTGGATGCTGAGCCGCAGGAGATCATCACTAATGATAATTTGAATGCTAAGGTTGACGCCCAGGTTTATTTTAAGGTTAAGCCTGATGAGGATAGTGTGAAGAGTTCTATATATAACGTTAATAATTACCAGTGGCAGATAGTGAATTTAGCCCGGACTACTTTGAGAAATATTATCGGCACGCTTTCTTTGAAATCCGCTAACAGCGAAAGAGGAAGGATTAATTCCGAATTGCTTAAGACTTTGATGTCGGAGACCGGGCATTGGGGTTTAGAGATAGTCAGGACCGAGTTAAAAGAAATCGATCCTCCTAAAGATGTGCAGGAGACGATGAATAAAGTTGTTAAGGCGGAGAATGAAAAAATCGCGGCCATTGATTTTGCCACTGCTACCGAAACCGCGGCTGATGGGCAAAAGCGCGCTGAGATTAAAAAAGCTGAAGGTATCAAGCAGGCGCGTATCTTGGAAGCTGAAGGCGAAGCAACAGCCATAAAACTGGTTAATGAAGCAGCTGAGGAATATTTTGTGGGCAATGCGCAGGTGCTCAGGAAATTAGAAGCAGTTGAGAAGTCTTTGCAGAATAACGCCAAGATCGTTGTTCCGGCAAATACAGAATTAGTCAATGTCATTGGTGAAATGGCCGGTTTTTTGCCCTTAAAGCATAAGGAAGACAAGCCAGCGAAATAAATCGCAGGGACTGTCCCCGCAGGGGACTGTCCCTTACATAAGCGCAGGCTGGACAGGAAACTGTTTCGCCTTTGTTTATTTGATAGCAGGGGACATTTTCCGTAGTAGGCTATCTGCGAAGGCTGGACAGGAAAGTGTCCCCTGTCAAATCGCTCTTTAATGAATCTGTCGTTTTGCTCGCTTAGTCTTTGATATTTTGCTCTCAGGGTATTGTTCGCGCGCTTAAGAATTTCGTTCTTTAACAATTTGTGTCTGGCTTGTCTTGTTCCTCGCAGGAGCGCGTGATTTTCCCCAGCGTGGAAAACTGCGTCGGAAGAGTATACGTAGACGCAGCCCATATTGTTAGATAGAGGGGGTCACGCTCGGCTACTTCGGCTTCGCTCTGCCTGACATATATAGAGGGGCAACCGTGCCCGCTCAGCCTGTGTACGTCCTGCTTAGGAACAATCCAATCCAGCCACAAGTTAAGCAAGTTTTTGAAAAAGCACAGAATAGGAGTTAGATATTAAGAATTCACTTTCTTTTAACCATTTAGATGCTACCCAATTTGAAGAATTTAGTTTTGATTTACTTAAAAAATTAGGGTTCGTAAATATTGATTGGCGTAAAGGAACGGGAAAGCAGACTAGTCCGTCAGATCGGGGACGTGATATTGTTTGCCAAGAAGTCCGTACAGATGTAGATGGGAGTGTTCATCTTGAGACATGGTTTGTAGATTGTAAACACTTTAAAAAGGGTATCCCGCCTACGGAGTTACAAAATATTTTGACTTGGGCTGAAGCAGAAAGACCTCAAGTTATATTGGTTATCGCATCAAATTTTCTTTCAAATCCAGCAAAAGATTATCTTGATGATTACCGGAGGAATAGAAAACCGCCATTTAAGATTAAGATATGGGAGAAGCCTACTATCCATGAGTTAGCTTTCCGAAAATTAAGTTTACTTCGTAAATATAATCTAACTGATGTCCCAATTAGAGCAGTACAGGCAATTATAAGGGCTGAAGAAGAGTTTCTTGATAAAGTTTGGTATAACAGGCATCAGGTACTTCGATATTTAGAGAAGACGGGTAAGACAAAAACTGATCCTGAGATTTGGAAGGGCGCGCTTAAAGCAGCTAAAAAAGTGGAAACGAAATGGGGCAAAAGTAATCTTGGCCCCTATACAGATTTTGATTGGGGGATGGTTAATGGGAAGCTTTCTGCTCTTAGGTGGATACTCGGAGAAGAATGGGATATGTTAGATACTTAACGGGGGGACACAATACTTAATTGTCCTTTAGCGGGTGGCGAGAGTAGAAGTTGTCATTTAGGTTGTCATTTAGGTTGTCATTTGTTATAGTAGCATTATGAAATTTAAACCCAATTATTCGATTACAGATAAGATTCTTAATAATATATCCCAGATTATGGCTGGGAGGGAGATTATTGAAAGCTCAAAGCTTATCCCCAAATGGGAATTAAAGCTTAAGAAAGAAGCCAGAATACATAATGCTCATTCGTCCACCAGTATAGAGGGGAATAGGCTGACAATAGAGCAGGTTGTGGCTTTATCAGAGGATAAGAGCGTTGCGGCGACAGAAAAGGATAAAAAAGAAGTTTTAAACTACCTGAAGGCTTTGGATTTAATTCCCATTTACGCAGGCCAGAAAACAATAGATATCAAACTCTTTCTTAAGATTCATGAGGCGGTTACAGCCGGAACTCTTAAAGATAACCAAGCCAGCGGAGCTTTTAGAAATCAACAGGTTTTTATCGGCAGGCGCGTCCTTAGCGGAACGCAATTGAAGGAAATAGTTGAGTATATGCCGCCTGATACAAACGATGTTCCGCGGCTGGTAGCTGAATTTCTGGATTGGCTCAATTCAGATAAGGCAAAAGAGGCTAACCCCGTAATATTAGCGGGTATCGTTCACTACGAAATCGCCCGTATTCATCCTTTTATCGATGGTAACGGCAGGACAGCCCGGTTAATGGCTTCGCTTATATTATACAAAAGCGGCTTTGACCACAGGAGATTCTTTTCTCTCGATGATCATTATGACGAAGACAGGGTTTCGTATTATGCGGCCTTGAAAACTGTTCAAGCAAATCAAGGCGATATCACTGAATGGTTGGAATATTTTACCGAAGGAGTGTTAAATTCCATAAATAAAGTAAAAGATTTTATCGTAAGAATTGGGATTTCTCCAAAAATTGAAGACGGAGAAAGGATAGAGTTAACTCAAAAGCAGATTAAGATATTGGAACGGATTAAAGATAAGGGCGGGGTTAGTAATAAAGATTTAAGAAAGATGTTTGGCGTTTCGCGTCAGGCGATACTTAAAGAAGTGTCTAAATTGATAGCTGCGAAGCTAATTGAACTTGTTGGGAAAGGCAGGAATGCGTATTATAAGATTTCAGATTAGGAAAAATTATGGTAATGGGGATACTTCCGCGGCAGTCCCCTCGAGGCTAAACAGGACAAGGTAGACGCGAAAGATAATAAAGGGAATAAATGCGAATATTAGTGATTGGTTCAGGTGGGAGAGAGCATGCGCTAGTCTGGAAAATCAGCCAGTCGAAGCTGTGCGATAAAATTTTCTGCGCTCCAGGGAATGCCGGTATTGCTCAAATCGCCGAGTGCATAGATATCAAAGCCGATGATATTGTCGGGTTATTAGATTTTGCCCGAAAAGAAAAAATGGATTTTACAGTAGTAGGCCCGGAAGTAGCTTTATCTTTGGGGATAGTTGATGAATTCCAGAAAGCCGGGCTTAAAATATTCGGCCCGAATAAAAAAGCCGCTACTTTAGAGGCCAGCAAAGTATTTTCCAAAGAATTAATGGCAAAATATAAAGTTCCCACTGCCGCATTTAAAGTTTTCGATAGCCCGGATGAGGCCAAGAAATATATTGAGAAAGTTGGCGCGCCTTGTGTGGTTAAAGCTGATGGTTTAGCCGCGGGAAAAGGCGTGGTGGTCGCTAAAACAGTTGATGAAGCTAAGCAAGCAGTAGACGCGATGATGCGGGATAAAGTCTTTGGCGTTGCCGGAAATAAAGTCATTATCGAAGAGTGCCTCCAGGGTCAGGAAGCTTCGATTCTAGTAATCACCGATTCCAAAGAAGTGATTGCCTTAGCTTCAGCCCAGGATCACAAGCGAGTTTTTGATAATGATCAGGGCCCGAACACTGGCGGTATGGGCGTGTATTCACCTGCGCCGGTTGTGACTAAAGAATTATTTAAAGAAATTATGGAGAAAGTTATTTACCGAACTATCGATGGTTTGGTTAAAGAAGGAATAGATTACCGGGGAGTTTTATACGCCGGCATAATGTTAACTAAAGATGGGCCAAAGACCTTAGAATTTAATGTCCGCTTTGGCGATCCGGAAACTCAGGCGATTTTGCCCAGGTTAAAATCGGATTTGTTGGAAGTAATGTTAGCAACCGCTGAACAAAAATTAAACCGGATAAGAAATTTGGAATGGGATGAACGGGCAAGTGTTTGCGTAGTTTGCGCCTCTAAAGGCTATCCGGGAAATTATGAAAAGGGAAAAGAAATTTTCGGGCTGGAGGAAGCGGCTAAAATGAAAGATGTGGTGGTTTTTCATGCCGGAACAAAATCCCGGACAGTGAATGATGTAGGCCAAAGACAGGAAAAGACATATTTAACCAATGGCGGCAGGGTCTTGGGAGTGGTCAGTCTGGGCAAAACTATAAAAGAAGCAATTAACAATACCTATGCGGCAGTTAAGGAGATCAGTTTTGAAGGGATGCATTATAGGAAAGATATAGGCGCTAAGGCAAAATAGGGGGTGTCTATGAATAAGATCAGTATAATTATGGGTAGCAGTTCGGATCTGGAAACTTTGCAGGGAGCGATTGATTTCTTAAAAGAATACAAAATTGGATTTGAAATAAAGGTTTTGTCCGCCCACAGAACTCCGAAAGAAGTCGAGGCTTATGTTGAATCAGCCGGTAAAAAAGGAATCAAGGTTTTTATCGCTGCTGCCGGCGGTTCAGCTGCTTTAGCCGGAGTAATTGCGGCGCACACAACTCTGCCGGTAATCGGCATTCCTATCGAAACTAAAAGTTTAAAAGGGCTGGATTCGCTTTTATCAACTGTAATGATGCCTGCGGGAATTCCGGTTGCTGCGATGGCAATAGGAAAAGCAGGAGCCAAGAATGCCGCGATATTCGCTTTGGAGATTTTAGCGGTTAGCGATAACAAAATAGCCCAAAAATTAGCCAAGCATAAGAAATCAATGCGGGTTAAGGTGCTTAAAACAAAAATCAAATTATGAGTTCGACAAAAATAGTCAGAGTTGATCCGCTAAAGCCCGATGAAAAACTCTTGAAGGAAGCAGCGGAAATTATTAAATCCGGCGGACTGGTAATCATCCCTACTGAAACAGTTTATGGGATTGCCGCGGATAGCTTTAATCAGAAAGCAATCGAAAGATTATCCGAAATCAAGAAACGCCCGAAAGATAAACCTTTTGCTTTAGCAATTGATAAAATAGAAGAAGTAGGGGAATTGGCGAGTGAGGTTTCGGTAACCGCGTATAAATTAATTTATAAATTTTGGCCAGGCCCGCTGACTATAATTCTTAAAGGAATTAATCAGCCAAGCGTGGGATTGCGGATGCCGGATAATCAGATCGCATTAAAGGTTATATCCGAAGTAGGCAGGGCTATCGCGCTCCCATCGGCAAATCTAGCGGGGTTGCCTGCGCCGGAAAATTTCTCCTCGGCAATTAAAGATTTGAATGGATTAGTTGATTTTGCGATTGATAGCGGAGCTTTAAAAATCGGGGTTGAATCTACAATTGTGGATTTGACAGCCAAAATTCCCCAAATTGTGAGATTGGGCGCGATTAGCGGAGAAGAAATCAATAAGGTTATCGCCAAGAAAAGCATTCTTTTTGTCTGTACCGGAAATACCTGCCGTTCGGTAATCGCGGAAGCGCTGCTTAAGAAGATGCTGCGGGATAATAAACGCGATGATGTGGAAGTTTCTTCAGCCGGGGTAACGACCATTTCTGGAGCCAGCGCTTCGCAAAGCGCCAAAGATATTCTGGCAAGAGAAGGGATAAGTGTTTCGAATCATCTGTCGCGCGAAATAACCAGAGAGATGCTGCAAAAAGCAGATTTAATTCTGGTTATGGAGAGAGTGCATGAAAGCGCGGTATTGAGACTGGCTCCCGAAGTAAAAAATAGGGTGTTTTTGTTAAAAGAATTTGCTAACCCCGTTGGAAATAATAATCTTGTTGCAAAAATTTCCAACGGGGCTAAAATAGATGAAAATAATCTGGATATAACGGATCCCATGGGAAAGTCGTCGGATTTTTACGAAAAAACCTTTGGCTCCATAAAAGAGGCTTTGGAAAAGGTAAATAAACTGATATAATCCGTTCGACTTCGCTCAGGGTCATCCTGGGCAAGCGACGAACAAAGTGAGGAGTAAGTCGAAGGATGAAAACTATATTGATTGCTTCTGATCACGGCGGGTTTGCTTTAAAGGAAAGTTTAAAGCCTTACCTTAAGAATAGAGGACTTGCAGTCAAGGATCTCGGGCCATTTGACGAAGAAAGATGCGATTATCCCAAATTTGCTTATGACCTGGCAAGTAAAGTCGGAGAAGGCAAATTTAAAAGAGGAATTTTAATCTGTAAAAGCGGAATAGGTAATTCTATTGTTGCTAACCGGGTTCCAGGCGCGCGCGCGGCCTTGTGCCACAATGAAAAATGCGCGGAATTATCCCGGCAACATAATGACAGTAATATCTTGGTGTTGGGTTCTATTTTTGTAAACCTGAGCTTGGCGCGAAAAATTGCCGATACCTGGTTAAATACTAAATTTGAAGGCGGCAGGCATAAGTGCAGGTTGAATCAATTAAAAGAGATAGAGAAAAAGATAAGGAGTGGAAAGTGAAACATCTGAAAGTAGTAGATCCGGAGGTTTACGCTAGCATTAAAAAAGAACTTAAAAGGCAGGAAGAGAACCTGGAGATGATTGCCTCGGAGAACTTTACTTCTTTGGCCGTGCTTGAAGCCCAGGGTTCGGTCTTGACGAATAAATACGCTGAGGGGTATCCAGGACGGCGTTGGTATGGCGGATGCGAGAACGTGGATGAGGTAGAGAGCTTGGCGATTGAGCGGGTTAAGAAATTGTTCGGGGCAGAGCATGCCAATGTGCAGCCGCATTCAGGATCGCAAGCGAATATGGCGGTATATTTTGCGGCGGTAGCGCCCGGAGATACGGTTTTAGCCATGGATTTAGCTGCCGGCGGACATTTAACTCACGGCCATCCGCACAATTTCTCCGGAAAATTCTTTAAAATGGTTGGTTACGGTGTGGATCCAAAGACCGAGATGCTGGATTATGACGCGATTATGCGTTTAGCCCAGGAGCATAGGCCTAAGATGATTCTTGCCGGAGCTTCGGCCTACCCCAGAAAAATAGATTTTAAAGCGCTTAGGGCTATTTGCGATAAAGTAGGCGCGTATTTATTTGTGGATATGGCGCATATTGCCGGGCTGGTTGCCGCAGGTATTCATTTGTCTCCGGTTCCTTACGCGGATTTCGTTACTTCTACTACTCATAAAACTCTGCGCGGCCCGCGCGGAGGATTCATCCTTTGCCGCCAGGACTTCGCTAAGAAAATTGATTCCCAAATTTTTCCCGGAATTCAGGGTGGGCCGCTTATGCACGTGATTGCGGCTAAGGCAGTGGCATTTAAGGAAGCGATGAACCCTAAGTTTAAAACCTACCAGGAGCAGGTGGTTAAAAATTGCAGCGAGTTGGCTAAGGAGCTGGCGCAAAAAGGATTTCGAATAGTTTCCGGCGGCACGGATACACATTTGTTGTTGGCGGATTTAACCGGAAAAGGGGTTACCGGAAAGGATGCCTCTAGCATTTTGGGGCAGGTCAATATAACGGTAAATAAGAATCTCATACCTTTTGATAAGAACGGAGCCGGGGTTACCAGCGGTATCCGTATCGGCACTCCGGCAGTAACCACCCGGGGTTTAAAAGAATTGCAGATGCGTAAAATCAGCCAATTCATCAATGATGCTATTGAATTTAGGGGCGATCCCAAGTCTATTGCGAAAATCAAGAAAGAAGTCATAACTTTAACCAAGAAATTTCCATTATACCCGGAGCTGGCGAAATAAAATGAATAAAAAGAATACGCCGCATAATAGGCCTAGTTGGGATGAATATTTCCTGGATGTAGCTAAGCTTGTGGCCAAAAGGGCAACTTGTCTACGCCGCAGCGTAGGCGCAGTCTTGGTAAAAGACAAGAGGATTTTAGCTACCGGTTATAACGGCGCGCCTTCGGGTTTGAAACATTGCTTTGAAGTTGGGTGCATGCGCCAGAAATTAAAAGTTCCTTCCGGAGAGCGGCACGAACTCTGTCGGGCGCTGCACGCCGAGCAGAACGCGCTTATTCAGGCTTCATTATATGGAATAAGTGTTAAGGGAAGCACTATTTATGCCACTTGTCAGCCCTGCGTTATCTGTGCCAAGATGTTGATTAATGCCGGAATAAAAGAAATTGTAATTGCCGAAGGTTATCCGGATAAGCTGGCGCTGGATTTCTTAAAAGAAGCGAAGATAAAGATAAAGCGGATTTCAAAAGGGAAAAGTTAAAAATAAGAAGCCAAAGCCATAGAGCAAAAGTAGGAAATTTAATATCAAATGACAAAATTCAAAGTTCAAAATAAATCCAAAACTCGAAATACAAATGTCAAAACCAAAGTTTTGACCTTTGTTATTTGTGCTTATTTTGAATTTTGAGCTTTGACCTTTGAATTTTGAGTTGTAGTTTTTAAGTTTTAATTTTTACCCCCAAGGTTAATTAACCAAAAAATGAAGTGTCCTTATTGCGGCTACAAAGAAGATAAGGTGGTGGATTCGCGTTCGACTGCCGAAGAGTCCGCGGTCAGGCGCCGCCGCGAGTGTTTAAAATGCGGCAGGCGTTTTACTACTTATGAATACATCGAAGAAATTTCGCTTATGGTAATTAAGAAGGATGGCCGCCGGGAGGCATTCGACCGCAAGAAAATCCTCGCCGGGATAATCCGAGCCTGTGAAAAAAGGCCGATAAGCATTGAGAAAATGGAGGAAATTGTTACCTGGGTAGAACGGGCAATCCAGAAAAAGAGCGACCGGGAAGTCTCCAGCGAGCGTATCGGAGAACTGGTGATGGAGAAATTGAAATTTTTGGATGATGTTGCCTATGTCCGTTTTGCTTCGGTCTACAGGCAATTTAAGGATGTTGGGCAGTTTATGGTGGAGTTAAAGGATATATTAGGCAAGGAAAGGTCTGTGCCGGGAAATTCCAGCAGAACAAGAAGGAAAAGAATATGATAGAGATGGAATTGAGTAAGATAGTTATCGATGAAAAAAGGCATGACCAGCTTATTGTTTTGAAAGAAAAGAACGGCGAAAGAGTGCTTCCTATTGTGATAGGTTTAGTTGAAGCTTCAGCGATAAAATTGAAGTTAAGCGGTTTCCAGCCCCCGCGGCCGTTAACCCACGATTTACTGCATTCGACCATAGGCGACCTTGGCGCTAAAATCGAAAGAATCGTGATTAACAAGTTAGAAGAAAACACCTTCCACGCAAAAATGGTCATAAAGACTGCTTCCGGAGAGGAAAAAGTTATCGATGCCAGGCCCTCGGATAGTATAGCATTGGCAGTGAGGGCGCACGCGCCTATTTTTGTCGAAGACAGTATAATCAAGAAATCAGCTATATTTAACCAGGATAAATAAGAATGCTTTCGTGGCTTTGTCTCCGCGGCGCTCTAAAATTTTCGCCGAGTGCTACGGTTTACGGCTCACTCCCGGACAGACTTACGTTTTCGAGAATGTCCTCCGTTCGCCGTAAAACCTCGCACTCATCTGCCGAAAATTTTCTAAGGCGCGCTTCGCCAAAACCACGAAAGTTATTCTAAGTGAACATAAAATGCTTAAATTTAACTTAAACGACAAAAAAATTCTTAAAGAAATATATAATTTTGCTAAAAACAGGCGCGTGAAGCTTTATTTGGTGGGTGGTGTTTTGCGCGATCTGATTTTGGAAAGGCAAAAGCATAATCCGGATTTTGACTTTGCGATTAAGAAGGGCGCTATAAATTTCGGCAGAAATTTGGCTAAGCAGATGAAAGCGGGTTTTGTAGTTTTGGATAAAGAGCATGGCGCCTGTCGAGTCGTAAGGAAGGCAAGCCGGAAAACTTATACTTTCGATTTCTCGGATTTTCGGGGCCCTGGCCTTGCAGAAGACCTGCAGCATCGCGACTTTACCATTAATTCCATAGCTCTGGAACTGGAAAAAGTATTTAGCGTAAAATATATTGATGGTTTCTTGATTGATTTTTACGGAGCGCAGGAAGACTTAAAGGAAAAAATAATCAGGGTAGTAAATAAGAAGTCGTTTAACGAAGACCCTTTGCGCATTTTGCGCGCGTTTAGTTTTGCTTCTATCTTGAGTTTTGAGATCGATAAAGAAACTCTGGCGTTGGCAAAGTCAGAGAAAAATAAATTAACCGGAGTTTCTTTTGAGCGGGTGCGCGATGAACTATTTAAGGTTTTTGACACGGATAAAACTTTTGATTGTTTTGTTGCCCTGGATAAACTAAAGATCCTGGAGATTATCTTTCCGGAAATAAAAAAAATGCGCAAAATCGGCCAGGGCCCGTATCATCACCTGGATGTCTGGCAGCATACTTTGGAATCCATCCGCCAGTTTGATTTTTTGTTCAAAGATATAAAGGATCAAGAGATCCTAGGGTATCTTGATGAGGTTATTTCAAGCGATAGGTCGCGCAGGCAATTATTGAAATTGGGTTTATTCCTGCATGATATCGGAAAACCGGCGACATTGCGCCATGAAAAAGGCAGGACCACTTTTCATGGCCATGAAAGAGAAGGTTTAAGGTTGGGAATCGGTATTGCCAAAAGGCTCAAGCTTTCCAACGATGAAGTGCATTCTTTGCATAAAATGATCCTTTGGCATCTTCGCCCCGGGTATCTGGCTGATAGTGAAATTCCGACTGCCCGCGCAAAATTCCGATATTTCCGCGATGCCGGGGTTGAAGCGTTATCCATATTGTTATTGTCATTGGCTGACCAGCGCGCTACCAAAGGGCCTTTAACTACTGCGGGAGCCCGCAAACAGCATGAAAGAGTGGTGGCCCGCCTGATTCGGGAATATTTACATAAAAGCAAGGAGAAAAAAGAAGAACGTTTAATCAACGGTAATGATATAATGAAGAGGTTCAGGTTAACTCCTTCTCCATTAATCGGTAAAATCCTCTGGGCGTTGGAAGAACTTCAGGCAATCGGAAAAGTCAGAACCAAAGAAGAGGCGCTTAAGGCAGCAGCCAAGATTGCCAAGGCTAGGAATAAATGAAGAAGTTCATCATAATAAGCTTAATTATATTGGTTGTTTTATTAAGCGCAGGTATTGTTTATTTGAACAATGTTTTTCTTCCTAAAACAATCAAGGCCTTGATTGTCAAAAGCATCCAGGAGCAAACTCATTCCAAGGTTACTTTAGGTTCTATAAGGGTAAATATATTCAAAGGATTGGTTTTAACCAACTTGGAAATTTATGGCCAGCAAACCTCGCTGATTAAGGTAAAAGAAGTTTCCTGTCTGGTTTTCCCTTTTCCGATACTGCGTAAACAATTAATTATCCCTCTTATAAATATTAAATCCGCTCAAATATATCTGGAAAGAAGAAACGACAATACATTTAATCTGGCGGATCTGTTCCTTACAAAGCCTGCCGCTGCCAATAATCAGGGGGCAGCTCCTTCTAAAACCGCAAATGGTTCTTCTGATAATGGCTTTGCAGTTTCTGTTTACAGAGTTAATCTCTCCAATTGCCGGGTCCTTTTTAAAGACAGCAGTTTAAGCAAGCCTTTGGTTAAAACTCTGGAAAATCTGAACGCGGCAGTCTATTTATCGCTGCCCGCATCAGTGAAATTCAAAGCCTCTGCTTTTATTCAGGGAGCTAAGCCGGTAAAAATAGGAAGCCAGGGAGAATTTAAAATTCCCAGCCAGGAATTAAGCGCTAAATTGAATATTCTTGGTTTTTCTCCCGTTGAATTCTCGGCTTATTATGAAGGTTCAGGGATAAAAATTTCCGAATCCTCGAGTTTCGATATTTCAGGCGACCTTAAGACTAAAAATAACGCGCTTTACGCCGATATCCAGGCGCAGGGTAAAAACTTGAATATCCTGCGGGATAAAATTAGTGTTTTCTTTAGCATCGATTCAAGAATCGTTCTGGAATATGGTTTATCCGATAAAAATCTGAAATACTCCGGCAGTTCCAAGATTTATGACGCAAATATTTCAGGCTTGGATTTTATCGATAAAATCAGCGCTATTGACTGCGGCGTGATTTTTAATAATTCGGGTTTGAGCACGGATAATCTGACTGGCCAGGTTTTAGGGCTGCCGGTTAAAGCAAAAGCCGCTTTAACAGATTTTAGCGACCCGTCTATCAAACTGAATATGGTTTCCGGATTAAGCCTTACAACGCTGCAGAGCATATTGAAGGATGAGTTTAAATTCAATTTACCCGGCTCGATCAGCGGGCAGGGAGATTTATTACTGTCGGTTGAAGGCAAACTTTCCGACCCTCAAAATCTAACGGTAAAAGGTGGGCTTGACCTGATGAACGGTTCACTAAAGTTGGAGAAAATAGATTCTCCCATCCAGGAGATTAACGGCAGAATCGTTTTTGTAAAAGATAAGCTCAAGTGGGAGGATCTAAGCTTAAAATATCAAAACGTCCTTTATAAGACTACCGGGTCTCTTGCTAATTTCAAATCCCCGTTTCTCGATGTTGCTCTAAATTCCAGCGATCTTTCCCTGACCGCTACCCTTACTTTCAATAATAAGTTGGTAAAAGTATACAAATGTTTTGGGAATTATTTATCCTCGCAATTTTTGGTATCCGGGGATATTGATATTTCGGATTCTGCCAGCCCCAAGGCAGGGTTAACCGGAGAGTTGCTTATTGATTTAAAAGATCTGAATAAATATTTCCCTAAACTAAAGGAACAACTTAATATTATCAAGCCTGAAGGAAAAATTAAAGCAAGTTTTGACTTCTCCGGCAAAGTCAATGAAATAAAAACCTGTTCTATCGAAGCTAAACTTTCCAGCGGGCATATTTCTTTGTATGGTTTGAACATGAGCGATTTTAGTTTGGATTATAGCCAGGCAGAGGGCGTAGCTGATATCCGCTCTATGCGCCTGACTTTGTATAGCGGTTCATTGGAAGCAGCTTTTAGGGCGGACCTTAATTCCCAGGACTACCCGTATTTATTAGACGCCAGCCTGCAGAACGTTAAGATCGAAGAGTTAAAACTGGATACTTTAGCCAAGTCTAAAGATATTTCTGGGGTTATCCAGGCTGCTCTTAAAATTAAAGGATCATTGATTGATCTGCCCGGATCAAACGGAACAGGGATGTTTTCTATTTCCAAGGGGAAACTTTGGGAGCTGGATTTATTTAAAGGGATGGGCAAATTATTATTTTCCCAGGAATTTACCAATATTACTTTTTCCGACGGGAAATGCGATTTTGTCATCAAGGATAAATTTATTTCTACCGAAAACCTTTTATTGGAAGGCAACATTGTAAATTTATCCGGCCCGGTAAGAATAGGTTTGGATAATTCGATCAGCGCCAGCCTTAACGTTGACATAATCAGCGAAATGGTCCCTTTGACCGGTACCTATAAAGACGTAGCTACGGCGTTAATCGGAGAGGCCGATAAGTTCGCGGTAATTAAGATAAGCGGTACACTTAAGGATCCCAAGTATAAATTTCAAACTGCTGTAACGAATATTATTCAGAGTTTGGCTGGAAATTTACTTAAAAGATTATAGTATTTGTGGTATAATACGCCTTAATGGATTTTAAAAAGGAGGGAGTAGTATGATTAACAAGGCGGAAGTTAGGGTTAAATTATTGTTTTTATTTTTATGTGTTTTTTGTTTTTCCCTTGTTTTAATGAATGCTTATGCGGATCAGGGTGTTGATAAGGCCCAGGCTAAGGCCATGGAGCAGGCTGTCACGGATCCCAAGGCTGTTGTTGCCGAGAATCCCAATGCTGTTACTGCCGCAGATTACCGTCAGGAATTAGGACAAGCGATTACAGTCGAAGAAGAGTATTTGCCGCAGGCACTGGATACTTATGGTCGTTTTATGCCATTATCCGGAGTCAAGTCCCAATCCGGAAAAATCGGTATAGTTACCGCTGCTTCAGAGTATAACTATAAAATGAAGGCTTTTGACAAGCTTCCGATCCAGTTCGGTTTAGTCACTAAGTATATAGGTATAAGCAATACTACGGCTGTTCAGCTTCCCGCCCGGTTAACTACTTTTGGCCTGGGAGTAGAAACTACTTTGCCGTTTTTTAATTTGGAAAAAACTTATTTCACGATAGCCTTGGCGCCTTCGTTTTACACGGACAACTGGAATTTCCGTTCGGAGTCATTCCATTTGGCCCAGCGCTATTTTATGATTTACCAGCCGACTGACAAATTAACTCTTGTTTGCGGAGCTGAATATATCCCTGGTTTTAAAGCCGCTGTTTCTCCGATTGTCGGGTTGATTTATAGGCCGAATGATAAGTTAACTTTTAATTTAGTTCCTCCTATGCCGGAAATTGACTATAACCTGAATGATAAATGGACGGTTTTCATGCAAGGTGAATATGTTGTCGATGAGTATAAGGTAACCCAGAATGGCAAGAAAAACCAGGTACTTAATTATAATGAAATACGCGCCGGCGCAGGACTGAAGTATGCTCCTAACAAGAATATTCAGGCTTCTCTTTCCGCAGGTAGTGTATTTAATCGTTCTATCGAATACCGCCAGGATAGCCTGGGTAAAGTTGCTGTCAATAATGGTTTGTATACCGAGTTCCGTGTAAATATTGCAATGTAATACCGGAATAAAGCGTGAAGCATTTAATCAAAACCATAAGGCTGATCGAAAAACAGATCCAGCCTTATGCGGTGCCTTCAGTTACCAAGATTGCCGCAAGGCGCGATCCTTATCAGGTTTTAATTTCCTGCATTTTGAGCTTGCGCACGAAAGATAAAACCACTATAGAAGCAGCATACAGGTTGTTTAGGGTTGCGTCCAATCCCGCAAGCTTGGTAAGGCTGTCTAGAGGGCGCTTGGAGAAGTTGATTTATCCCGTAGGTTTCTACCGCAATAAAGCAAAAGCCATTTTGGATATAAGCCATAAGCTTATCAAAACTTTTAACGGCAAAGTCCCTTATAAATTAGAAGATCTGTTAGCATTTAAAGGTGTTGGGCTAAAGACAGCAAATCTGGTTTTGAGCTTGGGTTTTAATATACCGGCGATTTGCGTGGATACGCATGTGCACCGTATTTCCAACCGTTTGGGTTGGGTTAAAACAAAGACGCCGGAAGAGACGGAAAAAGAGCTAAAGAAAATTCTTCCTAGAAATGAATGGATAGGGATTAATACTACGCTGGTAACTTTTGGCCAGAACTTATGCTTACCGATTCTGCCGTTTTGCAGCCGGTGTCTGGCGGTTAATTTTTGCAAACGTAAAGGCGTGTATAAATCCCGATAATTGTAGAATGAAAATCAAAAATTGTGAAATAAGAGTTATCCGGCAGGATATAACCGAGTTAAGCGCCGATGCCATTGTTAACGCGGCGAATAATAAGGGCGTTATGGGAGGCGGGGTAGCCGGCGCGATCAAGAAAAAAGGCGGTAAGATAATCGAAGAAGAAGCGGTAAAGAAGTGCCCGATTAAAGTCGGAGAAGCGGTTTTTACTACGGCCGGGTCGTTAAAAGCAAAATACGTTATTCACGCCGCGACTATGGATATGAGTTTTAAGACCGACGAAACAAAGATTCGGGATTCTTTCCGGAATTCTTTGAAAGTTGCTGATGAATTAGGGGTAAAATCTGTCGCGTTTCCGGCGTTAGGCTGCGGCACAGGCACCTTTCCTTTATTGGCTTCGGCCAAAATTATGGCGCAGGAAATCTGGAGATATTTGCGCGAGGAAAAATCCAATATTCAAGAAATCACCTTTTGCCTTTTTGATCAGGAAGCTTACGATATTTTTGAGCAAGGCGTAATCAAGTATCTTGAGCATATCCTTTACAAATTGCAGAATGGGCCGTTTTCTACAGTAGACGCTATAATTGAAATTAACGGAGGTATAGTGTTAATCGAAAGAAAAAATCCGCCTTTTGGCTGGGCGCTTCCCGGAGGTTTTGTGGATTATGGAGAGAGCCTGGAAAAAGCGGTAGTAAGAGAGGCTAAAGAAGAGACCGGGCTCGATATTAAGGGAATAAAACAATTTCATACTTATTCTGATCCCGGGCGCGACCCGCGTTTTCATACCATTGGCACAGTTTATATCGCTCAGGCTGAAGGTAAACCTGAGGCAGGAGACGATGCCGGGGCATTAAAGATAGTCAAGTTAGGCGAAATAAAAGATTTGAATCTTGCTTTTGACCATGGTAAGATTTTAACAGATTATTTGAAATACAAAGAAACGTCTTAAACCACAAGGAGGTGCTCCAGTGTCTAACGCATTAAGGTATTCTCTCTCTCTCTCTCTCTCTCTCTCTCTCTAGGAAACTCCTTTTCTTCTCTTTAAGCTTCTTTTCTTTCTTCTTTTTATCTTTTTT
>Ga0074199_1000614_pt1 | contig 49845 bp, 42 predicted proteins | sample EPASupsiteSAE347_FD_64528 | JGI IMG/M metagenome (GOLD analysis project Ga0074199, IMG submission 64528) | Bioremediated contaminated groundwater from EPA Superfund site, New Mexico - Sample SAE3-47 | ecosystem: Environmental > Aquatic > Deep subsurface > Groundwater > Contaminated ... | reverse complement strand
GCGGCCAACAACCGCCCACAGGAAGGGTGGTGGTGGGCGGCCCCCCCAGAAAGCCGCATGAAAGCGTTCGGTGGGCGATATTGGGTTTGAACCAATGACTTCTACCGTGTGAAGGTAGCACTCTCCCGCTGAGTTAATCGCCCACTGAACGCTCTATGCTATACGGCTACCTGGCGCTATGTTATTGATGTGGTAAAGCTGCGCCGGCGACGCCGATCCTAGCAGGCGCCGAGCAGCCCTGTCAAGGACCGGAGCTTTCCACACGGAGCGTATATGGGGTTCGAGAATCCGGAACGCGAGCGTACGATACCCCCCTCCGCCATACAGACGCGTCCAAGACGCTGGCGCGAACGCGCCGATCCCGCGGAAATCCGGACCGAAGCGATCCGGAAGTCGATACACCTTGTCATAGCCCTCATTCCGTTGCTTGCGACCCTGAACAGAACCCTCACGCTGATTCTTCTCGCCGCGGGAACTTGCGTATACATCGCCTCCGAAACGCTCCGGCGTCGCGGAATAAGGGTGCCGATCGTTTCCGCACTCACTGCGGCAGCCGCCCGCAACCGCGATTCGGGAAAATTCATCCTCGGTCCCGTAACACTGGGGACGGGCGCATTCCTTTCCCTGCTCCTTTTCCCCGAGCCCGCCGCAAGCATCGCGATTTACACGCTGGCCTTCGGCGACAGTTTTTCGAGTCTCATCGGCAAAACGGTCGGCAGGATACCCATGCCGTTCACCCGGGGCAAATCCCTGGAAGGCTCGCTCGCCTGTTTCACGGTAACCTTCGCTTCCGCATTGGCGATTACGGCCAGACCGGGCCCGTCGGCGATCGTCGCGCTCGTTTCGACTCTTGTGGAGGGGCTTCCGCTCAAAGATTGGGATAATATCGTGCTGCCTCTGGCTGCGGGGATCACCTCGATATTGGTGTATCGCCTGGCATGAATGCGCAGGTTTCCCCGGGCCGGCCAGTCTTTCCCGGCACCTCGGCCGGGAAAGGCCGGCACCCGGCCGGGAAAGGCCGGCACCTCGGCCGGGAAAGGCCGGCACCTCGGCCGGGAAAGGCCGGCACCCGGCCGCTACTGCCAGAGATAGTATGAGTGCATTTTCCAGATGAACAATGCCGATCCTGCCGCCAGAAACGCCAGAGCGAGCAGGGGCGTCAGGGGGACCATGGAAGCGAACAGGATGCGGGAGCCTGAAAGGCAGGCGCCGATGCCCAGAGCCGCCCACAGGAATGACTTGTCGCTGCGCATTCGTACCGCAACGAAATAGTTCACCACAGTGAGGATCGATACCCCGATATAGAATCCTTCGTTGAGGAAGAAATATCCGGGTTTCATCGACAGATTGGCGTCCCATACTCCGGAATTCATGGGCATCAGCGAGGCCAGACCGACTGCGATTCCCAGAACCAGGAGCAATTCAGTCAGAGGCTTGTCGTTACGCATGCCCGCCGCGTGCAGGCCCGAGACGAAAAGCGCCAGCAAGCCCGCATAGCGCGCCCACAGCTGCACTTTCGCCACGATAAGCTGAGTTCCGAGCGTCGCACCATGCACGGCCAGAAAAAGACCTAGGGGTCTCAGTGTTTCAAAAGCGATGGAAGCTACCCATACGGCGAAAAAATAGATTTCGGGTGATACGGTTTTTCGGAAGCTGGCGAGCACCGTACCGAGCGCACCGATCGAAAAGAGCGCACCGAAAGCGGTGGCCAGACATACGAGGAAAAGTGAGGAAATCGAAATGCCCGCTACGGAATGGACTTCATAGACGCCGGTCGATGCGAGAAGGTCCTGCGCACGTACATCGCGCGGTAACACGATCGTGAGCGCGACCGCCGCCACGGAACAGACGCATGAGAACGCGAAGAGAACCCAATAGGTCCGGCGGCGGGCTGCAATGGTCACCCATTCAGTCTATCGCGCGCACGGCGAACCGGGAAGAGGCGCCCGCCGATTGAACGCCCGGGGATACCCGCGATATAGTGCCACATCCCATTTTTCCCGCAGAGGTACATCCAATGGCCGAAAAGATCACTCCCCGCGAAAAAGACTACTCACAGTGGTATATCGACATCGTTCGAAACGCCAAACTCGCGGACTACTCTCCCGTCAAGGGGAGTATGGTGATCAGGCCGCGAGGCTACGCCATCTGGGAGCGCATCCGCGACGAATTCGACAAACGCTTCAAGGAAACGGGCCACGAAAACGCCTATTTCCCCCTCCTCATCCCCATGAGCTTCATGAACAAGGAAGCCGAGCATGTCGAGGGTTTCGCGCCCGAACTCGCCGTGGTCACCCACGGAGGCGGCGAAAAGCTCGAAGAGCCCTACTGCATCAGGCCCACATCCGAAACCATCATCTGGTCGATGTATCGCGAATGGATCCAGTCCTGGCGCGATCTGCCCCTGCTCATCAACCAGTGGGCCAACGTCGTGCGATGGGAAAAACGCACGCGCCTTTTCCTGCGCACCTCTGAATTTCTCTGGCAGGAAGGCCACACGGCGCACGAAACCGAAGCCGAGGCCGTCGAAGAGACCATGAAGATGCTCGAAGTGTACCGCGAGGTCGCCGACCGCCATCTCTGCCTGCCCGTCGTGGCCGGCCGCAAGAGCGATTCCGAAAAATTCGCGGGCGCCGTCGCCACCTACTCCATCGAAGCCATGATGCAGGACCGCAAGGCGCTGCAGGCGGGCACTTCGCATTTCCTCGGGCAAAACTTCGCCAAGGCCTTCGACGTCAAATACCAGACCCGCGCGGGCGGCCTCGAATACGTCTGGGCCACCTCATGGGGCGTTTCCACAAGGCTCGTCGGCGCGGTCATCATGACCCATTCCGACGACAAGGGACTCGTCCTGCCCCCCAGCATTTCGCCCGAAGAAGCCGTCATCGTGCCCATATACCGCAACGACTCCAAGGCGTCCGTCCTCGACTACGCGACCCGCATCCAGGGCGCCCTCAAGGATGCAGGCGTGCGCGTCGTACTCGACGCCGACGACTCCTCCTCGCCCGGCTGGAAATTCGCCGAGTGGGAAATGCGCGGTACTCCTGTCCGGATCGAGTTGGGTCCCCGCGACATGGAAGCGGGCAAAGTCGTGCTGGTGCGCCGCGACACGGGCGAGAAACTGCCCACTCCTGTCGCCGAAGTGCCCGCCACCGTCCGCCGTCTCCTGGACGAAATCCAGATCAACTTGCGCGAACGCGCCAGGACATTCAGAGACGCCAATACCAAGCCCGTGGCCGACATGGAAAGCATGCTCAGCTTCTTCGGCAAGGAAGGCACCGGCACCGACGACGCGCAGGGCGGCTTCGCCGAAGCCCTCTGGTGCGGTTCGGCCGCATGTGAAGCGGATTTCAAGGCCAAGACCAAAGCCACCCTGCGCTGCATGCCCCTGGACCGCCAGGAAGGCATCGAAGGCACGTGCGCGCTCTGCGGAGCGCCGGCCAAACACCGGGCCCTGTTCGCGCGCAACTATTGATCCGCAACAAACCGATCACGCGGCCTTTGTCGCGTGATCGGTTTGTTGCGGGACGGGACAGCGTTTATCCGATTCCGGCGGACGAATTACTTTGTGGCGCTATTGATTTTGTCGATGGCGTTCTGCGCGCCTTTTTTTACTTTTCGAACCGTTTCCTCAACGACTTCTTTCGCTTTTCCGGCTACCTGATCGGCTTTTCCTTCCTTGCGAAGATCTTTATTGTCGATCAGCACTCCGGCGGCTTCTTTGATTCGACCCTTCGCCACATCAATCTTTCCGTTCATGTTGGTCACTCCGTATCTGCTGATTGAGATAATCGGCGTTGGCGCGAGCGCCGTGATTGGTGGTGAATACCGTGAATCCGGACACCCGTCTTTTCTTTCCGCCTCCCGCGGCCGGGTTGTTTCCTGCTACTGCACCTGGATACTTTGTGTCACGTTATTCTTTAACTAATAAACAATAGAACAGTTTAAAATTCGCCGGCACCCGAAAAATTTCCATATACGGATATTGAATCCGGCATGCCAAACCCACGATTTCTCATGCATCGCCGGTGTGGTTCATGGATAAAGTCGAGCAGGCTCAGTGCGGCGGGACATGCGACTCCGTATCGGCCGACGAGGGCTCAAGGATACTCTCGACTTTGGACTCCCGGCTCGCAAGCTGTTTTTCCCGTTCCTTTATGTCCAGGTCCTTGGCGGCCAATCCCCGCGTTTTTCTGCGATGCATGTAGCGGCCGAGGTAGATGAACAGTGAATAGAGAATGCCGAACGCGAAGCTCAGGGCGCTCACCGCCACGACGGACACATTGTCCAGGCGGGCGCCGAACAGGTTGACCGAAGTCGAGAACACAAGGTTCAACGAAACGAGCACCGCAAGCAAAATCAGCAGAATCAAGCTTACTATGATCTGGACCATGCCCCGTCCTCCTGATTAATCCCGCAAGCCCACCTGCCACACTGCTTGCCGATAATTTGAATATACTGGTCGGCTTATGCGAACGGATACCTTAACGGGTACCTTATGCGTTTTCAGGTGAGTTATCGAAAAGAGGATGGAACCGGGTTGCGCGGCTTTTCGGCCCGCCGGGAATATTATTATACTGATATTACTTTACAAATTATTACTGTATCCATCCTTCCTCGCAAAAGTAAGGTTACTATCATTATCTGGCTTTGCATATTTATTCCCATATTTTATTATGGTTTTTCAAAAACTTGACTTATGGTATGGCGGTAAGTACTTTGGTATCAGGAAATAATAATAATAAAATTGTAGACTATTTTAGTAATTTTTATTGGTTGTCCAAACCCTGGATGCGGGCCTTTGAATGGAGGCAGATACCACCGCACCTACAGCGCGAATCCCATAGTTCCTGCTAATGCCGCCACGAGTGTGGCCATCAACGGAAACATCATCTCGACCTTCTGTCCGTTTTATTTTTAGAGGAGTAAATCGCATGAAAAAATTCTATATCGGGTTTTCCGCGATACTGCTTCTGGCAGTTTTTCTGTCAGGATGCGCACCCATCGGTGGCCAAATACCGGACACAAATGCACCGACCGTGAGTTCCGTGGTGCCGGCCGACGCCGCGACCGACGTAATCATCAACGGGTATATCGCCGCAACCTTCGATGAAGCGGTGGATCCGGCAACCGTCACAACGACAACGTTTACGTTGACCAACTCTGCGCTGACGCCGGTTTCCGGTACTGTGATATTGAATACGGCAGGCACTGCCGCAACGTTAATTCCCGGCGGCGATCTCGCGGTCAACACTTCCTATATAGCCACGATCACCACCGGAGTCATGGACTTGGCGGGAAATGCGCTGGCCAGCGACTATGTGTGGACATTCTCCACCGGTACGAATCGTTCGGAAAGCCCGGCCCCCGTAGGCCTCGGGACAGCCGGCAATTTTGTGATTCTTTCGAAAGCCGGAATTTCGACCACAGGAACCACGGCAATTGACGGAGACATCGGAGTCAGCCCCGCTGCGCAGACCTATTTGACCGGATTTTCCGAAACGCTCGTCGGTACATACGCGACAGCGAGCATGGTGACCGGAAAGTTATACGCGGCGGATATGGACGCTCCCACTCCCGGCAATATGACCACTGCCATAAGCGCTATGGAAACCGCATTCGTCGATGCCGCCGGGCGATCAATACCCGACTTCACTGAACTGGGAGCCGGAGACATAAGCGGAATGACACTCGTTCCCGGACTCTATAAATGGGGAACCGGAGTTTTGATAACGGACGGCGTCACTCTGGCGGGCAATTCAACCGATGTCTGGATCTTCCAGATAGCGGAAAATCTTACCGTGAGCAATGGTTCCATCGTTACCCTGATCGGCGGCGCATTGCCCAAGAACGTCTTCTGGCAGGTCTCCGGCAAGGTGACCCTCGGGACGACGTCAGACTTCAAGGGAATCATCCTGTGCCAGACCAATATCGCGATGCAGACCAACGCAACTATCGAAGGCAGGATGTTGGCGCAGACTGCGGTGACGCTGGACGCCAATACTGTGACAGAGCCGGCCCCGTAAGCCATTCGGATGTTTTCCGGCAGCAGTTCCGATCGGTTGATGAACGGATGCGGGCCTTTGAATGGAGGCAGACACCACCGCATCTGCAGTACGAGTTCCAGGGTTCCTGTCGATGCCGCCGCAAGCGGGGGCGATCGACAGGAACATAACCGCAACAGCAAAAAATCTTTCGAGGAGTCAAGACCGATGAAAAAATTCTTTTTAGGGTTCTCCATGTTAGTGCTTCTGGCCGCCTTTATAACCGGATGTACGCCCACGGGCGGAGAAGTGCAGGACACAACCGCACCTACAGTGCTTTCCACGATTCCAGCCGATACGGCCACCGGCGTAGCCGCCAGCGGAAATATCTCGGCAACTTTCGACGAAGAAATGGATCCCGCGACCATTACGGCGACAACGTTTACCTTATCCGACGCTGCGGATACGCCTGTTTCGGGCGTCGTGTCGCTAAGCGTGGACGGCCTTACCGCTACTTTCAATCCCGACAGCGCCCTTGCGCTCGATACTGCGTATAACGCCACAATCACCACCGGAGCCATGGACCTTGCGGGCAATGCTCTGACCGCCAATTCTGTCTGGTCCTTTACGACTGCAGCAATTCTGGCCTTGGGCCCGGCGCCCGTAGACCTTGGAAGTGCCGGTGATTTTGTAATTCTGTCGAAGTCCGGGATCAGCACCGTTCCGACTTCCGATGTGACCGGAAATATCGGAGTGAGCCCGATCGACTCGACCGCCATTACCGCGTTTTCATTGACGATGGATGCCTCCGGCCTGTTTTCGAAATCCGATCAGGTGACGGGTAATGTATACGCATCCGACTACACGGCACCTACCCCCAGCAACATGACCACTGCCATAAGTAACATGGAAACCGCATACACCGATGCGGCCGGGCGAACTTTGCCCGATTCCACCGATCTGGGAGCAGGAGACATCAGTGGGCTTACGATCGCGCCCGGCCTCTATAAATGGGGTACCGGAGTTTCGATCAATACCGATGTCACCCTCTCAGGCGGCGCCAACGATGTCTGGATCTTCCAGATTTCGGGAGATCTTGTGATGGCCGGCGCCAAGTCGGTTATCCTGAGCGGCGGCGCATTGCCCAAGAACATTTTCTGGCAGGTTGCCGGAGGCGAAGGAGTAACACTCGGAGCGGGTGCAAACTTCAATGGCATTGTATTGGCCGCCAAGGCGGTAAGTCTGAATACCGGCGCAACGGTGAACGGCAGACTGTATGCACAGACTGCGGTTACCCTGGACGGCAATATCGTTACGCAGCCGGCACTGTAAATACCTGCTATATCCGGGGTGAAAACATCACCACGGATATAGGGAATCGGAAGCGGGCAAAACCCGCAACCGATCCGGAAAAGACCACCTTTTTGAACTGCGCCCTTGGAAGTAGACACTTCCAGGGGCGCAGTTCATTTTTTTATGCGACTTCACAGACCCGACCGCCCGAGCATTGCCAGTATCGGGCAATATGCGTAGCATGGCGTATGGGCTACGCGGAATACGATGTCAGGATAGCGGCCGCCGAGGGCGATGAAGGGTTGCGGAAAGCCGTCGCCAGGATTTCGGGGCTGCGGGATTTTTCCTGTACGATACTCAACAAAAGTCTGGACGCGCGCCGGAAGAGCCGGATCGAGTGGCAGTACCGCGTGGGCGTAGTCTCCGACGCACTGCGGGGCGGCGAGGCGCCGTCGCCGCGCACGCTTGCCCACGAAGCGGTCGGCCGCGGAGAGCGCGCCGTCGTCGTGGGTTCGGGACCGGCCGGGATTTTCGCGGCCGCCTACCTCGTCCGCTCGGGCTTCGCCGTAACGGTCCTGGAACGCGGAAGCCGCGTCGAAACGCGCAAGGCCGCCATCGACGGATTCGAGCGCGGCGGCAGCTTCCCGGGCAAAAACAACTATTCTTTCGGCGAAGGCGGCGCGGGCACCTTTTCCGACGGCAAGCTCAGCTCCCGGACCAAGAGCATCGGCCCCGAGCGCAACTATATTTTCGCCGATTTTATCGCGGCCGGAGCGCCGCCCGAAATTTCCTGGATGACCCATCCTCATCTGGGGAGCGACAATCTCTTCGAAATCACGCGCAGGATGCGCGAATCGCTTTCCGGCCTCGGCGTCGAGTTCCACTTCGATACGATGGTCGAGGATATCGCGGTGAAGGGCGACAGGGTCGTCGCCGCAGTCACGTCCGCAGGAGTCCCGGAAGCCGACTATCTCGTCTTTGCCTGCGGACACTCTGCCATGGAAACCTACCGCATGCTCATGGGCAGGGAGGTTCCCTTCAAGGCGAAAAATTTCGCCATCGGCTTTCGCGCCGAACACGAACAGAAGCTCATCAACCGTGCGCAATGGGGCCTGGATGCCATTCCCGGCGTGAAGGCGGCCGAATACCGCCTGACCGCGCAAGTGCCGGGCGGTACGGGCGTATACTCGTTCTGCATGTGCCCGGGCGGGACGATCGTGCCGGCCGCCGCCTACGAAGGCACCAACATCGTGAACGGCAAAAGCGACTATGCGCGCGCCGGGCGATGGGGAAACGCGGCAGTGGTGGCCGGGCTCAACCTGGAGTCTTTCCTGGCACGCGAAGTGGACGCGCTTCAGGCGCTCGACTGGCTCGACGCACTGGAACGCAAGTTTTACGCCTTCGCCGACGGCTATCGCGCACCGGCTATGACCGTGCGGGATTTCCTTGCCGGTACGTCAGGCGGGACGCTTTCGCCATCCAGCTACCCCCTGGGGTTGGCGCCGGCCGATTTCGGGGAGTTGCTGCCGGCGGGCCTCGCCGCACCGCTGCGGGAAGGACTCAAGGACTTTTGCGGGAAGCTTCACGGCTACGATTCGGGCCAGATACTGGGGCTGGAAAGCAAGACGAGCGCGCCGGTACAGGCGCTGCGACATCCGGAACTCCTGTATTCGCGCTACGAAAATCTGTACATCGCGGGCGAAGGGTCGGGATGGTCGGGCGGCATCGTGAGTTCGGCCGCCGACGGCTTGCGTGTGGCACAGGCCATATGCCGGGTTGCCGCAGGGCGGTGACAGGACGGCCGCGGATCCGGACGGCCGCGCATTCGCGCATTCGTGTATCCGGTTGCAGACTTCCGCTAAAATCCTGTCATTCGAGACTTTTTCAAAAGGCGGAAGACTTTTGAAATTGGCTCATTCCCCCTTGTCAAAGCCGCGACAAGAACTATACTATTCGAAATAGATATGAAAGCTTTTCGAAAGTATATCAAAAGATAAAAAAAAGACGGTACCGAAAAAGAGTATGAATTCTGGCGATTTCAGAGAGGGAGTCGATGACCGCTGAACTGGTGGAACGGGAAAAGCTCATTCTCGACCTGCTGTCGGAGAGGGGTTCTCTGTCGGTTTCGGCGCTCGCCCTCGAACTGGGCGTGTCCGAGGTCACCGTCAGGTCCGACCTGCGCTCGCTCGAAGACAAGGGTTTCATCGGACGCAGCCGGGGAGGCGTCTATCCCGCATACCACCGCGATATCCTCGACCGCCAGCGGCTCAATGTCGAGGCAAAGAACCGCATCGCGAAGGCGGCGGCCGAACTGGTCCGCGACGGCGACCGCATCATGATCGAAGCGGGCACCACGACCGCTCTGGTCGTAAAATACCTCATCGGCAAGCGGGACGTGCAAGTCGTTACCAATTCGACCCTTGTGTTTTCCTATGCGCGACTCAATCCGTCCCTCAGCATCACGATGACAGGCGGCGTTTTCCGCAGGGAAACGGAGTCGATGGTCGGACCTGTGGCACTGAGGGCGATCCACGATTTCAACGTCCGTCTCGCTTTCGTGGGGACGGACGGATTCGGAATCGAGCGCGGCATGACTACGCAGCTGGTGGAAGGCGCGGAAATCGTACGCGCCATGCGCGAAAGGGCCGAGGCGACCTGGCTGCTCGCCGATTCGTCGAAATATGGAAAGACTGGTTTCGTAAGTGTCCTGCCCCTTTCCGGGGTGGACGGCATCATCACCGATGAAGCTCTGCCCGATGACGCGAAAGCCGCGCTGGGCGAGCTGGAAGTCCGCGTCGCGGCAGTATAGCGGCGCATAGCGGACACCGGAGGTTCCTGTGGCTCATGTAGTGATCATGCCCCGATTGGGGAATACCGTCGAATCCTGCGTGATCGTGAAATGGAGGGCGCCCGAGGGTACTGTCGTAACCGCGGAAACGGTCCTCTGCGAAATCGAAACCGACAAGGCTACGATGGATGTGCCCGCGGGGTCTGCAGGCGTCGTCCTCAAAATACTTCACGCCGAAGGCGATGATGTTCCCGTCCTCGAGCCCATCGCGGTGATCGGTACCGCAGACGAAGATTGGCGGATCGCGGCCAGCTCGGCCGGATCGGGCACTATGGGTACCACGGACGCCTTGGCCGGCTCTGATACCTTGGGCGCCGCCCAAGCCGGAGCGGGAGCGAAAACGGACGTTCCGGCGCCGTCAGCGGGCCCCGCGTCATCGTTATCCCCGACGACGGCCGCACCGAAAGGCATCAGCCCGCGCGCCCGCGCCCTGGCCGGCTCCGAAGCGGTCGACCCGACTTCGCTGAGCGGCTCAGGACCCGGCGGCAGAATCATTGAACGGGACATCAGGGAAGCGATCGATGCCCGCCCCGGTCTCACCGCGGCGGCGAAATCCTTCGGACCCGCGGCAGGACTGCCCGACTGGGGCGGCGCTCTCGGAGGACGCGTCCGTGTCGCGGACCTCGGTACGGCAGAAGCCTCGGCCCACGCCGTACGCGAAGCGGAACTCCAGGCGGGCGCCGGCATGGCGACCTTCCCCGCCAGGTCCGTCCCCGAAACTTCGCCGACTGCGGCAAGCGAGTATCCGGGCCCGTACGTCGACGCTCCTCTCAAAAGCATACGGAAAATCATCGCCGAGCGCATGAGCGCCTCCCTGCGGAACAGCGCACAGCTGACCTTCAACTCGACGGCTCCCGCCGAGCGGGTTCTCGCCCTCAGAGCCAGGCTCAAAGCATCGGGAGAGCCCCTCGGGCTCTCCGGCGTAACTGTCGGCGACCTCGTGCTTTTCGCCGTATCGCGCCTTCTCGCAGACCACCCCACGCTGAACGCCCATTTCAGGGACGGCATTTTGAGGACCTTCTCTCGTGTCCATCTCGGCGTCGCGGTGGACACGCCGCGCGGCCTCATGGTTCCCGTGATCCGCAACGCCGATCTTCTTTCGCTCGGCGCACTGTCGGCGGAATCCAAACGACTGGCGAAAGCCTGCGTCGAAGGCCGGGCAAACCCGGACGAACTTTCCGGTTCGACTTTTACCGTTTCAAACCTGGGCGCCTTCGGCATCGAAAGCTTTACGCCCGTGCTCAATTCGCCCGAAACCGGCATTCTGGGCGTCGACGCGGTTGTTCCGCGTGCGGTTCCCGGTCCCGACGGCGGCGTCCAGTTCGAAAAAAGATTGGGGCTCTCCCTGACGGTGGACCACCAGATAGTGGACGGCGCCAACGCCGCCCGTTTCCTGCGCGACCTCGCGGCCGTTCTGGCCGACATCGATTTACTGATAGCCAAGTGAGGACAGAATGGCGACATACGATGTGATCATCATAGGCGGCGGTCCCGGCGGATATCTCGCCGCGGAGCGTCTGGCCGAAGCCGGGAAGAAAGTGCTTCTGACCGAAAAGGGCGACTTGGGCGGCACCTGCCTGAACGTAGGCTGCATCCCCACGAAAACCCTTCTCAATTCAGCCAAATATTACCTGCACGCGAAAGACGGCGCCAAATTCGGCGTAAAAACCGAGTCGGTGAGCTTCGATTGGGCTGCCATGCAGGCATGGAAGCGCGAGGTCGTGGAAAAACTGCGCAACGCCATCGCTCTCACCGAAAAAAAACTGGGCGTCGAAATCGCGGCAGGATCGGCGAGCCTGCTCGGACCGGGGAAAGTGGCCGTCAACGGCGTAGTGCACGAAGCCGCGGCCGTCATCGTCGCGACCGGCTCTCTGCCCGCGATGCCCCCGATTCCGGGCGCGCGCGACAATCCCCAGGTCGTCGACTCCACCGGGCTCCTTGCCGTGACGGACGTTCCCAAACGCCTCTGCGTGATAGGCGGCGGCGTCATAGGCATCGAATTCGCGAGCCTTTTTTCGGCGCTCGGTTCGACTGTGGAAGTCGTGGAAATGCTCGACGAAATCGTACCCTTTATGGACCGCGAACAGGCGCCGGTCCTTCGCAGAGCGATGAAGGGCGTTTCGTTCAGGCTCGGCTGCAAGGTCGAGCGGATCGAAGGCGGCACGGTCCACTATCGCGCGAAGGACGGAACCGAGGCCAGGGCCGAAGCCGACCTTGTGCTCATGGCGGTGGGCCGCAGACCGGCGCTCGACGGATGGGGCGCGAAAGAATCCGGACTCGACTGCTCGCCCAGGGGCGTAGCGGTGGACAACCGCATGCGCAGCAATCTCCCCGGCGTCTGGGCCGTGGGCGACATCACCGGGAAAAGCCTTCTCGCACACTCGGCGTACCGCATGGCCGAAGTCGCGGTCGCGGACATCCTCACGGGAGGCGGCGCCGCCAAGGGGCCGCAGGTTATGCGATACGACGCGATTCCCTGGGCCGTGTACGGTATTCCCGAAGCGGCTGGTGTGGGGATCACCGAACAGGAAGCCGAAGCGCGCGGCATCAAGGTGGCGAAAATTTCCCTCCCGTTGCGCGTTTCCGGCCGCTTCGCCGCGGAAAACGGCTTCGCGGCGCAGGGCGCCGTCAAACTGGTCGCCGATGCCGCGGACGGACGCGTCCTTGGAATCCATGTGGTGGGCTCCTATGCGTCCGAAATGATATGGGGCGGCGCGGTCGCGATAGAGCAGGAACTGCGCGTCGCGGACTTGCGGGAAATCGTATTTCCGCATCCCAGCGTGTGCGAAGCCATACGCGAAGCCGCGTGGGCGATAGAAATCGCATAACGCGGGCCGCGCGGTTCCGGTGCGAAATACAGGCAAAGCAAGGAGGCGTGTATGCCCAAATCATTGACAGTCGAACCTGCGGGACTCAGAAAATCCGGCAGTCTCAAAATCGCCGACATCCCCGTGAACCGCTATCGGCGCGACTTCGCCGCGGAAAAGAAACGCTTCGGCGAAACGGGGCTCGTGAATATATGGCGCGACATGGTCGCAGTGCGCGAATTCGAGACGATGCTCAATTCCTTCAAGACGATGGGCTCGTGGAACGGCATCGAGTACAACCACAAGGGGCCGGCGCACCTTTCGATCGGGCAGGAAGCCGCTTCCGTCGGTCAGTGCGCGTCGCTCGAACCCGACGATTTCATCTTCGGATCCCATCGCAGCCACGGCGAAATCCTCGCAAAATGCCTGTCAGCCTCGCGCAGGCTCGATCCCGAAACCCTGCGCCGCACGATGGAAGAATTCCTGAAAGGCGAAACGCTGCGCCATGCGGAAAAAATCCCGCACGCCGATCTCGCGGGCCTCGCCGAAAATTTCATACTGTTCGGCACTCTGGCGGAAATATTCGCGCGAAAAGCCGGTTTCAACCGGGGTCTCGGCGGATCGATGCACGCGTTTTTCGCGCCCTTCGGCTCTATGCCGAACAACGCGATAGTCGGCGGATCGGCCGATATCGCGACGGGCGCCGCGCTGTTCAAGCGGATCAACCGCAAGCCCGGAATCGTTGTGGCGAACATAGGCGACGCGTCCATGGGCTGCGGCCCGGTCTGGGAGGCCATGTGCCTCGCCTCCATGGACCAGTACCGGACGCTATGGCCGGAATCGGCGGGCGGATCCCCTCCGATACTTTTCAATTTCTTCAACAATTTCTACGGCATGGGCGGCCAGACCGCAGGCGAGACCATGGGCTACGGAGTCCTGGCGCGCGTGGGCGCGGGCGTCAACCCGGAAAACATGCACGCCGAGCGCGTCGACGGTTACGATCCCCTCGCAGTCGCCGACGCGGTGGCGCGCAAGAAGGAAATCCTTCTCGCCGGCCGCGGTCCCGTTCTGCTCGACACCATCACTTACCGCATTTCCGGCCACTCGCCTTCCGACGCTTCGAGCTACCGCACCAAGGAAGAAGTCGAACTCTGGCAGAAATCGGATTCGATCGAGGACTACGGAGCCTACCTCGTGAAGAACGGCGCGGCGACCGAGTCCGACCTCGAGTCGGCGCGCGCGGGAATCATCGAGCGCCTGGAGCGCGTCGTGCGCCTCGCGACCAACGAGGATGAATGCCCGCGCGCCGACGGAGCTTTCATCGAGTCGGTGATGTTCTCGAACGGCCATGTCGAAAAATTCGATTCGCGCGAACCGGAACTGCTCGCGCCGGTCGCCGGGAACCCGCGCGTCAAATCCATCTCTGGCAAGATCCGCTTCGCTTTCGACGCCGAAGGAAAGCCGGTACCCAAGAACAAAATGTTCCAGTTCCGCGACGCCCTCTTCGAAGCCATGATCCACCGCTTCGCGATCGACCCCACCATGGCGGCATGGGGCGAGGAAAACCGCGACTGGGGCGGCGCGTTCGCCGTCTACCGCGGACTCACCGAAGCACTTCCCTACAACAGGTTATTCAATTCGTCGATTTCCGAAGCGGCCATCGTAGGTTCCGGAGTAGGTTATGCGATCTCCGGAGGAAGGGCGGTCGTCGAACTCATGTACTGCGATTTCCTCGGCCGCGCCGGCGACGAAATTTTCAATCAGGCTTCGAAATGGCAGTCGATGTCGGCCGGCCTCCTCAAGATGCCGCTCGTCGTGCGCGTGTCCGTGGGCAACAAATACGGCGCGCAGCACAGCCAGGACTGGGCCGCCCTCGTGGCGCACATTCCGGGCCTCAAGGCCTACTTCCCCGCCACGCCCTACGACGCGAAGGGAATGCTCAACCTCGCCCTGCGCGGAACCGACCCGGTCATCTTCTTCGAAAGCCAGCTTTTGTACGACATAGGCGAGCAGTTCGAGAAAAACGGCGTGCCGGAAGGGTATTATGAAGTGTCCGAAGGCGTGCCCGCCGTGCGCAAGTCAGGCAAGGATCTCACCATCGCGACATTGGGCGCCACGCTCTACCGCGCCCTCGACGCCGCGAAGATCCTAGAGGAACGCTATGGCGTATCCACCGAAGTGATCGATTTGCGCTTTATCGCACCGCTGGATTACGGCGTGCTGCTGGAATCGGTGCGCAGGACGGGCAGACTCCTGCTCGCGAGCGACGCCGCCGAACGCGGCTCTTTCCTCCACACCGTGGCGTCCAACGTACAGACACTCGCTTTCGACAGTCTCGACGCTCCCGTGTCCGTCGTGGGATCGCGAAACTGGATTACGCCGGCCGCCGAAATGGAATCGCTCTATTTCCCGCAGAAGGAGTGGATCGTGGACGCGGTGCATGAACGGATACTGCCCCTGAAAGGGCACACTTCTTCCACCGTCCAGACCGAAGGCGAACTTGCGCGCAGGGCGCGCCTCGGCGTCTAGGCGGACGGCGATGCCGGACAGCGTCGGACGGGCAGCGAAAGCGGCCCCGGAAAATGCGTTGCGCGATTCGATCGGCAGGGCGGATGCCGGGCGCGGCGAGCGGCTTTCGTCGCTCGCCGCGCTCAGGCGCTCGCTGCCGCCCCGGCCCGATTCGGGCGGCGAATCGAACAACCATATCCACACTTGCTACAGCTTCAGCCCATACACGCCCGCCGCGGCCGCGCTCAAAGCCCGCGAATCGGGCCTGGAGGCGGCGGGTTCGGTGGATCACGACTCGATCGCCGCGGCCGCGGAAATGCGCGAAGCCTGCGCGATTCTCGGCATCGGCTGCGTCACGGGCTGCGAAATTCGTGTGTCTTTCGCTCAAGCCGCCGCGTCGAACGGTGCGGCGCGCGGCCGCAGTCCCTTCGCCGACAGGAAAATCAACAATCCCGATTCCTCAGGTATCGCGTACATGACGATACAGGGCGTGCCCGAATGGGGCCGCGGCCGGCTCGACGCGTTTCTCGCGCCTATCCGCGCCCGCCGTGCGATGCGCACGCGCAGCATGACCGTCGCGGCGGACTCGATCCTGCGCGATTCAGGAGCCCGAGGCATCGAATTCGAAACCGATGTGAGGGCGCATTCCAGGGCCGCGGAAGGCGGCGGCATCACGGAGCGTCACCTTCTCGCGGCGGTGGCGGACCGGATCATCGAGCGATGCGGCCGCGGCCCGGCGCTGCCGGAAGGGCTGGCGCACCTGTTCGGAGTGACGCTTGCGCCCAGGCAGGCCGCTCTTCTGGGCGACGCCGCAAATCCGTATCTCGCATACGACATGCTGGGCGTCCTGAAGGCCGGATTTCTCGACAGGATATTCATCCAGCCCGACGCGATCGAGGCGGTGGATGCGCGGGACGCTGTCGCGCTGGCGCGCTCTATCGGCGCCATTCCCGCCTATGCGTATCTCGGCGATGTCGCCGAATCGCCCACCGGCGACAAGAAGGCCGAAAAATTCGAGGACGATTTCCTCGAAGAGCTTTTCCCCGAATTGCAGGCGTTCGGTTTCCCGGCGGTGACCTATATGCCGCCGCGCAACACGGCGGCCCAGCTCGAGCGCGTCCGCACGCTCTGCTCCCGCTTCGGTCTGATGGAAATTTCCGGCGTCGACATCAATCAACCGCGCCAGTCATTCAATTGCCCGGAATTGCGCCGGCCCGAATTCAGGCATCTTGCCGATTCGACATGGGCGCTTGCAGCGCATGAAAGCCTTTCGACTTTTGATCCTTCTCTCGGCCTTCTCGCGCCCGGCGGTCCGCTGGCCGGCGCCGGAATGGCCGAAAAAATCGAAGCGTACTCCCGCGCCGGACGCTCGATCGATTCCGCCGACCCTGATTCGGCCGCGGCGGCCGCCGAAAATCTGCGCAAAGGAAGGTTTTTGCGATGAGCGATATCGATCACCGTTTTATCGCGCCCCTGTTGCGCGGCCTTTTTATCGGGGCTTCCGGCCTTCCAGTAACGCTGGATGTCCGCGAGCCTTCCGCGCGGCGCGCCGGAAGACTCGCGCCGGAATTCAACGTTTCCATTCCCGGCGCGTACGCATCGCCGCCGACGGTGGACGAAGCGGCCGCAGCAAACGTGTTGCGCACTGAATTCGCCGCATGGCGCGCCCGCGCCGATGCGGCCGGAATTCCGCATGATGCGCTTCCGGAAACGGTGGTCGTGAAAGACGGCGCGGCGACGGTGGTGTACCATCCGGAAATCCGGTGCGTACATGCCGTGAAAGCCGCCCCCGGCTCCGCCGCGAATCGCGGCCGCGTAGTCGAAGGGCGCATAGCTCTCGTCACGGGCGGAGCCCAGGGGTTCGGCGAGGAAATCGTCCGCGGCCTCGCCGCATCGGGCGCCATCGTCGTCATCGCCGACCTCAACCTCGCGGGCGCCGCGAAACTCGCCGCCGAACTCGAAGCTCTGTACGGTCCGCGCATAGCTTTCCCCGTCAAAGTGGACGTAGCCGATCCCGAATCCGTCGCCGCCATGTTCGCCGTCGCCGCAAGGGCCGCAGGCGGCGTGGATCTCGTTGTGTCCAACGCAGGCGTCCTCAAGGCCGGATCGGTTCTCGAACAGGACGCCGCGTCGTTCAAATTCGTCACCGACGTCAACTACGTCGGATTTTTCAACATCACGAAGAATGCCGCCCTTTTGATGCGCAGGCAGAACCGTACCGCGCCAGACTGGAAAACCGACATCGTGCAGATCAATTCCAAATCGGGCCTCCAGGGCTCGAACAAAAACGCGGCCTATGCCGGCTCGAAATTCGGCGGCATCGGGCTCGTGCAGAGCTTCGCCCTCGAACTCATCGAATACGGCATCAAAGTCAACGCGATCTGCCCCGGCAATTTCCTGGACGGTCCGCTCTGGTCCGATCCCGAAAAGGGGCTTTTCGTGCAATATCTGCGTTCCGGCAAAGTCCCGGGCGCGAAAAACGTAGCCGACGTCCGCGCGTTCTACGAAGCGAAAGTTCCCATGCAAAGAGGCTGCGAAGGACCCGACGTGATGCGGGCGCTGTATTACCTCGTCGAACAGGAATATGAGACCGGCCAGGCCCTGCCCGTCACGGGCGGCCAGGTGATGCTGAACTGACCACGCCGGGCCGGGAACGGCCGGCGGATCGCATAACGCGGAGGAACTATGGAGCGCGCCGTCGCCGTCATCGACATCGGCATGACCAACAAGAAAGTAGCCCTATACGACCTCGATCTGAAACCCATTTCCACCGTGCGGCGCGTGTTCGAACCGCTGCGCGCAGGAGGAATCGAAACCCACGACCTGGCCGCGATGGAAGAATGGTTCCTCGATTCGCTCGCCGACGCCGCAAGGCGGTTCGACATTCGCGCCATCGCGGTGAGCACGCACGGCGCGACGATGGTATGCACCGACTCGTCCGGAAATCCGGTCGCGCCCTGCATCTATTACACCCACGAACCCGATACCGGTTTCCATGACCGCTTCTACGGTGAAGTCGGCGCGCCCGAGGCGCTGCAGGCGGTCACCGGCACGCCGGATCTCGCCTCGCTCATCAACCCCGCGAAAGGCCTGTTCTTTCTTCGCGAAAAATTTCCCGGTAAATTCGCCCGCGCCGAAATCGTGCTGCCTTACCCTCAATACTGGGGCATGCGCTTCACGGGCAACGCAGGCGCCGAAGGCACGTATATCGGCTGTCACACCTACCTGTGGGACTGGACGAAGGAACGCTATTCGTCCGTGGCGGAGCGTCTCGGCGTCGCGGACAAACTCCCCCCGAAACTGCGCGACTCATGGTCCGTATTGGGTCGCATAACGCAACGAATCGCGCGGAGAACGGGACTGTCCGCCGATACGCTCGTCACGATGGGCATACACGATTCCAACGCTTCGCTCCTGCCCTACCTGGTCAAATATCCCCGGGATGATTTCGTCCTGAATTCGACGGGTTCCTGGTGCGTCCTCATGCATCCGCAGGAGCACTACGGATTCGCTCCCGAAGAATTGGGCAAAGTCGTTTTCTTCAACCGCTCGGCGTACAACAAGCCCGTGAAAACGGCCATTTTCACCGGGGGACTCGAATACGAGGCCTGGTCGAAACTCATCGCCGGGAACGCCGCCGGAATTTTCGCAAAGAGTGCCGCACTTTGCGAAGACCCCGGCGACGACGCGTATCCGCCGATCCTGTCGGAGCGGAGCGCTTTCATTCTCCCCGAACTCGTGCCCGGATCGGGACAATTTCCCGGCTCGAGAGCGCGCGCCGTCGAAGACGGCAGGGAATACGCGTTCGCGGATATGAATTCCATGAATTCGGGGAAGACCGTCCCCGGATTCATGCGCAATCCCGGCAAGGCCATGGCGGCGCTCGACCTTTCGCTCGCCATACAGACCCTCGTGGCGCTGGAAAGAGCGGGCCTGCGCCCGGGCGCGGCGCTCTGTACCGAGGGCGGATTCCGCGCCAATTCCGACTACAACCGCATTCTCGCCGCCGCCCTGCCCGAAAATTCCGTATATTTGACCGATATGGCGGAAGCCACATCCTTCGGCGCGGCCATGACCGCGATCGCGGCCGTCGAAGGCTACAGTCCCGACGCCCTGGCCGACCGGTTCGAAATCGAAAAGATCCCCGTCGTACCCATGGAAGGGCTCGGGGCATTCGACGCCTATCGCCGGGCCTGGCTCGACCTCGCGTCGAAAAACCGGGACGATGCGCATGCGCGGCGCTCCGATGCCGCAACAAGTGAGGAAACATGAAAACGAAGGCTGTACGTTTGCACGGTATCGACGATCTCAGACTCGAGGAACTGGAGCTTCCCGAAATCGGCGAGGACGAAATCCTCGCCGAAGTCGTGTCCGATTCCATCTGCATGTCCAGCCACAAGCTCGCCATGCAGGGCGACGGGCACAAGCGCGTGCGCAAGCCCCTCGCCGAAAATCCTGTGATGATCGGCCACGAATTCTGCGGCAGGATCGTGCGCGTGGGCGCGAAATGGGCGCGCAAATTCGCCCCCGGAATGAAATTCGCCATCCAGCCGGCCCTCAATTATCAGGGGACGCTCTGGGCGCCCGGCTATTCCTATCAATGGATCGGCGGCGACGCCACCTTCATCGTGATCCCGAACGAAGTCATGGAAATGGACTGCCTTCTCGATTACGACGCGGACGCCTTTTTCATGGGTTCGCTGTCCGAACCCGTGTCGTGCATCGTAGGCGCCTATCACGCCCAGTACCACACGAAACCCGGCTCTTACGCGCATGAAATGGGAATCATCGAAGGCGGCTCGCTCGCGCTTCTGGCTTCGGTCGGACCGATGGGCCTAGGCGCCATAGATTACGCGATCCACGCGCCCCGCAAGCCCGGCCTCGTCGTGGCCACCGATATCGACCAGGCCCGCCTCGACCGCGCCGCCTCTCTCATCACGGTCGCGGAAGCCGCACGCTCAGGCGTAACGCTGATCTACGTGAATACCAAAGACATCGCGGACCCGATCGCGCATCTGAAATCGCTCAACGCAGGAAAACTCTACGACGACGTATTCGTATTCGCGCCCGTACGCCCCCTCGTCGAAATGGCAGATCGCCTCCTCGGGCAGGACGGCTGTCTCAATTTCTTCGCGGGCCCCACGGACACGGCCTTTTCGGCCCAGTTCAATTTCTACGATGTGCATTACGCGTCGCACCATATCGTGGGGACTTCCGGCGGCAACACCGACGACATCAAGGAATCGCTCGCGATGATGGCATCGGGAGCGCTCAAGCCCGAAGTCATGATTACACACGTCGGCGGTCTCAACGCGGTGCCCGACACCACGATCAGACTCGACAGGATTCCCGGCGGGAAGAAACTCATCTACACGCACAAAAAACTCGACCTGGTCGCGATAGCCGATTTCGCCGCGCGCGGCGCGACCGAGCCTTTCTACGCCGAACTGGCGCGCATCTGCGCCCGCCACAACGGTCTGTGGAGCAAGGAAGCCGAGGAGTACCTGCTGGCGCACGCGCCGGAAATCTGATCGGGCCACAAGCCCCGCGGACGGAGGCGACAGGCTCAGGCGGGATCTGCCCGGCGTGGGCGATCGGGGAGTATCGAGCCCGGTTTCAGATTCGCGGCGTTCAGGGCGCCCAGGCGGGTTCCTTCCGCTACCGCTTCGGCGATGGTCGCGCCTGAGCCGAGCGCGGTCGCGACGCCGACATTGAACGAATCGCCCGAACCTATGGGATTTCGCACTTCGACGGGAAGTACGGGGCATTCGCGAAGCCTCATGCCGTCCCAGTAGAGGGTCGGACGCGCACCGCGGGTGACGACGAGAAAACTGCCCCACCGCGAAAAATATTCCCGCCCCACTCTGGTCACTATTTCGCGGGCCGCGCTCTCGGCGGCACTCTCGACTGCGCCAACGCTCCCGCCCACCCCTGCGTTCTCGACTGCGGTTGCGCAGACCGCCGGAACGCCCTTCGCGGAAGGATAGGTCTGGAAAAGCTCCTCCAGGTTCGGTTTCACTACGAGCGGTTTCGCGGGGAGACTGTCCAGCAGGTCCCTGCCTTTTATGTCGAGGAATATCCGCTTGCCCGCGGCCGCGGCCATCGCCGCCATTTTCGGCATGATGCCGGGAGGGAAACCCGCGGCCTTCGTCCCCGACAGCATGACGGTGGACACTTCGGGAAGGATGCGCGCGAATTCCGCCAGAACGCGATCCCCCGTCCCCGCGTCGACGACTCGCGCCTCCTCTACGAGTTCCGTGGCGGTGCCGTCGCGCCGGTCGATGACAGTCGTGCAGAAGCGGATGTCCGAGCCCGACTCGACCCAGCGAAGTTCGACGCCGTCCGCGGCGCACATCGACATGAACCAGTCGCGGGTAGGGCCGCCCAATTGGGTCAGGTGGAGCGCCCTGTAGCCAGCCTGTCCGAGGACGCGCGCGCAGCATACGCCCTTGCCCGCCACGTCGACGCGATACTCGGAACTGCGGTTGACCTCGCCTTTGGCCAACCCGTCGACCACAAAGGTTTTCTGGATCACGGGATTGAGGCAGACAGCGAGATAAATACCCTTGTCGGAACTCAGCATGATGCAGCGACTATACCGTCTCCGCCCCGAGGCCGAAAGCCTTTCGGATTTTCCAGCCCGAGACGCCAAACGACAACAAAACGATAACGTTCGACAATAAATATTGACAAATGATAATAATCCGTATATCATTCCGGCAGAATCCGCAAGGGGAAATTGATGTCGACAAAAGGAATAAAAGGAATAGGAATAGCGATAATCGGCTCCGGGCGCGCCGGAATGATCCACGCCCGAAACTATGCCGCGGGGATCGACGGCGCCCGTCTCGTCGCCATAGTCGACCCCGTCAAGAATGCGCGCGAGGCGGCGCTTGTCGAACTCGGCATCGAAAAATCATACGCCGATTATCGCGACGCGGTTGAAGATCCCGACATCGATGCGGTCGTCGTAGTTACGCCGACCGTGTACCATAAGGAAATTGTCCTGGCCGCCGCCGCCGCGAAGTGTCACGTACTCTGCGAAAAACCCATGGCGATGACCGCGGACGAGTGCGCCGACATGGATGCCGCCTGCGCGAAAGCGGGAATCAAGCTCCAGATAGGCTTCATGCGCCGTTTCGACCGTAATTTTGTCGCCGCGAAAGAAGCCGTGGATTCCGGCGTGATCGGCGAGCCCGTCCTCATCAAGTCCCTCACGCGGGGGCCGAGCGTCCCACAGCCGTGGATGTACGATATCGACAAGTCCAACGGGCCCCTCGCCGAAGTGAATAGCCACGACATCGATACCTTGCGCTGGTTTTCGGGTTCGGATTTTTCCGAAGTGTACGCCGTCGCGGGCAATTACCGCTGCCCCGAAGCCAGGGCGGAATTCCCCGACTTCTACGACAACGTGGTCATGACGGTGAGGTTCGCGAACGGCATGCAGGGCTGCATCGACGGCGCCGTCTCGGTCGGCTACGGCTACGACGCGAGACTGGAAGTCCTCGGCACGAAGGGTGTCGTGTTCGTGGGCTCGCTCGAAGACGGCACCGTGACAGTCTGCGCGAACGGATCGGGAATCGGCAAACCCGCCGTAAAGAGCTGGCGCACCCTTTTCACCCAGGCGTACATAGACGAAGACCGCGCTTTCGTGCGGTGCATTCTGGACGATTCGGCGCCGCGCGTGAGCGGACGCGATGGGCTCATGGCGGTCCGGGCCGTCAATGCCGGCAACGCTTCGATTCGAACCGGCGTTCCGGTCAAGCTGTAAAAAGGAAAGGACGCACCATGATGAAGGCAGTCAGGCTATTCGGTCAGGACGACTTGCGGGTCGTATCGGTTCCGGTGCCGGAAATCGGCGATTCCGAGATTCTCGTCAAGACCGGCGCCGCGATGATCTGCGGAACCGACGTCAGGATGCACAGGAACGGCAACTCTATCCTGCCGATAACCCTCGGCCATGAATTCGCCGGGACGGTCGCCGCTGTCGGCTCCAGAGTCACAGGATACCGCGAAGGCATGCGTGTCGCGGTCGCACCGAATTACGGATGCGGCGTCTGCGACTGGTGCGTCGCGGGCCAGACCCAGAACTGCGTCGACCTCCAGGCCTTGGGCATCCACATCGACGGCGGTTTCGCCGAATACGTGAGAATCCCCGCCCAAGCCGTCGCGCAAGGCAATGTGTGCCCGATCGGCGACGATCTCTCCTTTGCGCACGCCGCCCTCGCCGAGCCTTTTTCCTGCGTCTACAACTCGTTCGAGCGCTCCCGGCTCCAGCCCGGCGAAACGGTCGTGGTGATAGGAGCGGGACCGATCGGCCTCCTCCACGCCAAGCTCTACAGGGCGGCGGGCGCCGGCATGGTGATCATCAACGACATGAACGAAGCGCGCCTCGCGGCATGCAGGAAAGAAGATCCCTTCTTCGAAACCGTGAACGGGGAAGACGCCAAAGGCAAGATCATGGCCCTGACCCGCGGCCGCGGAGCCAATGTCGTCGTCACCGCCGCTTCCGCCCCCGCGACCCAGCAGCTGGCCTTCGAACTTCCCGCCGTAAACGGCAGGGTGATTTTCTTCGGCGGCCTTCCGAAGGACAGGGAGATCGTCCCCCTCAACACGAACGTCATACATTACCGGCAGATCACAGTCACCGGGACGAGCAGGCAGAGCCTGGGGCAGTACCGAAAATGCCTGGAGCTGATCCGCCTCGGCCTGGTCGACGTACGCGGAGTGATCACCGCCGAATACGGACTCGACGATGCCGCCAAGGCTTTCGACGCCGCCGCGAAAGGCGTAGGTCTCAAAACCGGCTTCGTCTTCGACCGGGAGTGACGCTATGACCGCCGATTGCATCATTGGGGTCGACATCGGCACACAGGGAACCAAAGCCGCTCTGCATTCGCACGGCGGCGAATGTCTGGCCGAAGCGTTCGAACCTTCGAACCTGATCAGGCCGGGCGCAGGCATGGTGGAAGAAGACCCCGAACGCCAGTTCGCTTCGCTTCTCTCCGTCATACGGGCATGCATGGAAAAATCGGGTATCGAACGCGCGCGCGTGGCTTGCGTCGCGATCGACGGCCAGATGGCCGGTATCATCGGCGTGGGCGGCGATGGAATCGCAGTCACTCCCTACGATTCCTGGCTCGACACAAGATGCGCTCCCTACATCGCGCAAATGCGCGACCAGGCCGGAGACGCCATACTGAAGAGCACAGGCAATGTGCCGAGCTTCAACCACGGCCCGAAAATCCTGTACTGGAAGGCCGAAAGGCCGGAAATCTGGGAACGCGTCCGTGCTTTCGTGCAACCCGGCGGCTATACCGCGATGCGGCTCTGCGGCCTTTCGGGTGACGACGCTTTCATCGATTATACCTATCTCCACTTTTCCGGATTCGCCGACAACGCGGCCGGCCGCTGGAACCCGGACCTGTGCGCGGAATTCGGCGTGCCCCTTTCAATATTTCCCCGAATCGTCCGGCCGGCCGACATCGTAGGCGGCGTAAGCGCCGCGCACGCGGCGGCATGCGGACTCGCCGAAGGCACGCCCGTCGCGGCAGGCCTGGGCGACACCGCCGCCTCCTTCCTGTCCTGCGGCGCGGTCGCCGAAGGCATCTGCGTCGATGTCGCCGGCACCGCTTCAGTCTTCGCCGCGACGGTGGGCGCTTTCGCGCCCGACACCATCTCGGGAATGATGGGCTGCGGACGCTCCGCCGTGCCCGGCCTCTGGCACCCTTACGCATACGTGAACGGCGGGGGCATGGATCTGATCTGGTTCTCGGAGCAGATCGCGAAAATGGACTTTGAAACGCTCAATGCGCTGGCCTCCGACCTTCCCAGACTCGACGACGATCCCTGGTTCCTGCCCCATATGGAAGGCCGGGTCATGCCGGCCGAGCCCGGAATGCGGGGGGCCTGGGCGGGGCTCATGCGATCCCACGGCTTGGGCCACATGTACAGGGCGATACTCGAAAGCGTGGCGCTGGAATATTCGCTCTACCTCAAGGCGGCTGCGGCCCTCCATCCCGGCGTAGCCATGGAGGAAGTGCGCGCGACGGGGGGCGGTTCGAAAAACGCTGCGTGGAACGCGATAAAGTCCGATGCCCTGGGGCTCCCCATCCGCACCATGCGCGGCTCCGGCGGAGCGCCCACAGGGGCCGCCATGGTCGCGGCCGCGGCGGCCGGCCTCGCCGAAAACGTAGCCGACATCGCGTGCGCCTGGGCAAGAATAGACGAAGAAACATTCCCCTCGCATGAAAACCTGGGATACTACAGGCGCCGGTCTGAACGATACGAACGCCTTCTCAACCTGCTGGGCGATTTCCCCGGCGCACCGGAGGAACAGCGATGACGGTTTCGGAACTCGTACCGGCAGACAGGCCGACTTTCTACTTCATCGGCGTAACGACGGAGAAATCGTCCATCATGAAAGTGTTCCCGAAATGGGCGGAATATCTGGGTCTGGGCGACACCCCGATCAAAGGCATCGATTGCAAACATCACGACGATGCGGCCGTCTACAGGGAGGTCGTACGCTTCATCAAGAACGACCCAGGTTCGGTCGGCGCACTCGTAACCACGCATAAAATCGACCTTCTGAACGCGGCGAAGTCCATGTTCGACTATCTCGACCCCTATGCCGAGCTGTTGGGCGAGATTTCGAGCATCTCCAAACGCGGCTCCGCGCTCCGCGGTCACGCAAAGGACCCCATCACGAGCGGACTCTCGATGGAGGCATTCGTGCCGGAAAACCACTGGCGCGACACGGGCGCCGAACTCTGCCTGCTCGGCGCGGGAGGCTCGTCGCTCGCCTTGAGCACCTACATCATGAAGCAGAAACGGCGCGAAGCATGGCCGGCACGCATTGTCGTGACGAACAGAAGCGAACCCCGCCTCGCCGAAATGAAGCGCATACACGCGTCGATCAACCCTGGCATCAAGGTCGACTACGTGCTCGCGACTTCGCCCGAAGTGAACGACTCAGTCGTGGGCGGCCTGAAGCCGCGATCCCTTGTGGTAAACGCCACGGGGCTCGGCAAGGACGCGCCCGGCTCCCCGCTCACCGACGCCGTATCCTTCCCGGAAGGCGGGCTCGCCTGGGAATTCAATTACCGCGGCGAACTCGTATTCCTGAACCAGGCCAGAGCGGCGGCGAAATCCCGCGGGCTCTACGTCGAGGACGGGTGGGTGTATTTCATCCACGGGTGGACGAGGGTCATCGCGGAAGTATTCGGCGTCGAAATTCCGACTTCCGGCCCCGGCTTCGACAAGCTTTCCGAAATCGCGGCTTCAACGCGATAGACGATTCCGCCGGTCCGCGGCAGAAGGAGACACTATGGCAATCGTATCGGGCACCTCGTTCATATCCCCATTCTCCGTCGACATCGACCTGGCCGAAGGCGTGATGAAACACCCGAAGAACCACACCGTACGCCGGGCTTCGGACATGCGCGGACATTACGCGGACACCGAAGCCTTCGACCGCCTTGTCGCGTCGGGCGACCCTGTCCACTACGAAGTGTTCGAAGTCCCGGTACCCGAGGAATACGGCCACCTGATGTACTGCATTTCCAAACTCCTTCCGGGAAAGGTGGGCGCCGAATATTTCATGACCAAAGGCCACTACCACACGGTCCGCCAGACGGGAGAGATATATCTCTGTCTGCGCGGCCAGGGTTTCATGCTGATGAAGACGGACGACGGGAAATTCCACGCCGAGCCGATGGAGCGCGGGAAGATGGTATACGTGCCGCCCTATTGGGCGCACAGATCGGTGAACACCGGTTCCGAAGCCCTGATCTCCTTCTGCGTCTACAACGCCGAGGCGGGGCACAACTACGGCGACATCGAGACCGAAGGATTCCTCAAACGCGTTTTCGATCGCGGCGGGAAGCCGGAAATCCGCTGAAAAGGGAGGCATCATGGAAAAAGTGATCGTCACGCCGCGCTCCCTTTCCGCAGGCGGGCACCCTCTTCTGGACCGCATCCGCGGCGCCGGCTACGAAATCGTGTTTCCGAGTCCGGGCGCGCAACCGACCGGCGACCAGCTGGCCGCATGCATAGGCGACGCGGTCGGCTACCTGGCGGGCGTCGAAAAGATCGACGGCGCGCTCCTCGAGCGTGCGGGGCGCCTCAAAGTGATCTCCCGCAACGGCACGGGCGTGGACAATATCGACCTGGCAAAGGCGAGCGCCCTCGGGATCGCCGTGATGCGCGCGGAAGGCGCGAACGCGAGGGGCGTCGCCGAGTTGGCCTTCGGTCACATTCTTTCCGCCGCCCGCCGGATTCCCGCCGCGGACGCCGCGCTCAAGGCGGAACGCTGGACCAGGGAAAAGGGCTTCGAGCTGGAAGGAAAAACGCTTGGCCTCATCGGCTGCGGAAAGATCGGAAAACTGGTGGCCGGATTCGCTCTGGCTTTCGGCATGAAAGTGCTTGCCTTCGATCCCGCCCCCGCTTCGGGCTTCGCCCCGTCGCCCGACTTCCGGTATGCGGGGCTGGATGAAATCATGCGATCCGCCGATGTCATAAGCCTTCACTGTCCCCCGCCGGCCGACGGAAAGCCTATAGTGGACAGGAATTTTATCTCGAAACTCAAGCGCGGCGCGATCATCGTCAACACCGCGCGCGAGAGTCTCGTGGAATCCGAGGCTGTCCTTTCCGCCTTGGATTCTGGTATCCTCTGGGCATATACTATCGACGCATTCGACAGGGAACCCCCGGAGGACACAGCGATGCAGAAGCACGTGCGAGTCATCGCCACCCCGCATATCGGGGGCTTCACCGGGGAAAGCGTGGACCGCGCTACCGGCGTCGCCGTCGATAATCTCCTTCAGGCTCTCGGATACCGGGGGTAATTATGTTCGCCGAAGAGCGGAAAAATCTGATACTCGAATACGTAAACGAAAGAAAAAAAGCGACAGTCCAGGAACTGTGCGAGAATTTCAGCGTTTCCAGCGCCACTATCCGGAACGACCTGCGCGAACTGGAGCACAACAGGCTGCTCCTGCGGACGCACGGCGGCGCGATCAAGCCGGACAAGGCGGGATTCGAGCCCTATGCCAAGGAAAAAGAGATCCAGAACTCGGATCTCAAGCGCCGGATCGCCGCCGCCGCTATCGGGCTGATCGACAATGGCGACACGATAATCCTGGACACCGGTTCCACAACCGCTGAACTGGCGAAACTGCTTTTCCAGAAAAGCGATATCACCGTGGTCACCAACGACATCGTGACCGCCCTCACCCTGGAAGACCATCCTTCCGCGCAGGTTATCCTGGTCGGCGGGCGAGTACGCAAACGGTTTCACTGTACCGTGGGCACGAGCGGCAAGGACATGCTGAAAAGCCTCACGGTCGACAAGGCCTTCATGGGCGCGAACAGCTTTTCCGTGGAAAAAGGCGCCAGTACGCCCGACCTCCAGCAGGCCGAAATGAAGAGACTGATGATCACGATTTCCACCAAGATCGTTTTCCTCGTGGACAGCACCAAGATAGGCCGCAATTCTTTCGTCCAGTTCGGACCGATCGATTGTATGGAATGCCTTGTCACCGATGCGATAGGCGAGAACGACAGGCATGCCCTCGAAGAAAACGGCATAGAAGTGATAATCGCCGGGTGAACGGACCGGAACGAACCGGACGGGAAGGAGTGTAGTCATGCAGGCAGTCTTCGAAACCATCGCCGGAAAACGTATCGTACCTGTCATCAAGATCGAAGATCCGGACAGGGCCGTCCCGCTTGCCAGAGCCCTTCTCTCCGGAGGACTCCCCATCGCCGAAATCACGTTCAGGACCGCGGCGGCCGCACAGGCCATGCGCGCGATCGTGGCCTCGGTACCGGGCGTGCTCGTCGGCGCGGGTACCGTCCTCACCACCGGACAGGTCGATATCGCTATCGATTCGGGAGCGTCTTTCGTAGTCACTCCCGGGTTCAACCCACGTGTCGTCGATTACTGCCTGTCGCGCGGAATCGCCGTGATCCCGGGCGTAAATTCCCCTTCGCAAGTCGAAATGGGCCTCGAGCGCGGGCTGGAAATACTGAAATTCTTCCCGGCCGAGGCATCCGGCGGCGTGAAGATGCTGAAAGCGCTCAACGGTCCCTATCCGGGCGTCCGGTTCATCCCGACCGGCGGCATCGGCCCGGACAATCTCTCCGATTATCTCGGACTCTCCTGCGTACTCGCCTGCGGCGGGAGCTGGATGGTCAAGGATGAGTTCATCGCCGCGGGAAAATTCCAGGATATCGAAGAGATGACCCGCCGTGCCGTGCAGGCCGCCGCGGCATGCAAATAGGCGGCATCCGGATAAGCGACATGCGGATAAACGATTCAGGCGCGAACCGCCCCCCCCAAAAAAATGAGGCGGGTACAGTACGCCTCCACTGGCTCGGCCAGGCGGGCTTTCTTCTTGAAACCCGCGGTCTCCGCATCCTGATCGACCCCTACCTCTCCGATTCACTGGCCGAAAAATACGCAGGCAAGGAATTCCCCCACATTCGGCTCATGCCCGCCCCGATTGCCCCGGAATCGCTCTTCGACATCGACTATGTGTTCGCAAGCCATTGTCATACCGATCATATGGATCCGAAAACCCTCGTTCCGATCCAGGCGAACAATCCCGGCTGCAGGTTCATCGTGCCAAAAGCCGGGTTGGCCGAGGCGGCCGCCCGCGGCCTTCTTCCGGAAATGACGCTTGGAATGGACGCAGGACAGAGATTGGACCTTTCGCCGGCAGGCGGAATCACCGCACCGGCAGGCGAAACCGTACCGCCCGCCGGCGATACCCTGCCCTCTGTTTTTGTCTCCTGCGTACTTTCCGCGCACGAGGATCTGCAGTTCGACCCCGAAGGACACAGTCGCTATCTCGGATTCGTCTTCGACTCGGGCGGATTCGTCCTGTACCATTCGGGCGACTGCGTTCCATTCCCCGGTCTGGAAGAAAGCCTGACGGGCAGGAAAATCCGTCTCGCCCTCCTGCCGGTGAACGGTCGCGACGAAAAAAGAAAGTCGAAAGGGATACTCGGCAATTTCAGTCTTGCCGAAGCCGTCGATCTGGCACGGCGTATCGGCTGCGAATATTTCATCGGCCATCATTTCGGGCTTTTCGACTTCAATACGATCGACCGCGAAGCGGGAATCGCTCTGATCGAATCACAGTATCCCGGCCACAGCGACAGTTACCTTCTCGCCGAAATGGGGATCGAGTACCGTTTTTCGGTTTGAAGTCGTTGAACCGATTGAATTGAACCGATTGGACCGGCGCATCCGCGACGGAAGGCCGTTCAGCGCAAGTCCAGCGAAGACGCCCTCTCTCCAAGAGCGACGACAGCCCCGAAATCCCCCATCGGCGGCAATATGTCGCCGACATTCAGGATTACGCGGCCCGCGAAAGCGCGCACGATCCTTTCGCCGAAATCCGCGATCTCCGATCGCGGCCGGCCGATCGTAAGAAGGCCCGCGGGAACCCCGCACCAGCAGGACATCGGGGCGGCGGCCTTTCCGGCCGGCAGGTCCGGCGACGGTACCGCCGTCGCATCGGCGAGTTCCTCGACTTCGTAATTGAACATCGGCGCGGGCGTGCAGCCGTCGAGAATGTCGAAGCCGGTCTCGCGTATGAACCCCAAATAGCCTTTGAAATTGCCGTCCAGGTGCGTGGATACGAGCTTACCCGCCCCATGCAGGATATCGCAGGCCTTGCGGTAGAACGGCATGCAATACCGGCGATACCAGGGGGGAGAAATGAGGTTTTCGTCCGCATGGTCGGAGATGATCACGACGGGCCCCGGCATCGAAGCCGCCATCTCGATCAGCCGGAGATCGTGCTCCTCCTGGAATGCCATGAATTCGACGATCGCAGGCTCGTCGTCCATGAGTGCGTATACCACATTTTCGAATCCCATGTATTCATGCACGAGCTTTCCGAAAGGCGAGCGGAACACGACAAGGTCGCATATTCCGAAGCCTTCCGTGGCGCGCAGGAAGCGTTCGACCCGCTCGGGGCGCGGCACGCGCTTCGTCCCGAGAACGATGGCCCGCACCGTCTCCAGGTCGCGCAGGTCCTTGACCATATGTCCGTACTCGGACCATGTGCCCTCCGCGTCCAGCTTGTAGGTACGCGCAAGGTCGCCCTTCGCGGTACGAAAAGTGACGGTGCGGCAGCGCCCCTCGGTACGGACGATTTTCTCGACCCCGTCGGCATATTCTTCGTCGTACCAGTCGTAGATATGCGCGGGCAGACCCCATCCGAACTCCCGGTAGATATCGGTGTATCCCATGCGCCCGAGCCCGGTAGCCAAGCCCGGATCGAGCGGCGCGCCTTCCGCGACGGAAGGACGGAAAGGCAGCGCCCTCAGGGGGCTGTCGTCGGGGATCCACTGGCCCGGAAAGTAGGGTTGTTCGACGCCGAGCCCAAGGCGGGAAGCCTGGTACCACGTCGAAAGATCGGGGAAAAAGGGCGCGCGGTCGGGAATCCGGCCGCGCGCCACTTCAAAGAATCTTTGTGTCTGGTTCACCGTCGCACCGTCAGAACCGTCAGAGACGAATCGCCTTGCCGGTCGTGTAGGACTCCACCGCGGCGAAACATATCTTCAGACTGTTCACGGCATCCTCCACATGGTCGGTCAGATCGATATCTTCGGTGATGGCCTTATACAGGTAGGCCTGCTCACGCTTGCACAACTCGTTGTGGTCGGGTTCGTCGTCCAGCTTGATGATCCTGTCGGGAACGGCGCTCTTGCCGTTTGCATCCATGGAACTCGAGTGCAGGATGATGGAATCCACCGAAGTGTGCTTGGATACGTCCGACGGATCGATCTGCGCATTTCCCTTGTCGATGCTTGCGCAGCCTTTCGGCCCCACCACATCCTTCACGAAATAGGCGGAACGGGACATCATCGGGCCCCACCCCACTTCGTACCATCCCACGGAGCCGTCGTCGAACACTACCTGCAGCATTCCGTAGTTGTGCACGTCGGCGGCGATCTCTTCGGACAGGCGGGCGGCGATCCCCTGGACGAGCACCGGCTTGGCGCGCGTCATCTGGCACATGACATCGACATAATGTACGCCGCAGTCGACCAATGGCGGCATGTTTCCGATGAAGGTCTTGTGCAGCGCCCACTCGCGGCCGAAGCTCTGCTGGTTGAGATTCATCCGCATCACAAGCGGTTTCCCCAGCGTATGGGACAGTTCGATGAACTTGATCCACGCCGGGTGCTGCCGCAGGATATAGCCCACGACAAGTTTGCGCCCCGTCTCTTTCGCGACGCGCGCCACTTCCTCCGCTTCGGCGACGGTCTTCGCGATGGGTTTTTCCATGAACACATGGCAGCCTTGCCGCATCGCAAAAACCGAGTACTCGGCATGCGTGTCGACGTACGTGTTTATCGACACCACATCGGGTTTAGCCTCGCGCATGGCCGTATAGAAATCGGTATAGACCGGAACATCGATCCCGAGGTCCGCGGACAGTTTCCGCGCTCTTTCCACATTCCTGGCGACGACGAAACCGACGATTTCGTAGCCGGGCAGGGTCGCATAACCGCGCGCATGCGCGCCGCCCATATCGCCTATGCCGACCACGAGTACTTTCATGACAGAAGCGTTCATACAGCCTCCTCGTTATTCCTTTCAGCGGGTAAGCTGACCCAGCACATCCAGGGGAATGCGGTCCATGGGAGCATCATTGGAATTGAAAAGCCTGTTGCCGTCAATGGCGAGCCCTGCGCCCGCGCCTTCACGAACGGCCGCGTGCAGGTTTCTGACCTTGACCGCATCGCCCACATTCACCGCCGGCAGGCCGGCCGCGCGGAGCTTGTCCAGGAACGCGGTATTCGGACGGGTCCAGCAGGTAACCACATGGTCGCAGGCGACTACCTTTCTCCCGAACTCCTTGTCCAGGAGCACGACTTCACCCTTGCGGATTTCGTCGACGGTGCAGGATTCGAGAACTGTCACCGGGAACTTGAAAGGCCTGGGTTCGAGCGCTTCGGCTTCTTCCAGCTTGAACCGCTTGCGCATGACGTACATATGGACGACTTCGACCGCCGCGGCGAACTCTTTTTTGTCCGTTACCACGGTGACTTCCTTTCCTATTCCGGCCAGATACGAAACCGTGTCGACCGCCGCGTAATGGTCTCCCCACACGATGACCTTATTGCCTTCGAGCTTGCGGGGCTTGCGATCACCGGGGTGATATTCGCAGGATACCTTGGGACATGCCATCACTTCCTCGAAGGGAATGACGCTTTCCCTGTCGCCATGGCACTCGGGAACGAAAGACCGGGCACCGGTGGCGTTCACCACCGTATCGTAGGCTCCGAGATCCTCGACCGAGGGTTCGGTGCACAGACGTACATCGATACCGAGTTCCGCAACCTGTGTCCTTATCCAGTCCGCGTACCACTTCATCTTTTCCTTGCCCCGCACGAGACAGCAACCGAGAATCGCGCCGCCCAGCTCGCCGGTCTTTTCGAACACGGTCACTGAATGCCCGCGCTCGGTGGCGATGCGCGCCGCCTCCATGCCCGCCGGTCCGCCGCCTACGACCGCGACTTTCAGCGGTTTTTCCGCTTTCTGCATGCGTTCCATGGCGAGATTGCCGCAAGCCGGATTGATGGCGCATGCGATTTCTTTTTTGGCCATCATCGATTCCTGCCAGCATCCGGTGAGACAGGAAATGCAGCGCCGGATTTCCTTCGGTCTGCCCATTTTCGCCTTCACGGGCCAGTAGGGATCGGCCAGCAACTGGCGGGAAAGCCCGATCATATCCGTTTTGCCCTCGGCTACGATCTTCTCGCAGTATTCGGGGTTGCGCAGGGAATGGCTTGTGATCACCGGAATGGAAACGGCTTTCTTGATCGCCTCGGCGGTGAAGGTGGCCCAGCCTTCGGGGTAATACATGGGGTCGAAACCCGCGCCCGGGCTCTCCTGGACGCACTGGCTGATATCCAGGGCATCGACGCCCGCACGTTCGAACCACTTCGCGACTTCGAGCGATTCCGGAAGCTCGCGCCCTCCGGGCACCCATTCGTCCGCCGAAAACCGCACGAGGATCGGAAAATCCTTGCCGCATTTCTGACGGATCGAACCTACGATAGCCAGGGGGAAACGCATCCTGTTTTCGAAACTGCCGCCGAAGCGGTCGATTCTCCGGTTCAGGAGCGGGCTCATGAACTGCGAAAGAAGGTATCCGTGCGCCGCGTGCAGCTCCACCGCATCGAACCCCGCCTGCATCACTCGCCAGGCGGCTTCCGAGAATTCTTCCACTATAGTGATGACTTCGTCGGTGGTGAGCACATGCACAGTCTTTTTCTTTTCGTCGGCGTTGGCATAGACGATCGCGTGACTCTGCGACCATGCGAAATTGATGGCCTGGTCGTTGGACGCGAGTTTGCCGTCGCGGGGCAGGGAAGCCTGGCGTCCCGCATGCTGCAGCTGGATCGCGCATTTCGCGCCGTAGCGGTGCATGCCTTCGGCGAGTCTGGCGAGCCCGGGGATATAGGTGTCGTCATCGGCCACAAGGTTTGTGACGGTGGAGCGATTGGTGGCGCCATTGGGTGACGTTGCTCCGACTATGATGAGGCCCGTGCCGCCGCGAGCGAGGGATGCGTGATGGGCGATATCGCGTTCGCTGACGGAACCGTCTTTATGGGCGGAGCTGATATCCGTGGGAACGTGACAGATACGGTTGGGAACTTTCATGGACCCGATGGTGATAGGCTCGAAAAGATGCGGGTACAGACTCATAACTAGTCATCCTCCTCTCTTGGCAAGTTTTTTGATTATAGCATCGATTTTGGCGAAACGCCATAAAAAATGATTAAATAGCATGAATTTGAAAATGATATGATATCAAACGAAAATACATTTGACAAGTTTCGAAAACGACCTGTATAATATCCACTCAGGTTGGAACCCGTCGCGGTTCTGCATCGCTTAAGGAGGACAACATGAAACGCAGGTTTGTCACTCTCCTGATTCTGGTCGCGGTAGTAACCGCCCTTGCTCCAGCAGCTTTCGCGCAAGGAAAACAGAAAACCATCGGTGTCGTCATTCCCTACGAAATCGGTTGGTTCGCTTCGTTCCATGCGGGATTTCAGACAGTCGCCGACGCGCAAGGCGTCAAGCTTGTGTTTGCCTATCACAACTACCAGGCGGACAAGGAAACCGAAGCCGTCCAGAACCTGATAGCGCAAGGCGTGGACGCGATCAACGTCACTGCGGTAACGCCGCAGAGCGCCGAATACTCCTGCCGCCTGGCCAATGAGGCCGGAATCCCGATTCAGATCACCGAAAGTGGCATCGCCGAAGGCAAGGGCAAGCCCTTCGCCGACATCGACTTCAACTGGGCCGATGTGTACAAGACGGTCGCCGACAATCTGCGAAAGGATCTGAAAGGCGATCTGTCGGTCGTCTGGCTCCAGGGCTTTGCCGGTACCCCGCCGATCATGCAGGGTGACAAAGGCTTCAAGGACGAGATCGCGAAACTGCAGGGCATCAAGCTCGCCACCGCCCCCCAGGACGGCCAATACGCGACCGCTCCGTCCCTCAATATAATGAAGACGCTCATCCAGTCCGGCCTGAAGTTCAATGTCGCCATCGGCGGCTGTCAGGAAATAACCGAAGGCATCATCCAGGCTCTTAAAGAAGAAAATATCCCGCGCTCCGCGGTCACCGTAGTCACGGTCAACGGCGGCCCGATGGATATCAACAACTTCCTCAAGGGAAATCTGGACTTCGCCATCAGCCAGTCCCCCGGACTCCACGGCATGATCTGCGCCGCCAATATGCTCGCCTATCTCAATAAGCAGACATACCAGAAAAAGTCCTATACCCCCGTAGTCTGGGTAAACAAGAACGACTGGAAGCAGAAGTACATCACATGGAAAGTGGACGAGAGCTGGCTCCCCCTGGTGTATGAATTCGTCAAGACCGGCGTCTACAAGCCGGAAATGCTGAAGTAACCTCGGCGTCAAACTGCTCGCGAAGGGGCCCTAGGAGCATACTCCCGGGGCCTCTTTCAAGTTAGCCTGCCATGGAGGAGCATTCGGGTGGCAGTAATCAACATCCTGGAAACGCATGGGCTCACCAAGACCTACCCGGGTGTCCGGGCGCTCGATTCCGTTGACTTTGACCTCGCTGCGGGGGAAGTACAGGCGCTCGTCGGACAGAATGGGGCGGGAAAGTCGACATTCATCGAACTGATTGCGGGTTCCCTGCGGCCTGACTCGGGCAAAATCGTCATAGACGGTACCGCCTATTCGTGGCTCGATCCCCCCCGGGCGATCGAACTGGGCATATTGACAGTCCACCAGGAAAACCAGCTCGTGGACGAGCTTACCGTCGCGGAAAACATCTTTCTCTATAACCTGCCGGCGACCAGAATCGGCTTTGTCGACAACCGCGACTGCCGGAGGGCGGCGGATGAACTGCTCGAAAATCTCGGCATCAAGATCAGATCCGACAGGAAACTGAGCCATCTCAGTTTTATCGACAAAAAACTTGTAAGCATCGCCAAGGCCTGTTCGCGCAAAGCCAAAATCCTGATTCTGGACGAGCCGACCGCCTCGCTCGACGAGACCGGCCGGAAGATTCTGTTCGACATCATCAGGCGCAATGCGGCCAGAGGCTTGAGCGTCATCTACATATCGCACAACTTGAGCGAAATTTTCGAAGTCTGCAATCGGGTGACCGTTTTCAAGGACGGCAAAAAGGTGGGTGTCCACGCCGCCTGCGACATGGACGTGTCATTGCTCGTCCACCAGATGATCGGCCGCTCCAGCGCTACGCTCTACAATCGCGACCGCAGCGCGGCCGCCACGGAAAACATTCTCGAGGTACGCGATTTCTCACGGGAAGGAGTCGTGGACCATGTTTCCTTCCAGGTACGCAAAGGCGAGATTTTCGGCCTGGGCGGCCTGGTGGGCGCGGGAAGGACCGAACTTGCGCGGATGATTTTCGGAATGGACCCCAAGGATTCCGGAACGCTGCTCTACAAAGGCAAGGATCTTACCGCACGGACTCCGGATGACGCGATACGGAAGGGGATAGGATACCTGACCGAGGATCGCAAGGGCGACGGACTGGTCCTCGGCCGTCCCATCTTCGAAAATATTTCCATGGCACGTCTCGCCAAGGAAAAAGCCTTCCTGCTCAAGCTGGAGCGGGAACAGAGCGAAACCGCGGAGATAGCCAAAAAACTCGATGTGAAGACACCGTCGATAGGCCAATACGTGGTGAATCTTTCCGGAGGGAACCAGCAGAAGGTCGTCCTCGCCAAGTGGCTTTTCGCGGGTTCGGAAGTGCTCATTTTCGATGAACCCACCGTAGGCGTCGATGTGGGAGCCAAGGGCGAGATTTACCGGATGATGGACGGACTCGCGAAGGAAGGAAAGGCTGTTATCATGATTTCGTCCGACAATCCCGAACTCGCGGCCGTCTGCGACAGGGTCGGCGTCATGAGGGACAGGCGCTTGGTCACGGTGCTCGAAGGCGAGCAAGTCACGGAAGAAAACATACTCCGCCATTCCATGGGCGTCGGAGAGGGGCAGCGGAAATGAACGAAACCAGGACATTGAAGAAGGAAAGCGGACTGCCGAAGTTTACGCAGTCGCTCGTGCTCATTGTGATCATCGCGGTGATATGTGTGGTGACCGCCATAGTGAATCCCCGCTTCCTCCGCATCCAGAACATAATCAACATTTTCCAGCAGATTTCGATCCTGGGGATCGTCGCATCGGGAGTGGGAATGCTTCTGGTCGCCGGCCAGATCGATATTTCCGTCGGTACGCAAGTCTCTTTCATGGGCGTGCTGTTCGCGATGATCATCCAGAAAATGATGGGGCTTCCCGAAAAGGCGGTTCCGGAGTGGCAGCTTGCGGCGGCGGTACCGCTGGCCATATTCAGCACATTCCTGGTCGGAGCCCTCATGGGGCTGCTCAACGGAATCGTCGTGATCAAATCGAAGGCTTCCTCTTTCATCATTACGCTCGGATTCCAGGTAGTCTATTCGGGCGCGGCCCTCCTGCTTTCCGGCGGCGCTTCGTACATGCTTTTCGGAGAGTTCGAGCTTCTCGGACGGGGGAGGATTTTCGGGGTCATTCCCATAGCGATCCTTTTCTTCCTGGGTATGATAGCGATCGCCTTTGTGGTGCTGAAGTACACGCGTTACGGCCGTTTCCTCTATGCGATCGGCGGGAATAAAAAAGCGGCATTCGTATCCGGCATAAAGACGGATAAGATAACGCTCATCGCCTTTATCGTGGTCGGACTGAGCAACGCGCTGGCGGCGATCATACTCATTTCAAGGGTCGGTTCGGCGCTGGCCACCACGGGGGATTCCTACGCCCTCGATTCGCTGGCCGCGGTGATCGTGGGCGGCGTATCGCTTTCCGGCGGAAAAGGCACCGCATTCAACGTGTTCCTGGGCGTTGTCCTCATCGGCCTGATCAGCAATGCCCTCATAATCATGAACGTAAATCCCTATCTGCGCCAGGTCGTACTGGGCGCAATAATCATCATCGCAGTCACGGTCGGCCAGTACACCGGCGACCGCAGCTAGGAGAGGGTCCATGGAACGCATCGATCTGTTGAACACGATATCCGGCTCCAATTTCGAAGGGTTTTACCCGGCGGCATGGGATCTCAAGAGAATCGACTGGTGCTGCAGCCGCAAGCCTGAACAAGTCTACGAACGCGAGCCATGGTGGCACAAGGATTTCCAGCCCGTATGCGCCGAGACGCTGGAAGATTTCAACACCCTCATGGGGCACGAGATCGCCTACCAGATCAAGCTCGCCAGGGATGAAGGGCGGCAGCTCATCATGATCTGGTCGGTCGGCCCCATGGGAATGTACCGTTGGGCGGTGGAATTCCTCAAACGCTGGAACGTGGACTGCAAACATGTCCATGGATTCAATATGGACGAGTGGAGCGATGCCGACGGCAACACTCTGCCGGCATCCAATCCCGGCGCGTTCCGCAATGCCATGGAAACGGCCTTCTACGGTCCGCTCGGAGATCTCACCGTGCCGCCGGCGCAGCGCCATTTCGCCACGCGCGACGAACTGCCCCTATACGCGCCCAAGATAGCCGACCTGCGGGCGCACGGAGCGAAATTCGTGCTGGTCTGGGGCATCGGCTGGGTTTTCCACGTGGCCTTCTGGGAGCCTCATTTCGCGGCCGATTATTCGGGCATGGACGAATGGATGAAAGCCACGCACCGCGTCGGCGCGAAACTGCACCCGATGACCATCATCCAGAATTCCATCACGAGCTTTAAAAGCAGGATTACGCTGGTTCCGGCGCGCGCGAACACCATCGGCCCGGGAATATTCATGCAGGCCGACTATACGATCGGAGGCGTGGACGGATTCCTTCCCGTGCGCAACATGATCTACCAGGGCATGACGCTTTGGGTGACTCTTAAATACGGGCCGGACATGTGGATCCCCTCGTCCGTGATGCCGCAGCTTCCGGGGAAACTGTTCTTCATCAAACCATTGGCCGGCCCGCTGGAAGCCGACGTCAACTGAGAGGAAACACGGCATGACCGGCGCGATTCTGTTCCGCAACGCGAAAATACTTGCGGAAAGCGGTGTCATTTCCTGCGGATGGCTCCTGGTGGACGAAGGGCGAATCCTGTCTCTGGGGCCCGAAGGGGCTCCCGGGACCGACCCTGCAGCCATGGCGTCACTGGGCGGCCGCGAGTGCAGAAAAATCGACGCGCGCGGCCTGGTACTGTCCCCCGGCTTCATCGACATGCATACCCACGGCATCCTCGATGTGGACTTCATGGAATGCGGCGACGAGGATGTGGGGCGCGCCCTGCAGGCGTATGTATCGCACGGCGTTACCCGCGTAGTGGCTTCGACCCTCGCGAATCCCATGGGCACCATTGTGGCCCAGGCGAAGCTGCTGGGCAGGGCGCGCGAAGGCCGAGAATTCGGCGCGGTGCTGCACGGCGTGCACATCGAAGGGCCCTGGCTCGCGCCCCGTTGCCGGGGAGGGCACGCGCTCGAATACCTGAAAGCCCCCAACGAAGCCGATGTGGATCTTCTCCTGGGCGAGGCGGGGGACGCCGTGAAAACGGTAACCTTCGCCCCCGAGCTGCCCGGCAGTCTGCGCCTCGTCGAGCGCCTTGCCCGTGCGGGCATCGTGGCCTCCATGGGCCACACCGAAGCCAGCTACGAACAGGCGGAAGACGCGATCCGCGCCGGCGCGCGACACGCGACCCATCTCTACGACACCAATCTGGGCTACAGGGAAGACCCCGACGAAGCCCTCGTCCTCCTTCCGGGGCACGAAACCGCGCTGTACCTGCACGATGAAGTCAGCGTGGAGCTGATCGGTTGCCCGATACATGTGCGCAAGCCATTTTTCCGTTTCGTGGACAAGGTGAAGCCGGCGAACAAAAAGGTTATCGTCACCGACTCTCTCGTGGGTACGGGAATGCCTGAAGGTTCCGTCATTACCTACAGGGACGGCCGCAAGGTATACGCGGACAACGGCGTGCTGCGGATGATCGACGAAGACCCGAAGGTGAACGGAAATCTCACGGGCAGTGCCGCCACCATCGATCTGGCGCTCAGGAGGCTCATGGAATACGCCGACCTTCCCGTGGAAGAAGCCGTACGCTGGTGCAGCCTCAATCCCGCGACGACACTCGGCATCGAGCATGAAACCGGTTCGATCGCCGTGGGCAAGTGGGCGGATCTTGTTCTGCTGGACAAAAACTTGCGTGTGCAGGCTACGATGGTAAAGGGAACGATGCTCCATCGGGCGCCCGGAGCTCCGGGCGCGCCCGAAAACCCATGACACCAAGGGAGAACATGCTCCGGGCGATACGCTTCGAAACGCCCGACTACATCCCCGTGAGATATCACGTCAACGACGCGTGCTGGCATGCCTATCCTCAGGACATGCTTTGCGATCTCATGGAAGGGCATCCATTCCTCTTCCCCGGATTCACACGCCCTTCACTGCCCTACGTGCCGGACTACGCGGCGATAGCGCGCAGGGAAAGCCCTTTCCTGGACGATTGGGGCTGCCTCTGGCATACCGCGGAAGACGGTATTACCGGCGTGGTCACCAGGCACCCCCTTTCGGACTGGAAGGACTTCGAATCATACCAGGCTCCCGATCCGGAAACATGTTCGGGCATAGGACATTTCGACTGGAAGGACGAAGCCGCGCGCCTGGAAGGGGAAAAAGCGGCTGGACGCCCGGCCATGGGAAGCCTGCGGCATGGGCATACCTTCCTGCAGTTGTGCGACATACGCGGTTACGAAAACCTGCTGTTCGACATGGTCGACGGCGAAGCGCGGCTGGACCGGCTCATCGCCATGATCGAGGAATTCAATCTCGGAATCGTGCGGCGCTATCTCGCCCTGGACATAGATATCATGGCGTATCCGGAAGACCTCGGCATGCAAAAAGGGCCTATGCTTTCGCCGGACATGTTCACGAACTACATCCTGCCGAGCTATTCGAGACTTATGGAACCCGCCCGCGCAAAAGGCGTGCCGGTTCATATGCACTCGGACGGAGACATCAGGGAGCTGGCCGACCTTCTCGTGTCGGGAGGCGTGGACCTCATAAACCTGCAGGACCTCGTTAACGGAATCGACTGGATCGCCGGCCGCTTCGCCGGCAAGACTTGCATAGAACTGGATGTCGACCGTCAATCGGTTACCGCCTCGGGCAGTCCGCGTGACATCGACGCGCTGATCGACCTCGAAACCGGAACCTTGGGCAGGAAAGAAGGGGGCCTCATGATGGTCTTCGGACTCTATCCCGGCACCCCGAGCGAAAATGTCGAAGCGACCATGGATGCGATGGAGCGATATGCCTTCCGCTTTTCCTGACCGGCTCCCGGGCTCGCGATCAGCGCAGGATCTTTCCGCCCCACGACACGCCGTTCGCGCGGAGGGCTTCGAGCGCCCGCCGTTCGTGCTCTTCCCGGATGCGCCTCTCGGAAGGATCAAGCCTGTCTTCCGCCGCGCATACGGTAAGGGCCTTCCCCGCAAACGCTATCCCGAACAGGAATTCCGCGCGCGGAACGTGATAGTCGGACGTAACGATGACTATCTCGCCCGCCGCCTCGCCCGCGAGGGCTTTCGCGGAGAGAAATGCGTCCTCGACAGTGTTGGAGCTTTCGACGCAGGGAAGTATCCTGTCCGGCGGAATTCCCCTGGCCAGCAGATATTCGCGCGCATAGGCGGCATGCGGTTTCGCCGTCGTATTGAAGTGATCGCCGTATCCGCCGGTGGGCATGATAAGGGAACCGGGACGGCGAACGTATTCCCGTATGCCTCTGTCGAGCCTTGCCAGCGCGGAAGAGGTGAGCGCGCCGTCTGCGTCATTGGCCGCCCCGAGAATGATTACGACGGATTCCATCGGGAACTACGGTACCCGTACCCTTGCGGAGCGTCAATCCACACAGGGTCCGGCGCATTCGCGGCGCGAAGAGTCCGGGCCGCAGGCTACTTCCGTCGACCAGAAGGCGGGTATATGGTCAGGCTGCGATGAACAACGATATCCGGCGCATTTCCGCCGCTCACTCTCCATCTCCATCTTCCCCACCCTCTCCCGCCCCCCTGACGGAAAGCCCGCCCCCCGCCGACGCCAGGGATCCGGCCCTGCTCGCTCGGGCGCGCAGCGCGATCCGGTTTTTCCTCCTGGAGGACGAAGTCGGGGAACCCGAGCCCTACGGCACGGGGCACATAAACCGGACCTATGCGGTCGCGGCCGCCGGATCAGGAAAACGAACGTATCTTTTGCAGCTCCTCAACACGTTCGCATTCCGCGAACCCTTCGGCCTTATGGACAATATTGTCCGGGTGACCGAACACATAGCCCGCCGCCTGGCCGCCGAGGGTGTCGGGGATATCGCTCGCCGCGCTCCCGCCGTCTATCGCTCCCGGTCGGGCAATCCTTACCACGTCGATGCGGATGGCGGCTTCTGGCGGGTATTCCGTTTCGTCGAAAACGCCTATGCCTGCGAGGTCTGCGACAGTCCGCGCAGGGCGGCATCGCTCGGCCGGGCCGTCGGAAGGTTCCAGAGCCTTCTGTCGGACCTTCCAGGACCGCGCCTCGTCGAAACAGTACCGGGATTCCACGACGCGCGCAAACGCTATGCGGCGCTGGAGCGTGCGATAGCCGCCGACAGAGCGGGCCGGGTCGCGTCCGTCGCGGAGGAAATCGATTTCTACAAGGCCCATCGCGAAGGATTCGACCGGCTGATCGGGGCGATGGAATCCGGCGAAATCCCCGAAAGAATCACCCACAACGACACCAAGATCAACAATCTTCTCTTCGACAGGAAAACCGACGAAGCGATCTGCATCATCGACCTCGATACCGTCATGCCGGGCACTCCGGTGTACGACTTCGGCGATCTCGCCCGGACGGCCGCATCGTCCGCGGCCGAAGATGATCCGGATCCGTCGCGAATGCATTTTCTCCCTGCCATGTACGAGTCGATTGCGCGCGGATATGCCGAGGGCACGAGAGTTCCCGGGGGCAAGGACAGCTTCCTTTCTCCCGCCGAAAGGGCGCTCCTTCCGGAAGGCGGAAAGATTCTCGCCATGCTTATGGGTGTACGCTTCCTCACGGACTATCTGGAAGGCGACGTCTACTATCACATCGATCGTCCCGGCCATAATCTGGACAGGACAAGGACACAGGCCGCCCTCATCGCATCGATGGAACGCCATCGAAACGATATACAGTCCGCCACGGAATCGGCTTTCGCGCACGCGCCATGACAGGCGGCCCGCCGGATGCTTCGGGGTTCCGGGCGCTTCATATGAGGGGGAGAGAATCGTGATTCTTCAAGCGATAGAAACGACACAGGAAGCCCTCGAAGGCATAGGTGTTCTGGTTACGCCCGCCGCGGGCAACCCGCCGGCCCCCGGCGAGGATTTTTCATGGACGACCGCGGTCCCGGACCTGGGAATGCCGGCAGGCCTCTGCGCGGGCAGACTCGAGTGCAGGGCGCGCCCCATGCGCCTCGCGAAGATGGAACGGCATTTCCGGACGCCCGAACTTCTTTCGGCGGTGGACGGAGATGCGGTGCTCTGCGTCGCCCCGCCCCAGGAGCCCGGAAGCGGCGGCCTTTCGGGCCTCCGCGCATTGATCCTGCGCAAAGGGCAGTCGGTCGTGCTCGATGCCGGAACCTGGCACTGGATCCCCTATCCGACAGGTACGGCGAATGTACGTTTCATGGTCGTATTCCGCGCCCAAACGGGCGACGACGATCTCGATTTCTTCGAACCGGCGGTGGCCGCCGATATCGCTTTTCAATTGAGGCTTTTTCAAAAGTCGGAAGACTTTTGAAAAAGCTACCAAAACTTGCGGCATTTGCACACGGTTTCGTAGAAACCGGAGCAAATGCGAGCCAATTTCAAAAGTAACCGACTTTTGAAATTGGCTCAATTGCCGATAAGTAAATTTCGGCACAGGAGAACGGCATGGACAATTTCGTCTTCAGAAACCCGACCAGAATCATCTTCGGCCGCAACGCCGAAACAGGCGTGGGCAAAGAGGCTCTGGCCGCGGCATCCAGAATACTTTTGCATTTCGGCGGCGCCAGCGCCGAAAAATCGGGCCTCCTGGGCCGTATCCGCGCCTCGCTCAAGGCTGCGGGCGTCGAATGGGTCGAACTTCCGGGCGTCGTCCCGAACCCGCGGCTTTCCCTGGTCCACCAGGGGATCGCGCTTTGCCGCGAGCGCGGCCTCGGCCTCATCCTCGCGGTGGGCGGCGGCAGCGTCATCGACTCCGCCAAGGCCATCGCCGTCGGCGTTCCATACTCGGGCGACGTGTGGGACTTCTATACCGGCAAAGCCAGACCGTCCGAGTCCCTTCCCGTCGGGACGGTCCTGACCATCCCGGCCGCCGGCTCGGAAGCGAGTTCGGGCTCCGTCCTCACCAACGAAGAAGGGTGGTACAAACGGGCCCTCGACGACGAATTGCTCTATCCACGCTTTTCCATCCTGAATCCCGAACTGGCCTTCAGCCTCCCGCCGGGACAGATCGCCAACGGCGTCGCCGATATAATGGCCCACCTCATGGAGCGCTACTTCACCAATTCGCGCCCCGTGGAACTCACCGACCGGCTGATCGAAGGCACCCTGCGGACGGTGATTCACGTCGCCCCGCGCGTACTTGCCGAACGCGACAACTACGACGCATGGGCGGAGCTTATGTGGTCGGGATGCGTCGCCCACAACAACTCCCTCAGCACGGGTCGCGAGGGCGACTGGGCGTCCCACGACATCGAGCACGAAGTGTCGGGCATCTACGACGTCGCCCACGGTGCGGGCCTCGCGGCCATCATCCCCGCCTGGATGAAATTCGTGTACAGGCACGATGTGGCGAGGTTCGCGCAGTATGCGGTCCGAGTCTGGGGGGTCGAGCAGAGTTTCGACGATCCCGAACGCACCGCTTTGGCCGGCATCGCAAGGCTCGAATCCTTCTGGAACTCCATCGGGCTCGCTACCCGACTGTCGGCGCTCGGCGTCGGACGGGATCGCCTCGCCGAGATGGCCGCCAAGTGCAGTTCGGGCGGAACGAAAACCGTCGGACACTTCGTGCCGATAGGCGAAAAGGAAGCCCGCGGCATCCTGGACCTCGCCCTCCAGTGACATTCCGAAACCCCTGAAACGGGCCGCAGATCGGCCGGACAAAAAATTGTAAACGATTACACTTTTTTCTTGACAGATTTGGAAAGTCGGTAAACGATTACATTCGCCGCGATCAGCCTCCATGAAGGCATAAGAAGGCATATCGCGGGCATGCCGCAACCCGAACCGGAAAAAGGGTGCGGCAAGGAGAAAGGTCGTGGCCGAGTCGATCGTGGTCATGCGGGACATCAACAAGTCCTTTCCGGGCGTACAGGCCCTGAAGAACGCCCGCTTCGATCTTTACCCCGGAGAAGTGCACGCCCTCGTCGGCGAAAACGGCGCCGGAAAATCCACTCTCATGAAAGTGCTCGCCGGCGTATACCAGAAAGACTCCGGCGAAGTCCTGGTCGGCGGCAAGCCGGTCGACCTGCACAACCCGCGCGCCGCCCAGAAAGCGGGCATATCCATCATCCATCAGGAACTCAACCTGATGAACCACCTTTCCGCGGCGCAGAACATTTTCATCGGCCGGGAGCCAAGGAAGGCGGGCGGGCTTCTGCTCGACGAAAAAGCGCTGAACGCGGAAGCGAAAAAACTGTTCGCACTGCTCAAGCTCGACATAGACCCGCGCCTCCGGATCGGCGAACTCACCATCGCGAAGCAGCAGATGGTCGAAATCGTAAAAGCCCTCTCCTACGACGCACGCGTCCTCATCATGGACGAACCCACGGCCGCCCTGAACGACGCCGAAATCGAAGAACTTTTCGGCACCATCAGACAGCTGAAGGGCAAAGGCGTCGGCATCGTCTACATTTCGCACCGCATGGACGAGCTGTTCCGCATCGCGGACAGGATCACCGTCATGCGCGACGGCCAATACATCGACACGATGCGCGCCGCGGACACCAACCTGGACCACATCATCAGCCTGATGGTGGGCCGCACGCTTTTCGAAACCAACCGCGTCAGGGACCTGGCCTTCCACGAAAAGGCCGTGGCGCTCCAGGTGAAGCACCTCTCGCGCGGCAAAGAACTGCAAGACATATCCTTCGAAGCGCACAAGGGCGAAATACTCGGCTTCGCGGGACTCATGGGCGCCGGCCGCACCGAAGTGGCGCGCGCCATCTTCGGCGCCGACCCCGTGGACGAAGGCGAAATCCGCGTCAACGGGCGCAAGGTTCGCATAACGCACCCCTTCGACGCGGTGAAAAACGGCATCGGCTATCTGTCCGAAGACCGGAAACGCTTCGGCCTCGCGCTCGGCATGGACGTCGAGTCCAACATCGGCATGGCCTCCATGAAAAAATTCACCGGCGCGGGCGGCTTCGTGAAAGCCGGCGCGATACGCAAAACCGCGCAGGAGCATGTCGAAAAACTCGACATCAAGACGCCGGGACTCCAGCAGAAACTGAAATTCCTGTCGGGCGGAAACCAGCAGAAAGTGGTCGTCGCGAAATGGCTCGTGCGCAACTGCGATGTGCTTTTCTTCGACGAACCGACGCGCGGCATCGACGTGGGCGCGAAACAGGAAATCTACAGGCTTTTGAACGAATTGGCCGAATCGGGCAAGGCCGTGATCATGATTTCGTCGGAACTGCCCGAAATCCTGCGCATGAGCCACCGCATCATCGTCATGTGCGAAGGCCGCGTCACGGGTGAACTAAAGGCTTCGGAAGCGACCCAGGAAAAGATCATGCAGCTCGCCACCCTGCGCGAGACCCTGGTCGCCAAGGCTGCGAAGGAATAGGGAGGATCGAGTCGATGTCCAACGCAATGGAAAAAATCGCACTGGCGAAACCGGGATCGGCCGGCGCCAAACAGAAACTGCTCGCTTTCGCCAGCCTTATAATTCTGATGGCGGTATTTTCGATCGCGTCGCCCAACTTCTTCCAGTCGAACAACCTGATCGCGATCATGCTGGCGACTGCGGTGAACGGCGTCCTTGCGGTCGGCGTTTCCTTTGTCATCATTACGGGCGGCATAGACCTCTCCATCGGAACCACGATGACCTTTGCGGCAGTCATCACGGCCAAAGTGACGGTGCAGCTGGGGATGCCGGTCGCGGTGGGCGTCCTCGCGGGCATCCTGGCCGGCCTCGTATGCGGCCTCCTTTCGGGCGTCATGGTCGCGAAGCTCAAACTGCCTCCCTTCATCGCCACCCTGGGCATGATGATGGTCACCAAGGGCATGTCGCTGATCATGGCGCAGAACCGGCCCATTTATTTCACCGACGCGCCCGCCTTCTCGCAAATTTCGATGGGTTCGATCCTGAGCTTCATCAAGGACTTCAAGATACCCAACGCAGTCCTGATCTTCTTCGGCGTCGCGGTTCTGGCGAGCGTAATACTCAACAAGACCGTCTTCGGACGCTACACCTTCGCGCTCGGATCGAACGAGGAAGCCGTGCGGCTCTCGGGCGTCAACACCGACCGATGGAAGATCGGCGTATACGGCACCTGTGGCGCCATCTCGGGCGTGGCCGGCATCCTGATCGCGTCGCGGCTCAATTCGGCCCAGCCCGCGCTCGGGCAGGGCTATGAAATGGACGCCATCGCGGCGGTGGTCATCGGCGGCACCTCGATGTCGGGCGGCGAAGGCACCGTGCTCGGCACCGTCATAGGCGCCTTCCTCATTTCGGTGTTGACCAACGGCCTGCGCATCCTGTCGGTGCCGCAGGAATGGCAGATAGTCGTGACCGGCCTCATCATAATCGGCGCCGTCTACATCGACATTCTGCGCAGAAAAAAGAAATGATCCGCCCGAGGGCGGGTTGGATTTTGTTCGGACCCCGGTCCCCCTAGGGGATCGGATAGAGTGCATCGAAGGAGCGAGCTATGAAGAATAAACGGATCGTATCCGTTCTTCTGGCGCTGGTTCTGCTGCTCGCGGTCTCGGGGACCGCGGTCGCGCAGACCATCTACATTCCCTTGATTTCCAAGGGCTTCCAGCACCAGTTCTGGCAGGCCGTCAAAGAGGGCGCAATGCAGGCGGCGAAAGACTTCAACGTGACCATCACGTTCGAAGGCCCGGAGTCCGAAACTATGGTCGACAAGCAGATCGATATGCTCGCCGCGGCCATCGCCAAAAAACCCTCGGCCATCGGATTCGCCGCGCTCGACAGCAAGGCCGCGATTCCCCTCCTGAAACAGGCCCAGGCCGCCGGCATCCCCATCATCGGCTTTGACTCCGGCGTCGATTCCGACATCCCCCTCGCCACCGCGTCCACCGATAACCTCGCCGCAGCGGCGCTCGCCGCGGACAAAATGGCCGCGCTCATCGGTGAAAAAGGCGATATCGCCGTCGTCGTGCACGATCAGACTTCCATCACCGGCATCCAGCGCCGCGACGGATTCGTCAACAGGATCAAATCCAAGTATCCGAACATCAGGATCGTCAGCGTCCAGTACGGCGCCGGCGACCACCTGAAGTCCACCGACATCACCAAGGCCATCATCCAGTCCAACCCCAACCTCAAGGGAATCTTCGGCGCCAACGAAGGCTCCGCCATCGGCGTCCTGAACGGCGTCAAGGAAATGGGAAAGATCGGCAAGATCGTGGTGATCGGATACGACTCCGGCGCCCAGCAGATAGCGGCGATCAAGTCCGGCGAAATGGCCGGCGCGATCACCCAGAACCCGGTCGGCATCGGCTACAAGACTGTCGAAGCCGCCATAAAGGCGATCAAGGGCGAGAAGCTGCCGAAGAACATCGACACCGGCTTCTACTACTACGACAAAACCAACGTCAACGATCCCAAGATCCAGGCGGTCCTGTACCAATAACCGATTTT